>WNFO01000041.1_pt1 | contig 149804 bp, 117 predicted proteins | sample 5400251 | NCBI WGS metagenome assembly WNFO01 (sample SAMN13153354, study PRJNA577476) | soil metagenome | isolation source: 100 cm saprolite under Madrone tree | place: USA:California | collected 2016-06-14 | reverse complement strand
CGCCGTTCCGCTTCTACGCGCTGGCCGACGGAATCCACAACATCCTATCCCGCTCTAGCCCCAGCCCGCCTGCCGATCCACCTCAAACTCCCCAGCTCCTACTCGGCTGGGAAACCTAAAAAATGAGGAATGTCCTGTTAAGTCATTTCTTGACAACGAACGCCGACCCGTATATGAACGGGGGCGTTCCAGAGCCCTTCCGCCACTGAAGCCCTGGCTCGCACGGCAAAGGCGAGTTACAGGGGGATTCAGGGGAAGGGAGAAGAGACGTCAGGTGAAGTGTGCCGCGCGGCTTCGCTCCAGGGAGCGATAAAACCAGCGCCACGCTATCGCGAGAAGGTCAACCTTCATAGGAGGACGCATGGCCAGCCGTGCAGACACAATTCCGATGGGCGGTACCTCCCCATCCGGAATCTGGGGAGTGATTCTTGCCTCGTCCGTGGGAACGATGATCGAGTGGTATGACTTCTATATTTTCGGAAGTCTCGCCGCTGTCCTCTCCTTGAAATTCTATCCGCCGGGAAACGCCACCTTTGCGTACATCGCCTATCTCGCTACGTTCGCCGTTGGATTCATGGTGCGCCCGTTTGGGGCGCTCTTCTTCGGAAGAATAGGCGACCTGGTAGGCCGCAAGTATGCCTTCCTGGTCACACTCACGGTGATGGGCTTTGGAACGTTTCTCATCGGCCTGATGCCCACTTTCGCCACCGCCGGTTGGCTTGCTCCCATTGCTCTGATCCTTATTCGTGTCTTCCAGGGACTCGCGTTGGGCGGGGAATACGGAGGCGCCGCGATTTATGTTGCGGAGCACGTTCCCGATAACAAGAGGGGCTACTGGACCAGCTATATTCAGATCACGGCTACGCTGGGTTTGTTTCTTTCCGTTATCACGGTGATCCTCCTTCAGTTCTACATGACGCCAGCAAATTTCCAGAGCTACGGTTGGCGAATTCCCTTCCTTGTTTCTGTCATCCTGGTCATGATCTCGCTTTACATCCGTCTCAAGATGAAGGAATCGCCCATCTTCTCCCAGATCAAGTCGACGGGCATGAGCTCGGCGAAGCCGCTGAAGGAAGCCTTCACGCAGTGGCCAAACTTCAGGCTCTTCCTGGTTTCGCTGCTGGGGGCGACGGCGGGACAGGGCGTGGTCTGGTACACGGGCCAATACTACGCATTGTTCTATCTTCAGTCGATTTTGAAGGTGAGTCTGCGCACTGGCTTCATCATCGTGGCACTCGCCATGCTCCTCGGCATGCCCTTCTTTACAGTTTTTGGAGCGCTTTCCGACAAAATAGGGCGCAAGAAGATCATCATGGCCGGTTGTTTGCTCGCGGTGGTCACTTATTACCCCATCTACCACGCTATGCAGAGCGCGGCGGGCAATAACGTAGTAACGTTCAAGTCGCAAAGGAACGCAGTCACTGGCGCCCCGACCTTGACGCCTTTGACCATAGATGCAAGCGGGAAACAGGTTCCGGCTCCGGTTGCGCCGAATCCCAACGTGCCATTGCTGACGCTTCTCGTTTTCGTGCAGGTCCTCTACGTCACGATGGTTTACGGGCCTATCGCCGCCTACCTCGTGGAAGCATATCCGGCAAAGATCAGGTACTCGGCATTCTCGTTGCCTTATCACATAGGTAACGGAGTCTTTGGCGGGCTGGTGCCGCTAGTTGGAATCTATATGTGCGAGGCCACCGGCAATATCTATGCGGGTCTGTGGTATCCGATGACTGTGGCCGCGGTGACGTTTGTGGTCGGGTCTATCTTCTTGAAGGAAACGCACGGACACCGGATCTGGGACGAAGTCGGCGGCCACCCAGCGGCGGCTTCTGGCGATTGACTCGCGCACGTGCGCGGTAGCATCATTTTTAGCAGGCAAGCTCGTTCCACGCTGACGAGGAGCTTGCCCGAATCATGCTGTCCCTCGTTGTTGCGTAACAATCGAACTCACTCTTCGAAGGGGAGTTGCCGCCGTGGCCACCGCTCGACCGAAGCTAAATGCGAAAGTACCGAAGGGCAAGCAGAAACTCACCGAAGCGCAAATCGCCGTCCACTGGAAGGAAGAAGAATCCTTTCGCCCGCCGAAGGAATTCATCGCCCAGGCGAATCTTGCCGATCCCGCCTTCATCAAGAAATTCAGCGAAAAGAATTTTCCGAAATGCTTCGACCATTACGCTTCCCTCCTCGATTGGGACAAGCCGTGGCGCAAGACCCTCGACGCGAGCAACCCGCCTTTCTGGAAATGGTTCGTCGGCGGCAAACTCAATGCCTGCTACAACTGCGTTGACCGCCACCTCGCCAAGCACAAGAACAAGGCGGCCTTGATCTTCGTCCCTGAGCCGGAAAACGAATCTCCCGTTGTCATCACCTACCAGGAACTCTACAAGCGCGTCAACGAAGTTGCCGCGATGCTGCGCGATTTTGCGGGACTGAAAACTGGCGACCGCGTAACTATCCACATGCCGATGATTCCGGAGCTGCCCATCACCATGCTGGCTTGCGCGCGCCTCGGCGTCGTCCATTCGGTCGTGTTCGGCGGATTCAGCGGCGAAGCTTGCGGGCTCCGCGCCGCCGATTCCGGCAGCCGCGTCCTTATTTACGCCGACGGCTATCACCGCAACGGCAAGTGGGTGGATCACAAGGCCAGCGCGGACATAGCCGTACGAACTGCGCAGAAAGAGGGCCAGCAAATCGACAAAGTCCTCGTGTGGAAACGCTATCCCGGAAAATTCACTTCCGACTCGCCCATGATCATGGGCCGCGATTTCTTCGTCGACGAAGTCCTCAAAGATTATCGCAGCCGGATCGTCGAGCCAGTCTCGCAGGACGCTGAAGCTCCTCTCTTCCTCATGTACACCAGCGGCACCACCGGCAAGCCCAAAGGCTGCCAGCACCGCACCGGCGGCTATCTCGCGTACGTCACCGGCACCGCCAAGTACTATCAGGACATTCATCCGGAGGACGTTTACTGGTGCATGGCCGACATCGGCTGGATCACCGGGCACTCTTATATCGTCTACGGACCGATGGCGCTCGCCGCCACTAGCGTGCTCTACGAAGGCGTCCCCCAATTCCCCGACGCCGGCCGGCCCTGGCGCATCGCCGAACGGCTGGACGTCAACATTTTCCACACTTCACCCACCGCCATCCGCATGCTCCGCAAAGCCGGTGGCGACGCGCCGAAAAACTACAACTATCGCTTCAAGCACATGACCACGGTCGGTGAACCCATCGAACCGGAAGTTTGGAAGTGGTACTACGACGTCGTCGGCAAAGGCAAAGCCGTCATCGTCGACACCTGGTGGCAAACGGAAACGGGTGGTTTCCTTTGCAGCACCAAACCTGCCCTCGATCTCATGAAGCCCGGCAGCGCCGGTCCGGCAGTCCTCGGCATCTATCCGGTCATTTGGGACGAAGAAGGAAAGGAAGTGAAAGCCGGCTCGGGAAACGCGGGCAACATTTGCATTCGCAATCCCTGGCCGGGCATCATGCAGACCATCTGGGGCGACCCGCAGCGCTTCGTCAATCAGTACTACAAAAAGTACAACAAGAACCCGAAAAGCAAGGACTGGCGTGACTGGCCCTATTATGCCGCGGACGGCGCCGTCCTCCCCGCCGACGGGTACTACCGCATTCTCGGCCGCGTCGATGACGTCATCAACGTCGCCGGCCACCGCCTCGGCACCAAGGAAGTCGAATCCGCCTGCCTCACGATTCCAGAAGTCGCCGAAGCCGCCGTCGTTCCCGCGGTCGACGAAGTCAAAGGCCGCGTCCCGGTCGTCTACATCTCCCTGAAGCCCGGCGTTGCAACGACCAAGGCTATCCAGGACAAAGTCGTCTCCACCATCGAAACCATGATCGGCAAAATCGCCCGCCCCAAGACCGTCCACATCGTTCCGGATATGCCCAAGACCCGCTCCGGCAAAATCATGCGCCGCGTCCTTGCCGCCATCTCCAATCACATGGACACCGGCGACATCACCACGCTCGCCAATCCCGACATCGTCGAGCAAATTCGCGAACTCGTCCAAGGCCGCGCCGTTGGCCCCCTCCAGGAAGGCCCCGAAGATATCAAGCGCTTCGGCGATGAACGCTAGCACCTGTTTGCGTTTGTAGCGGCGGCTTTACGGATTGAGTACAGCCGGACGGATCGGTTTTCTAGGGCGGAGTACTGTCGGATCAAACGATTAGATGGTGTTGCATCGACCGGTTGAGCTGGCAGCGTTAATCAAGCAGTGGGCAATGTTACGATGTGTTCGGGCTGCAGCTTCTCGATGGAATCGATGCTACTTTGCATCCGCGACGAATGGCTTCCGGGCAATGAAGAGCCCGTATACAAAATTGCCGGAAGTGTAACCCGCGCGCATGGCCCGGAATGCCTTCAGATAGGTCAAAAAATCTTTTCCCATTTTGGTGGCAAGGGTCCAGAAGGATTTGTCCCGGATCATATCCAAACCAAGATCCCAGGTTTTCGCGCACTGACGCGTCAAATCCTGCCGGTGGACGATTTGCAGACCACTGGCAACGAGATGGGATTCGTAGTCGTCCATAGTTTCGAGATCAATGAACATTCCCCGCTCGATGGGTTCGATAAACTTGCGTTCTTGAGCGGCGGAAAGGCCCGCTTTCTTGAACCAGTCCGTGAGTGCAAAGACACCACCAGGTTTCAGAAACCGTACTGCATTGGCGAAGAAACTTCGATGGTCATGATAGTGGGAGATGGACTCAACAGACCAAAGAAGCTCAAACCGGTGCGGAAAATTTAAGGCTTCGGCGTCCATGAGAAGGAACCGCGCGTCCAACTGGGCGGCAGTTGCCGCCTTTCTGGCCATTTCCACCTGCACTGGGGAGATTGTGATGCCCGTCGCGCGCGCCTTGTACTTCTGTGCCAGGTAAAGGCTGCTCCCGCCGAAGCCACAACCGATATCGAGCACGGTGGAACCGGTCTGGACATTCGCCAACTCTGCGAGATGCTCAGTGAGTTGGAGTTGCGCCTCTTCCTTCGATTCGTCGCCGCGAATCCAATAACCATGATGCAGATGTTCGCCCCAAAGCGATCGGTAGTAGGGGCTGACGAAATCATAATGCTCGACAATTTTTCGCTTGTCGTTGTGCCGCAGCGGGTTAGCCAACTGCTTGCGGAATGGCGCGGCGCTCATGGGTTTTGTGCTTGGATAACCAGTCCACACAAGCACGTGGTAGCAGGGCGAGGATACATCAAAAACAGTTGGAGGTTCTCCGAAATATCGGAGCAGTGGGAAATGTTGACTTGTTTCCGTGGTGCGGCCTAATATGCCCGCGTGGGCGCATAAACCAAATCGTGGCGCACGGTGCTGAAATGGAAATCGATAACCCCGGGATAGGCGCCGCCTCTATGGCGATGAGTTTTGGAGCCAGACCTAAACTCCTATTCTTGTTTCAGGGGTTCGCGGTCCTCATGGGTTTGGCAAGCGCGGTGGCCGCATTGCCTGTGGCCGCGATTTCCTTCGGATGCTATGGCGCGGCCATGTTCCTCGGGAGGGTTCGTCCGTTACGCCATGCGTATGAATTTCTCTCCCGGACGTACGACCGGGTCCTCGACCCGCTCGGCCGAAGAGTCCTGCAGGATTGCCGAGACATCCCCGCATTACGACTGATGGTCTCTCTTACTCTTACCGCCGTGCCAATTTTCGTGATCCAACTCGTTTTAGGGAAACCTCGGCTGCTGCTGGCGATCGCTTTCTATCTTTCGCTTTACGGTCTCAAGTTTCAGCGGTTTGTGAGGATGTTCAGCGCCAGCCACGTGGAGGCACACCGGCGCCAGGGCTACTTTTCGGGAAAATGCGATAAAGTCTTCGGCCGCTACCTCGAATTCTTCCTGGGATATTTGTACGGGAACATTCCAGAACTGGGCCGGACGGCTCATGTGTGTCTCCACCATAGAGAGAACAGCGGACCCGACGACACTCGCAACACGATAGGCTACGATCGAACCAGCCGGCTGGATTTTCTGTGGTATCTCTCGGACAACATTTGGACGGTCTTAGGGCTCGCTCCCTACGCCTACTTTAGGGCGAGAAGCGATGAAAAGAACCGAAGACGCATGTTTTGGGGAATGGCGCGCTACTATGCTTACTTCGGAGCTGTGTTTGTTTACGATTGGAGAATTGGGGCCATGTTCGTGCTGGTTCCTCTTCTCTGCATGAATTTCATCAACGCCATCACCGCATGGGTCCAGCACGCTTTCTGTGACCCGGAACATCCTGAAGATTATTTCGCCAATTCCGTGACCGTTGTGGATGAGGTGAACTTCATGAACGAAGGATACCACCTCTGCCATCATCACCGTGCCGGCCTTCACTGGACCGAGATGCCGGTTCATTTCGAGCGGATTCGCGACAGGATGAGAGAGGCTGGCTCGTTGGTCTTCCGGGACTTGGATTTTATGGGACTTTTTCTTGAGCTGACTCTCCTTCGCCGAATGGATGTGCTTGCCGAGAAACTTGTCCCGTGGGAGCCCATGAACCACGAGCAGAGATTGGCTTTGCTGGCGAAGAGGACCAGCCTCAAGACTCATTGATTAAGATAAATCCCGGTCGCGGCGTCACCCAGGAGGCGCGCAATCGCTTGTCAACTCCCGATTCGTCTTCCGCGCAGGGCAACCATTCAACCCGCCCCAGCGATCGTTTAGCGCTCAATTCTTGCCAGTCGGTGAGAAACACTTTACGACTTAATTAGGGCATGCTATCCATTCCCGTGTTTGCCGCTATACATCCTCGCCGTCCTCTCGATTCTATTGTAGGCATAAATCCTGCTCTTCTCCCCCAATCTCCTAACTTCAATGGAATCATATCGTTTGCATCCCCCACCCTCTAACCCTTTTGGCGGCGACACCTTTTTCGCAAATGTGTGTCAACTGCCAGCCCATCGTGCCTTGATACACAGGTCGCTCCGCGTGACAATTTTTGATGGAAGCTACGCAAATTTTGAGTTGGCCTCCGTCGCTCGGGAAGTGACAACATTCGGCATGTTTGACGCGAGTGGCTCGATGGCATCGTCAGCTTCCGCACAAGTCTTCGTTGGCAATAACCTGGTCGAAAGCTACAAAGCCTCGATGAACGGCGACGGCCTGCGCATCCTGGATCACCTCCCGCAGATCATCGAACGGGGCGCCGAAGCGCTCACGCCCGCCGAAAAAGAATTATTGAAGTGGGTCGGCGTATTCTTCCGCAAGCCTACTCCCGGCAAATTCATGATGCGCATTCGCATGCCCAATGGCATCGCGAGGAGCGAACAGCTGCGCGCCATCGCCGAGCTCTCACGGCGGCTCGGCAACAGCGTTGTGGACATCACCACCCGGCAGCAAATGGAGCTGCGCGGTTTCACTCTTGACACCGTACCGGAAATCTTCGAAAAGCTGCGGGGCGTGGACCTGCGCACGCTCCAGACCGGCATCGACAACGTTCGCAACATCAACGGCTGCGCCCTCGCCGGTCTGACGCCGCACGAATTGTTTGATGCCTCTCCCGTCGTTCACGAATTGGACCGCATCATCGTCGGCAGCAAGGGGAATCCCGAGTTCACCAATTTGCCGCGAAAATTCAATATCACCATCACGGGTTGCACGGACAATTGCACGCACGGTGAGTCGCAGGACATCGCGCTCGTTCCCGCGAAGAAGACTGGCCGGCTTGGCTTCAACGTTTTGGTGGGCGGCAAGATGGGCTCCGGAGGATTCACCGTCGCTTCGCCGCTGAATGTCTTTGTCGAACTGTTCCAGGCAGCCGCCGTTGTCGCGGAACTGATTAAGATTTACCGCGATCATGGCCCGCGCGAAGCGCGCTCCAAGTGCCGTTTTGCGTTTCTGATTGAGGAGTGGGGCCTTCGCCGCCTGCGCGCCGAACTTGTGGCGCGCCTCGGCCGCGAGCTTCCTTTCCAGGGCCGGGACATGCGCAGTTCCACGCACGCCGACCATCTTGGTGTGAGTTCGCAAAAACAGGAGGGACTAATGGCCGTGGGACTCTGCATTCCCACCGGCAGAGTCAACCCCGATCAGCTCGACGAGCTCGCGCGTTTGTCTGAACTTTACGGCAGCGGCGAGATTCGTCTCACAACGGGCCAAAACGCAATCATTCCCAATGTTCCCGCGGATCGAGTGGCCGAGCTTCTCGAAGAGCCCCTGCTCAAACAATTCTCGGCTCGCCCCTCTCCGTTTATGCGTGGATTGGTCGCTTGCGTCGGCACGGACTATTGCAATCTCGCGCTCATTGAAACGAAGAGCCGTGCCATGGCTCTCTCCGAGGCTCTGCACAGCAAAATGGGTTCCGGCGTGAATCCGCTCACGATTCACTGGTCCGGCTGCCCCGCGGGCTGTGGCAACCATCAGGCTGCCGACGTCGGCCTTCGAGGCTTTAAAACAAAAATTGACGGAAAGATTGTGGATGCTGTCGCGATCTACACGGGCGGACGGACCGGTCCCCATGCAACTGCGGGCCGGGAGATTCTGGAGACCGTGCCCTGCGATGAATCTTTGCCGGATGTCGTGGTCGGCGTCATCCAGTCGTATCGTTTCGATGTAGAGGCCAGGGAGCACGCGGCTTTGAGCGATCCGCTGTTTACAGCCGCAGCCACCGCGGGATTGGCGTCATGGCGGTTCGCTCGCGAGTTGCCGGCCGCCGCCATGCCGGCTTGAACGGACCCGATGGCTGCTTGTAACACCAAAGTGCGGCGAGAGTTTTCGCGGTGGAGGAGGAGCAATGACGGATTACGTGAATCCTAGAGAGCTACTACAAGAGGCGGTGCAATTAGCAAGGCGAAAATCCGATCTGCCCGCCCGGGACATGCTTATTCGCGGAATCCTCGCCGGAGCATTTCTCGGTTACGCGACATCGTTGGCGATCGTGGTGACTTCGCAAGGTCTCCCTCCGATCGTCGGCGCGATTCTATTCCCCGTTGGGTTCGTGATGCTCGCATTGCTCGGCCTCGAGCTAGTCACCGGAAATTTCGCCTTGCTGCCCGCAGGTGTCATGGCCGGCACGGTCCGCATCACGAAGTTGCTTCGCAATTGGGGCTGGGTGTATCTCGGCAACTTGATCGGCAGTGTGCTGTACGCCGCGCTCTTTTATCTGGCGATCACCAACTGGCGCACGGGCAATGGCGGCGCGGTTGCCGATCTTCTGAAGCAGGCCGCGCAGAAAAAAACATTGGCTTATGTGGCGCTCGGTTACAGTGGCTGGGGCACAGCCATGGTAAAAGCCGTCCTCTGCAATTGGATGGTCACGATCGGGGCCATGCTGGCCATGGTCTCAAAGTCTACCGTCGGAAAAATCACTGCCATGTGGCTTCCCATCATGACGTTCTTCGCGCTCGGCTTCGAGCACTCCGTCGTCAACATGTACGTGATTCCCTCCGGCATGATGCTTGGCGCGCCCATCTCTTTGGGCCAGGCGCTTTTCTGGAACTTGCTTCCCGTCACTATCGGGAATTTTTTAGCTGGGACGCTTTTGACGGGGATGGCGCTCTACGCGACCTATCCAGCCGTGATCGCTCCTGCCGTCAGCGTGGCAGACGCGCAAGCTCCTGCGCAAAGCGAACAACAAGCCGCATTCGCGGCGGCCGCCGGCCTGCATCCGATGTAATCAATCAGACCAGGCGGCACGTAACCGTGACGACTACTGGCGCGCCCCTGCTCCTCTTCCCTATTTATTCACCGGTTTAGTCCGCAGTTCACCCGGGTCCCCTGCCCTCGGTTTTGGAGGCCCGGCCTTTGCCTTTGCCGTTGTAGTGGCTGGTCTTCAGACCCGTTCTTTCGGATTCTATAAGCGCAGACCTTGTTTACCCTGAGCACAGCCGAAGGCGCCCGCTCCGACTCCCCTCATCCCGCCGGCTAGTCTGCCCTGAGAGCCTCGATGGGGTCCGTGGTGGCGGCGCGTAGTGCAGGCACCATTGCCGCCAGAATTGCTACGATCATCAGAGTTGCCGCCACGCCGACGAGCGTCGAAGGATCGTAAGCCGAAACACCGTACAGCATGGCTGATACGAACCGCGTTGTGAAGAACAGCGCAATTGTCCCCAACAGGAGTCCCAAGGCCAGCAATCCGAGTGCTTCCCTTAAGACCATCCGCAGCACCACCCCGCGCGTCGCGCCTAGTGCTATGCGCACACCAAGCTCGCTGGTCCTTTGCGCCAGGCCCGCCGAGAGCAGCCCATATAACCCGAGTGCGCTCAAGAGCAATGCCAGCAAGCCGAAGAAATTTGCTAGCAGGGTGATCAATTCTTGACTCCCCAACGCAGCGTCCATTTGTTCGCGCAGTGTAACGAAGATCACTAACGGCACTATTGGCGCAACCTCTGCAAGCGTTTTGCGAAAACCCGCAATGGCCTGCGCCTTTGTCCGCGAGTGCATCAAGAACACCAGGTTCCCCAGATTATCGATCCGTTGGACCGATAAGGGCAGGTAGATAGTCCGCGGCGGCCCTTCCCGGATGTCTGAAAACTTAGCGTCTTCCGCCAATCCAATCACGCGGCATGCCACCGGATCGGGAAACTCCTTGGAATCCTTGCTGCGCATATATCTTCCCAACGCCTGCTCGTGTGGAAAGAAAAACGCAGCGGCCGACTGGTTTAGGATGCACACGTTGAGTTGACGCTCATTTTTATCAAACTCGCGGCCCTCCAGGATGCGGGTCTTCATCGCCCGGAAGTATCCGGGTCCAACGTCGTTATAAGCCAACTTCGTATCCTCGGGCGGATTGGGCCCGTCGGCCACGGCCTGGAAATCGGCAACAATCTTTTCTCCGGTCATCGGCGTCTGCGACGTGGCGGCGGCCGCATCTATGGCCGGCATCTCCATCAGGCGGTCCACCATGCGCTGATAGAGGTTCAGCTTGGCGTCGCCTTTTTGATGCAGGAGGTAAAACGGAGACGTTTGTATGGTTACGTGATCCAAATCGAAGCCTGTGTTCTCGCTGCGGAGCTTGATCACGCTTTGTGACAGCAGCGAAGCCAACACCACCAACACCAGCGACATCGCCACCTGAATCGGAACAAACATGCGGCCCGCGATCTGCCGGCGCCCGCCTAAGGTGTTGCGCGCCTTTAACAGCAACCCTGGGTCAGTGCGGGCCGCTCGCCAGGCTGGCAGTGTCCCGGATAGCAGCGTGGTCAGCACTGCGAACAGCGCTGTCATCCAAAAAATCGCCTTATCGGGATGCACAGACATCGATTCCTGCATCATTGGGTCGCGGAAGAAATGCAATAAGATGTTGCTGCCGTACCACGCCGCGATGGCGCCCAACCCGCTGCCGCCGATGGCGATCACAAAACTCTCGGTCAAATACTGACGCACCAGCCTCGCTGTGGAAGCCCCTACCGCCGCTCGTACCGCAAACTCCCGCTGGCGCGCCGTGACACGCGCCATCATCAAGCCGCCGATGTTGACGCAGCACAGCAGCAACACAGCTGCCACCAGGCCTTGCATCAAATATAAGGGCTTGGCGTAAGTCCGGCTCACGTAGGTCGGCAATCCGCTCCGCGCGAAGCTGGCCTTCAGGTAAGCCTTCTCGACGTACGGATCGTGCCGAAAACGGGCGGGAATAAACCGGTCGAACAAACTCTTCTGCAGGAGCCCCAACTCCGCATTTGCCTGCGCCAGCGAGACTCCGTGTTTTAGCCGCCCGATCACCGAACAGCCATAAGTCGAATCCGGATCGTCCAGCACATTCTTATTCTCCAGAACCGATGCGAACTGGAAAGGCAGATACATCTTCGGCTCTTCGCCAGGCCACACTCCGTGGAAGTCCGGCGGCGTAATACCCACCACTGTTACCGGCGCGTCTGAAACCTTGATCTGCTTGCCCACAATATCTGGGGCACGACCGTAGAAATCGTTCCAGAAGCCGTAGCTCAAGACGACGGGCCAGCCCCCGCGGGGGCCGCCGCGCACATCGTCATACGGGGCGATCAAACGGCCGCGGTAAGGCTGGATTCCCAGCAGATCGAAGGCGTTGCCGCTGACCATCACCGCCGAATACCCGCGGACGGATCCCTCGTTGTCTTTGATTAGGGCGTATTCGCTATCCCAGGCGGAAAGGCCTCGGAAAGAGGACTGTTCTTCGCTAAGCCCTTGCAGCATACGGTACGGCATAAAGGCATTGTTCTGTTCCGAATCGGGCTCCGCGGCGCTGGGTATCCCAATCTTCACGAGATGAGCTGCGTCCGGCGTTGGCAAACTACGAAGCACCAGCCCATAGAGCAGCGTAAAGATGGCGGTGTTTGCGCCGATCCCGAGCGCCAATGTGAGGACGGCTGTCAGGGATAGGACGGGGTTCTTGCGAAGCGACCGCAGCCCCAGCACGACATCGCGATACCAGCCACTCAGCATGGGTTAATTGTAATCCGAAACAGACCTTAAGTTGAACGCCCGGCGGATGGCGCAGCCTAAATGAGCGGGCAAAGTCGGGATGGCCCCCTCCAGGAAGGACCCGAAGACATCAAACGCTTCGGCGACGAACGGTAAACCATTTCGCCGTCGCCTTTGCCGTTGTAGTGGCGGGTCTTCAGACCCGTTCTTTAGAATTCTGGGGCGGGGCTTGTTTACCCTGAGCACAGCCGAAGGGCCCCGCCCCTCTTGGAATTTCGTCTTGTAGTGCCGTAGGCGCGCCACACATTTTAGCCCGGGCGCTCATGGGGCTCGTCATTTTACACACTCGCATCGGTCGTCGCCTTTGTAGTGGCGTAGGGCCGTCCCTCTAGCGTTCCTTGTTTCCCTGAAGGAGGCGTCAGAGCTACGTGCATGTTCGTTCGGGACTTCTAATCGCGTTCGCGCAGGAGGAATCCAAGAGGCACGTTCCATGACAGCGTGTCCGAAGGGGCACCCGGCGCGTGGTGCTGAATCGGCGGCACGATCTTTCGTGGATGGCCCATCTCCAGCTAGGTCGCGCTTACGCACTCACAGGCGACACGGTGAATGCAAACGCTGCGTATCAGGATTTCCTGACTCTCTGGAAAGACGCGGATCCTGACGTCCCCATCCTGTTGCAAGCGAAGTCGGAATACGCAAAACTCCACTAGGCCCATTTCATTTGTGATCTTGAGCTACTGAGAAGATCCGCAGCGGAGCTGAACTTCAGCAGCGAGATCGGCATCCATCAATGCTGCGCGCCCGTGCAACGCGGAACACACCTGCTGCGACGTGACTCCCGAAGCGCCGCGCAAATCCGCCCCCGCCAGGTTAGCGCCATCCATTTCCGCTTCGCGGAGAACCGCGCCCGTCAAAAAGGCTCCGCGCAAATCCGCCTTCTTCAAATCCGCGTCCAGCAAAATTGCGCCCTTCATGCGGGCCCCGGTCAAATTGCTTTCGGACAGTCTGGCCGACGATAAATCCGCTTGCTCCAGATTCGCAAACGAGAGGACGGCATGCTCGAGCCGGGTGTCTCGCATGTCCGTGCGCGACAGGTCCGTTCGAAGCAGCTGGGCGTTTCGCAAATTTACCGCGTAGAGCGACGCTCCGGAAACTCGGGCGTTCGAAATCACCGCGTTTTCGAAAGTTCCGTAAGAGAGGTCGGCAAATCGCAGATCCGAAGCCGTCAAATTAGTGCCGGTGGCCTTGGCAGACACCAAAATTGCATGCGTCAATTGGGCGCGATCGAGCACGGCGGAGCGGAGCAAGGCTTCCCTTAAATTCGCTCCTCTTAAATCCGCTTCCGAAAGGTAAGCTCCTTCGAGGTTAGCGCGCCAGAGTTTTGCATTGATCAGAAATGCTTTGTAGCCGCGCGCGAACCGCAAATTCATCTGATTTAGCTTCGCGCCCGCGATTCCCTCGACTGTCTGGTCGTTCCAAACGGTGCCGCGCGGGGGAGGCGTCGAAAGAGTCGCTTCGGTCAGATCCGCATACGGCCGAAAACCAACCGATTGAAAGACCATCGCTGCCCAGCGTCTCACATCCGCTGGCGATTCTTCCGTGGCGGTTGTCCGGTCGAAAGGCAATCCGCGATTTACGCCGAGAGAAAAGAGAAAGAGAATGCAGCCCGTTGCCAATGCCGCGCGCGTGGTGCCCAGCACCATTCGAAGAATGTTTTTCGATTTCGGCAGCCGGATATCACCAGGCCGAAGTACGCGCGACACCACAAACGGCACGCACGTGGCGGTTGCCACGGAAAGAGTCATCAGAAGCACGTGCAGCAGCGTCCCCCGGAAGTCCTGGCGCGGCAAATACCGAAGCCAGAAAAAGAAAAGCGTTACCGGAACAATCCAGTAAGCAAGCACCGTTGAGAGCACCGTTTCGAACGCGGTCATCGCCGAACGAGATTCCCCCTGCCACCGGAAATGCCTCCGCACCAGCCCCATCAGGTACCACGGGCCGTCCTTCTCGAGGGTCTGCCCGTCCGGAAAGACCGCTGGGAGCGCGGCCATGCTGCCCCACAACCTCAACAGCAGAAAATGAAATCGCAGGGAGAGTACCAGAAGGACCAGCGGACCACCAAGATAAAACCCCGTCATGGGAAGCAGATTCCCGAGACGAGTCGTGTGCAATGCCGACGAATTGATCAGCAGACGCGTATCGCTGGTGAAACCAATCAGGAAACCACAGATGACGCTCACACCCACGGTGAGGAAATAAAACCAGCGCGCGACTTTCGTGGCGTCGCCGATGGCTTTCGAACTGTCCACCGCGGAAATCGATTCGGGCAATACCGCATCGAAAAGATTGGTTCCGCCCAGCCGACCGAACCACAATCCTTCCGCGCCATACAGATTGGCGCCCATCAAATTTGCGCCTCGGAGTTCAGTGCCCAACAAATTGGCGTTCTGGAGATTCGAACGCACCAGGCTGGCGCCTCGTAAATTGGCCATCGATAAATCAGCACCGGCCAAATTTGTTCGATGGAGGTGAGCGCCCTGCAAATTAACGCCGGTCAGATCCGCTTTCGCTAAATTCACGCCGCAGAGATCCGCCTTGACGCCCGTTTCTCCGCCCGATTCCACCCAGATCTTGTGCTGATCCAGAATCTCCGCAAGATCGAGCAGCGAGATTCCAATGGAATCACCTTCGCTCGAATGCTCTCCACCGGCAGGATTCCCCCTGTCGATTTCGCTCTTCAATTCATCCATTTCTTTGACTGCTTGAATCTCCAGACCCATTCGAACTCTTTCCCCAGCTTTCTTTACCCGCTCTGGCCCTTCCTGTCGCACTTCGACCCTCCAGCCGCCGCACTCTCGCATTTCTTAATGCGTGCAAATTCCTGGCGGCACGCTTCGGATTCCCCCGCAACAGGCAGTGTTACTGCCGGGCTGCTTCCATCCTCTCCTACCAGCGCTGTGGAAATCGCCTGCCCGAAGGTACAGGCGGCGCACCGGTAACGGGGCGGATTAGATGGGGGCTAGGCGAAAGATTCGAACGCGGAGTGCGCAGCCAATACAAAATGTCCGCGCACGCTGGGGATACTGGGAAGAATATCAGATTCGAAATGCCGATAGGAAAATAGTGCCGGGGTAGTTTCGCTGAGGAGTGGCCCTCGATAGAAATTAGAAACTAGAAATTAGAAAGGGGAGAGTAAGACCCCATTTGCAAAAACCGCAAAGGGTAGGCCACCCAAGAGTTAAGGCGCGGCCGCCCGCCAAATCACTCACAGACGATGGCCCTCGTGAATGAGCTCCTTAACGGAAATACCCTGCAGGGAAGTTCGATTCTTTTCCACAAAGCTCATCATCTCGCGCACGGCTTCGCGGCGGCTGCCATTGTCCTCGCCACCGCCGGAAGAAGGTACAGTCGCACGGAGAGCGCGCAGAGCTTGAGAGATCAGCTCTTCTGCCGTGCGGAAGTGGCCCGACTCCAGCTCCTCCTTCACGATTTTTTCTTGTTCAGGGGCGTGAACAGCTCGAAGCGCGGATGTCAGACACGCCAGCCCCGCGCCAAAAGCGCGGGCTCGAACATTGGGGAAGCGCAGCAGCACCAGGCAAAGAGTGTACGGTGCGCTGCGGGCGAGGAAATCTCCAAGCCCACTTAGTTCTGAAGTGGGCCAAAGGACCTTGGTACTCCACAGCGCCAGCCGCAGACCGTCCTGGGCAGAAAAACCGTGCCTACGGCGCTCGGAATTCTTTTTGCCAGTTAACCCAGCTCTTGCGGGCTGGGCTAACGTGTGACACGCCTACGGCGTTTTTTGGAATTGGGAACCGGGGGAGAGACGGGACGTTTTCTCTGTCTACTGATCGGCGGGGCGCGTGTAAGGCGTGTTAAGCGAAGGCAAGGCGGCCGCGCTGGACAGGGATGGGGCTCATGGCGATCGGCGTGGAAGCGTGAAAGAGGAGGCAACCGCAAGACCCAGGTTCAAACTGCGAACCTGGGGCACCCTCCGTGTTGTTTTGGGTTGTGAGTGTGCGAGAGCTTCGTCATTCGATCGAAGGGAGTCTGAAAGATTCCGCATTTCTCTTCCTCGCCTCCCTCCTACCTGGGGCACGCGGCGGTGGCACACTTGCTCACCCGCCTTCGTATGAAAGCTTCATCGGACATCCAACTGGTCGCCGGTCTTGTGCTCCTCAATTTGGAAGCGCAAGAATCGATGGATGGCTTCAACGGCTTCTTTGTTCGCTGAGGAAATAGCAACGCGTCCCCCATCCGGAGTTTCCTCGAACGAATATTGAATCTTTTTCCGGAACCGTTTCATTTCCGGTACTCCGGGCGGAACGGTATCGTGAACAAACATCGGAATGTCGAAATCGCCGCTTTGAAATGCTTTTGCAATGTGTCCCAGGTGCATCCTGATTTCGTTTCGATTGGCAGCATCGGCGGAGTCCTTAGCCTCGACTTGAATCACCCCACCCTTCGCGTTCAACAAGAAATGATGCGTGGTGGCAGTTTGAGAAAAACCCATGGCTTTTTCGCCGCGCTCATTCATCTGAGCATGCGCGGCGTGCATAGGACAGTCCGCGTGTGATTCCGGCTTCTGGCTCGATTGAATAGAAATTCCTGCTGTGAGCGCGATTAGAAGAATCAGCTTCATAGCTCTCCCCGTCTTCGGATGCCGCGACCCAAATGTTGCGCATGGGTCTTCGGGTGAGTCCTGAAATTTTCCAGTAGTCGAGCCTGTTTGCCGCGAGGGGTCTTGGCAAGCATCCGGTCCCACGTTAAAAGCGTCGAGCGCAATTCGCGTCGCCACGATTGCAACTCTCGAAGCCTCTCTTCGAGAACGGCCAGCTTCTCAGCAGCCAGCTTCCGAACGCGGCGACAGGGTGCGCCTCCGCTGTTCCGTTCACTGAAGATGTCTGCCAATTCAGCCACGGAGAATCCGATAGACAGTCCGGCCCGGATCATTCGCATTCGAGTGAGACTGTCTGGCGAAAACACCCGGTAACCAGCCGAAGTGCGGGCGGCTCTAGACAACAGATTCCGCCGCTCGTAGAAACGAACAGTATCCGCACTTACGCCGGAAAGACGGGCCAGTTCACCGCAATACAGGGGTCGAGTTGTGGGAACTTTAGAACTCACAGGATTAGCCTAAAGCTTGGAATCGATTCCAAGGTCAAGCAGATTCTCACTCTACGCCATGCTGGTGGCAAGGGGCCACCGCGCAGTTCCTCAGCGGCTGAAGCCGTGAAGAAGAACGACGGCTTATGTCGGACCTGAAGGTCCGACCCACAAAGCACTGGGGGGATGAGGCAAGAGTAGGGCGCCAGCCCCCAACGGACTGTCCGTTTGAATTTTGACCCCGATTGTCACGAATAAGAAATTCAAACGGACGAGAAAGGCGGGAGAGCGGCTGTGGCGTCCAGCGCTGGCGGCTTGGCGCTCTTGATGACGAGCCACAGCGTGAACGCCAGCTTCCCGAAGAGGGCGGGCCGGGACAAGCTAGAAACTAGAAATTGGAAAAGAGAAAGGCGTGTTAAGCGAAGGCGAGGCGGCCGCGCGGGGCGGGGATGTGGCGGCCGAGTTCTTTGGCGGTTTCGATCCATTCCTGGATGATGATTTCGGCGTTGGCGAGTGCTTAAGAGCCATCGTGCGCCCTTCAGGGGATGAAGTCCCGTTCTTGATCGTCACCGTGGGGAGCTGAAGCTCCCACCTCCTAAAGAGACGCCGCACGGCCTTCGCGGAGGCAAAACGGCCCGCCCCTACAGAAGATGCAGCCTGAAACTTAGCCGGATTTTCCTCGCCAATTCCCTTTTGGCCCGAGCAGCTCCAAGCCGATGGCATAGACACTTTCGCGCACGGGCTGGCGGTAGACGACTCGGGCTTCGGACTGCAGGTCGCCCTCCAGGGACTTAATCACCACGGAGTCGTTGGCCCACCAAAGCTTCCTGGTCAGCACGCGCGCGCCGCGCTGGCTGATGTTTTCGGTTAAGGCCAGTTCGGTGGAGAAGGCGCTCTCCGGACTGGTCAGCATGACGGCCACAGTCGCTGTGGTTCTTTTGTCATATCGTCCCGGTGGCAGTGTCATGGGAGATCAAATCCGCCGCCCCGCACGTACCACGCGACGTTCGTAATAGGGCCCAAGGGGTGAGTGGCTCGACCGGGAAAAGAAAGATGCCGGGCTGAAGCCCGGCGCTACGTCTTCGAGCACCACGCTAGGATGCGCGCCGGTGCGGGGTGGCGCTAGTGTTCTGGCGGACGGGTTTGGGCCGGGAGCAGATGGGACGTCTATTGATCCGCGCTGTGTGTGTAAGGCGTGTTAGGCGAAGGCGAGGCGGCCGCGTGGGGCGGGGATGGGGCAAACTGGAAACTAGAAATTAGAAACTAGAAATTGGAAAAGGGGGAAGAGAAAAGACGCCATCCTTCAGGGGCTAAAAGCCCCATAGATCTTTGGGCTTTGCGGCACGACTGAAGTCGTGCCCTCCTAAAAAAAGAGATTGGAAAAGGGACAAGAGGAGGAGCCCACGGTTCCAGGTGCTGCGCCCCGTAGACCCATGCGGGGCCCAAAAACCGTGCCTACGGCGTTGGGGATTTCTTTTTGCTAGCTTTCCCAGCCCTTGCGGGCTGGGCTAACTTCTGGCGCGCCTACGGCGCTTTTTGGAATCGGAAAATTCAAAACCAGCAGAACCTCTGAAGCGGCTCCTGCTTTACGTGACCCATCAGCCAGATATTTGCCGAAGTGGTCCGTGGGGATGAGGCAAGAGTGGCGAACTAATTTTGGTCTTGACAAGGCGGTTACTAGTGTGATAGGATTTGGGTTGTAGAGAAGTGCGTCCCGGTTATCGCCGGGACTTTTTCTTTTTAAGGGCGGAGATCCCGAATTCGGGGCACGCCCTTCCTCTGCACCACCCCCGCCTACGAGGACAGACAAGAATCTCTGTCCTACCGGTTGCGAAAGATCAGAGACATAACTTGGGACGCGCTAAGGCGCCCCTACAAGACAGACAAGAATGTCTGTCCTACCAACGGACAATGAACATGAAAAACCGAAAGCTCAACGCGGTACACGTGTGGAAACAATTGGAAGACTTGGTGGTGCCGCGGCTGCACCTCTCGGTGCATGACCGCGCGGTATATTCTCATCTGCTGCGGCACAGCCGGCTGGAGGGGAGGCTGCAACTTTGCTTTTCCATTCCGTGGCTGGCTCGCGGCGCATGCCTTACCCTCCGGGCCGCACGCAGAGCGGTGCGGGGCCTGGTGGCCAAAGGCGCTCTGCGCCTGGCCGAACGCAGCAGAGCGGGTCACGTGGTCAAAGTGCGCTTGCCCGAGGAGATTCGCTCAGTGGGCGCGGGGAAAATCGCAGCGTGCGCCGACAATCGTCTGTCTGGTGTGGGGCGTCTGCCTGGCGCGGGCAACCTCGAGAAGGCGGATTTCCTGGAAACCCGGGCGCTGCGGCAGGCGATCCACGCGCGCGAGGGCGGGCGGTGCTTTTACTGCTTGCGCCGGCTGACACCGATGGTGCGGTGCCTGGACCATGTGGTTCCGCGCGTCCGAGGAGGGCGCAATGGCTACCGCAACCTGGTGTCTTCGTGTGCGGAATGTAACTCGCAGAAGCGGGAGCGGCGGGCCGAGGATTTTCTCCGCTGGCTCTGCCGCGAGGGGCGTTTGAGCGCAGGTGAATTCAGCGGGCGGTTCCGCGCGCTGGCGAAGCTCGCTGCAGGAAAGCTTCGGCCTCCTTTAGAAAATGGAAAATAGAAATTGGAAATGGGACAGGACCAGCTAAAGGTGTTTTTTGGAGTTGAGGCACGGCCATCCGTGGGGGATAAGTAGTGGACAGGCGGCTGGGGATCGAACTTCGAGAAAACGGAGAGAAAAAAGTGCCGGGGTAGCTTCGCTGAGGGGCCAAGGCACCCCGGCTTATCCCGCCCGCCTCCGCAGTGAGCGAGCAAGGAACTCGTCAGGAATCTCGTTTACAGCAAGGCCAAGAAACCGCTCGAACATACTTCGCGCCGCAGGGCAAAAAGCTGTTCAGAAATTCTTGCGCGCGAGGCCGGGAAAGCGGCGGCTTCCTTTTTTCGGTAGTGGGTCAGTTTGAATTTTGGCCGCTATTGTCACGATTAAGAGAATTCAAACTCGCCCGCTACTTTTTTCGAAATTCTTTTACTTTTCTTCCTCGCCGCGGAGGAATTCGTAGCGCTCGATCGCGGCAACCACGCCGACGGAGCCTTCATCGCGCGGCTCGGTGCGCTGCACGCGGCCGAGGCAGCGGACTCGTACGGGTCCCGCCATAGTAATCTCGTTGGGAAGAGTCAGAAGAATCTCAACGGGCGAGCCTTCCCTGACATCCTTGGAAAGAAAGAAATAGACACCGCGGGAGCTGACGTCCCGTGATTCGGTGCTGGTTTCACCAACCGCGGCTCCCGTTGTCCAACGAACAGTGAGCGGCAGCCGCATGGAGAAGCGCTGGGTAGTGCGGCGTTCGGAGCCAGTCAAAGAGTCCTCCTGATCGAAGAGAGAGTGTATCCGGGTGCGGCCCAGGGAACAATAGGACTCAGGATACAAAATCGGTTCAATGCTAAGAAGTACCGAGGTACTAGAACGGAGCCGGAAACTAGAACTAGAGGATAAGATAGCCGCGTCCGGAATACACAAAACGCACCTTTTGGTTACCGCGCTAACTTTAAGCAAACACTGGCATTACAGGCTATTTCGGGACGTAGAACAGGTAGTCAGCGGAATACGGCACGCGGACTTCCTGGCCGACGTGCGAAGCGTCGCAGCCGGACGCTGGCGCTTTGCCACCTTTGGTGTTGAGGCGCTGGATAGTTGTGGCGCGAGAAAGTACGCCGGTGCCATCGTGGCTCAGAAGGTTGACGAGAAGCCAGGGAATGGAATCGGCGTCCGGCGAAGGCGCATTGGCAACGGCTTTGCCAGTGACGCGGCTGCCGTCGTTCGCTTCCCAGGAAGGTCCCGCGAAATGTTTGCCGAAAGGTTTGCCATCCTTGTCGAAGAGTTGGGCATCGGGAGCTTTCAGCGTCCAAGTGAATTGTGTGCCGTCGGCCTTGCAGGTGTAGATCTGGTCGCCCTTGGCATGGACACGAAGGAGAAGTTGTTCGTTGGCGGGCGGCTGGATTTGCTGCGGGACTTCTTGCGCGGCGACGGAGAACGAAAGAACGGCGCCCGCGGCGGCGAGCAGCTTGGCGGATGTGAATCGGCGAATGTAATTGCGCATGGAACGTTTTTCCTCCGAGTCTAGTCGTTCGACAGTGCCAGAAATAAATCAGCTTAGTTTACAGTAAGCATCACCGTGGTGGTGTGGGTTGTGGCACCTGAGGTTCCTGTAATCGTGACGGTGTAAGGGCCCGGCTGCGTGCCGTGTAGTGGAGGAGGGCCGCTATTGTTGCCGCCGCCGCAGCCTGCAGCCTGGAACACGAGGAAGAGGACCAAGCCAGCCAGGGGAATGGAGATCGCGATGCGCTGGCGTCGCGTCCGCGCAGCAAACACAAGCAGTATCAAGGCAACAGCGGCTAGGACCAGGAGCGGGACGACTCTCTGCCAGGGGCCGATACGCTTGAGTGGACGCGCGGGGATGAGGATCTGGTGAGCCATGGTCGTGACGGTGATGGTTGTGCTGTTACCCGGCGCGACCGAGGGGGGATTCGCCGCGCAGGTCGTCGCTGCCGCGGGAAGCGAACAGGTCACGGTGACGCTAGAAGCGAAGCCGCCGGTGGCCCCGATAGCGACAGTGTAGGTGGCTGGACTTCCTGCATTGACAGTCACACTTATTGGAGCCACGGGCGTCATGGTGAAGTCAGGCGGGGCCTGAGTAAAGGAAAGCGTGATATTAGAATATCCTCCCAGAGCGACCGGATTGGGATCGGGGGGCCCGAAAGCGCCCACCATGATGTAGTACGTGGTACCTCCGGTGACAGAGATATTTTGAAGATCGGACTGAATGACGACGCCAGGATTGATGTCGTCATTACAAGCACCGGGGACCATCGTGAGATTTCCCATTGTTCCTGTAAAGACGGCCAAAGTAGTGTCGTAATTGCTAAATTGCGTTGAGAGGTCAGTGATCGTCCCGTTTGAGCTCGGAGTAAAGGAAAACCAGACGGTGTTGTAGCTGCCATTCTTCCCGCTACCGCCTGCATGCTGTGTGACGCATGGCAGGATGGGATCCGTTGATTGCATTGTCGCCGCGGAGCTGTCTACGATGAGCTGCCCCCCTAGACTATTGAAAGGCATCGCGCTGGCGAAGTTGTCGTTGGCAGGCGGGGGCGCGACGACAGTAAAAGTGGGCAAAGGCGTCGGACCCGCTGGAGGAGAGAGGGTGATTCCGCCACCAGGAGGGAGTGTCCGCACACCGACTGAGTTTATGCTGCCAGTCCCGGTTATGAAGCTCCCAGGAATCGTTGCTGATAATTGTGTCGGAGACTTGAACGTGGTTGGAATGACGACTTGCCCATGCGGTTGAGCATTGGTCGCGGTAAAGTCGGGATTGAGCATAACTTGCGAGCTGGCCGAGAAATTTGTGCCGGTCACGATAACCGGGATGTCGGGGGAATTGATGTTGATAGGAGTATTGTTGGGACTGACGCTGGAAATAGTTGGAGGTGCCGAAGGGACAACGAACGTCAGGGAATTGCTGTTTGCGGGGCCGACGGAGACGGAGACCTGAACCGTTCCACCGGAAGTGAGCAACGAAACGGGAACGGTGGCCGTTACTTGGCTGTCGGAGACAACCATTGTTGCAAGAGGCGTCGTTGTACCTCCCGCTTTCCATTGCACGGTACCGCCAGTAAGGCCGGTGCCATTGACGGTCAAGGTTAGGGGAGACGCGGCAGAAGCTGGAGCGGAGAACGGTGAGAGAGAGGTAATGTGTGGACCCGGAGGGAAGGGGAAATTCGTAAGGACTAGAGACCAGGCGCCGCGGCCGTGAGTTCCAGCAATCAAGGTTCGCGACGGCTCATGAAGCTTCAGAGAGAGAACAGAAACGTTGGGAAGGCCTGTGCCGAGCGTGTTCCAGGTGCATGCCGTCCCAGCGCAAGTTCCTTGGAATACGCCGATGTCGGTGGCCGCGTAGATAGTTCCGGGAAGATCGGGATCAACGACGAGGTCGTTCACGGGAATGTTGGGAAGGTCAGCGGCATTGGGAGTTTGGCAAGCGCCGAGGTTCGTGCAACTCACATCGGCCCAGCCAGCACCACCATTCATACTCACGAATACATGACCTAGAGTGTCTTGGCCAGAAACGGCGAAACCGGAGAACGCGGCATAGACGGTGTTGCCCGTTGGGTCGTGCGGATCCACGGCGAGGGCTGTAACGTTGCGGACGGGATGCTGGGACTGTCCCGCGACTTGGAAAAAGGAAGCACTACCAGGAGCCACGTTGGTTGCGACGAAGATATCGCCGCCGTTGGCTCCGGCATAGACCACGGCTGGCTTATTTGGTGAAACACCGAAAGCAGTGAGATAGTTTCCGGCTCTTGTCGGCAGTACACCGGAAATAGCGGTGAACGTCGTGCCGTTGTCGGAGCTTTGATAGACGTGGTCAGTGCCGAAGTAGACGCGGCCGGGAGTGGACGGATCAGTGGCGATGGGGGGAATGAAATCTACACTATCGGTGCCGTTGGGATTGATGCCGCTTCCGATACGGACATAGGAAGTTGGATCGGTACCGCCAGAAGGCGAGAAAAACAGGCTGATGAGCTGGCAGGTGATATAAACCGATGTGGGAACCTGAAAATCAACAGCGGTCTGGCCGCCGTCGCCGCAATGCCCGTCGTTGGTCCAGTTGGGATTCCCTTGGAATATTTGGCTGCCATTGTCTTGGGCGCCGCCAAAAGCAATCGTGAGATCGGAAGGATTCACGGAGAGATTCGGATAGAACTGGGTGAGCGTAAGGTTCTGGTTCAGGTTCATCCACGTCACTGTTGGCGCTTCTGCATCGTCCGCGCGCCACAGACCGCCGTCGTTGCCGAGATACAGGCGGACTTTACCGGTTGGCAATTTGAAAAAAGACAGGGCGTGCTGATCGACGTGAGGTAGTGTCGGATCTCCAGAGGTTGTAGGAATCGCCGGGCTCCAGGTCGCGCCTCCGTCAATGGAGTGGATGACCCACTCAAAGGTTACAGATGTGCTGTTGACGGCTGAGTGCGCGCCGCCGCCAAAGAAAACAATGCCGGAATTGGTTGGGTCGACCTTAATGACGTTGTCGTACCAGCATTGAGGTGAACAAATGTCCGGGGCATTGGTGTTGATCCAGGAATTGCCGCCGTCGCTGGTCTTGAAGACACCGAGGTTGTTTCGCGATGCGTGCGAAACTTGAGTGATTGGATTCAAAGTGGCATCCGCGATCGAGGCAAATACGGTGTTTCCCGTTGTGTCAAAAGCAGCGATTCCGAGATCGATGCGCCCGAAGTCGGCGGCGGGCACGCCGGCGACGCCGTTCGTGGTGACATTTGAGAATGTGATCGTGCCGCACTTCTTTGTGGACCCGCCATCTGCATTCGTGGATTTGTAAATTCCGTTAGGATTTACAGCACCAGACAGGGTTCCAGAAGTTCGCCCGAGCGCCGCGTAGGCGGTCGTCGCGTTCGCGAATCCGACAAACGTAGCCATCTCTCCGGAAGCGGTGGGAATGCTACTCCAATGGGCGCCGGCGTCATCCGAGCAGTACACACCACCAGCCGTCAGGCTACCTCCCGCTTGAGGAATGTGCGCGGCGGCCAGAACCAGACTCGGATTGGATGGATTGACGGCGACGTAGCTGATGCGCGCGCCGCCATCGCTGTAGAAGCCGAAAGTGAAATCGCTGTAGGGTCCGATGAAGGGACATGTGGTGCTTGCCACGGTACAAGTTTGCGCCCAGTGAAGTCCGCCATCGGTGGATTTCAGAACGCCAGCGCCATAGTAAACGTCGAAACCGATGGAAGCTTGCTCACCGGTGCCGGCGTAAACGACTCCGGCGCCTCCGGGATTCGAAGGGTTGGCAAAGGCGATCGATCCCATCGCGAGGGAAGGATTTTGATCGCCGACGGGAGTCCAAGTGCTGCCGCCGTCGGTGGAGCGCCAGATGCCGCCCTGAGCGCCACCAATGAGTACTGTATTGCCGGAAGGGTCGCTGGAATCGACGGCAATGGCCTCTATGCGTCCGCTGACCTGGCTGAAAAACCCGCCGGTTGTGGGCGTGGGACCAAGAGAGGACCAAGCCCCACCGACGGGAGGACCAGCTTGCGGAGTCGCGGCAGCATAGCTTCCATCGGGCTGGCGCACGAGCTTACCTTCGGCTTCCATCATGCGTTGCATATGCTGGAAGGCCTTGAAGCGCGCGCCAGCGGGAATGTGGCCGCTTACGGAGCTGCGCTGCTTGTAGAACCATTCCTCGCGCTTGCGAATGAGCTCGGGGCTGTCTCCATCATTCCATTCTTCTGCAGCGCTGGATTGTTCCGCTGGGAGCGCGGACTCTTTCGGGGGCGCCTGGCTTTTCGTTTGGGGAGACTTCTTTGCGGCTTGGACGCCAGAACGACTGGGAGCGCTCGATTTTTCCTGGCCGGGGGCGATGCCGACCCAGATTGTCAGGACGGAGACGAAGAGCAAGGCGCCACGGCACAGGCTCATTGTTGGGAGTTTCATGATCTACCCCACGCAACCGATTCGAGTAGAACGTGTGCAGCCCGGGGACGCGGGAGAATGTAGTTACCATTGGATAGCGGCGATAGCAAGTGAATATCGTAATAGGCATTAAGGTAAAGACCTTAGTTCTAGGCAATCACATGCGGCGAGCGAAGGATTGAGCGATGAGCTGGTGCTGAATGTCGTCCCGGCAAGAGTGGGTGCGCTACGACTGGTCTATGAGCCTGTGATGTATCGCGCCCCGATAAGACTTGGGATGCAATTACGATTGGTCGATTAATCTGTGGTGAATGGCATACAACGCCAGTTCGAGGCGGTCGGAGACACCGAGCTTGTCGAAGATATTGTGCAGGTGGTTCTTGACGGTTTGTTCGGAGATGAAAAGTTTTTCGCCGATTTCCTTGTTGCGGAAACCTTGCGCGACGAGTTGCACAATTTCCTTTTCGCGATCGCTGAGCAACGGCTTTTCGCGGCGTGGCCCGGATTCACTGGACTTTGAAAACGCCTTCATGACTTCAGCGGTCATGCGGTTGTCGAGCCAGATTTCGCCGGCATGCACGCGATGAATGCTTTTCACCAGGAGATCGGTCGCGGACTGTTTCAACACGACACCGCGCGCTCCGAGGCGCATGGCGCGAACCACGTCGCGGTCGTCTTCGGCGGCGGTCAGAACGACGACGCGCGTAGGCAACGTATCAAAGTTAACTTCCTCTAAGACTGCCAAGCCGTCTTTGTCCGGCATGCGTAGATCGAGCAAAAGAATATCGGGTTTGAGCTTGGCGAGGAGCTTGATGCACTCCGCGCCGTTCTGCGCTTCGCCGACAATGGTGATGTCTTCGTCGGAATCGAGGAGTTTCCTCAGACCATCGCGAAAGATCGCGTGGTCATCGGCTAGTAGTACCCGTATCTGCGGTTTCGCTGTCTTAGCCATATTTGTGACAAACCCTGAAACCTGTTTATGTCAGGGTTTGTAAGACAAACCCTGAAACCCGTTATCCGAGCGGGACTTCGATCGTTAAACGCGCTCCATGCCCCGGGTTCGACTCGACAGTCAGAACCCCGCCCACAGTGCGCGCGCGCTCCTTAATGGAAATGGGACCCAACCGCAAGCGATCCAACTCATCTCCGGTGAATCGACCGGCAAAACTAAACCCCTCACCATTGTCATCCACAACGAGTACTAGGCGGCTGTCATCCTGCGACAGTTTTACCACGACATGGGAAGCCTTGGCATGCTTTTTTATGTTGTTGAGTGCTTCTCGGTAAATCTGGAAAATCTCGCGACAGACGCGGTCGGGAGCGCGCAGCTGGGCAGAATCAATCAGTAAATCCAGGGCAACCGTGGATTCGTTGCGGTAGCGCTCGGCAAATCCGCGCATCAAGTCGACCAGGTCGGCGCTCTGCACGCGGAGCGGGCGGAGGTCTGTGACGGTCTGGCGGAGCTCGGCACCCTCGTTCTTGACCGTCTGTTGCAGACTGGCAAGGCCACTGACGGCCTGTTCTGGGGCCGCGGGCAGGCGGCGGCGCAGGACGTCGAGCTGGATTTCGATGCTTAAGAGGGTCTGGAGAATACCATCGTGGAGGTCGCGGGCAATCCGGCTGCGTTCGGCTTCGATGGCGCGGGCGCGTAAGTGCCTCAAAAGAAAGATGTTCTCCAGAGCGGGGGAGACGTGGGCTGCAATGTTTTCCAGCCAGGCTAAGTCCTGCTTTTGGAATGGCTTACGGCCGTTGAGGAGGAAGATTCGTCCCGTCGGTTGACCTGCTTGATCGAAGGCCACGGTCACAAAGGAGGTGACTTTCAGCTCCTGCTGGGCGGGGCCGGGCAGCCGCGGAAGATTCTTGATCGCCCGTCCATCGCGGCGGTCCCAGCCAAACCCGGAGCCAGGGCCGGATAGCGAGTTCCAGCAGATGGTCGCGTCCATATCATCCAGAAGGAAACCGTCGGTGCGCGACAGAGGCATGCTTTCCGGAACCAGGCGCTCGCTCTCGCCTGCTTTCAGGCGCCAAAGAAAAATGCGCTCGAGGTCTGTATCGCGGTAAAGCAAGAGAGCTTCTTCCGCATCAAAAGTGGTCGCCAATTCTTCGAGGAACAGGCGCAGTGATTCCGCCAGCCCCTGATCCACTTGCATCGTCGCGCTGATTCGCGAAAAGAATTCGATCTGCGAAGAGAATCTGCGATTACGGTCGCCCAGAAAGGCAAGCCCGGCGCCACCCGCAAATGTGCCGGCGGTGAGGCCGAGCCAGGAAACGACCCGCATCCATTGAATGTCGCCTTTCACGGCAGTGAACAAAACCAGAGCCAAAGAGAGTGCTCCGGACAGCGGCAACGTCAGTTCCAGTCCCCAGCGAATGCCGGCCGCATAGCAAAGGAACATGTACGGAAACCAAACCGGGACCGTGGAAGAACCGATGTACATGAAGAAGCCCAGAGCAAGAAGATCGCAGGCCAGAGGCAAGTGCCACGATCGTTTGCGCAACAGGCGCTCCAATTGCGTGACGAGGAGAGCGACAATCAGATAGGCAACCAGGAAAGAGGCCGAGCGGTGCGCTCCGCGCGTTGGAGGTTGCTCAAGCACGGCGAGGAGCGCCAGCAAAACAAAAATGGGGCGCGCCCAAACGATTTGCCGCTCGAAATGATTTCGATCCGTTTGGTGGGGGCTCATGCGCGGGGACGCGTATCCTATGAATTTAGTCTAACAAGATGCGGGAAGCTCGGGGCGCGGCGTGTCTCAGTTTGCAACGTGAAAGACAAGAATGGGGGGAGGCTAGTCCGGAGTGGGGTTTCGAGTGGAACGCAACCGCCCAGAACGCAACCGCCCACTTTTCGAGGCCCAGGAATTAGCGTAAACTAAGGTCGTTCCTAGGATGGTGGGAGTAGCTCAGCTGGTAGAGCGTCGGTCTGTGGCACCGAATGTCGCGGGTTCAATCCCCGTCTCCCACCCCAACTTCCGCTGAATCATTCGATTCCACACATAGCGCGCGCATTCGCCAGGAGCGTCGCCAAATCATCGAGTTTGGAAAAAACAGCAGTTATTCCGCAAGACAGCGCCTTCTTCTCGAGCTTCACGTTGTAATCCGTCGTTAGCAAAAAAATCGGCAATTCAGCCGTGATTGCTTTGAGTTCCTCAGCCAACTGCAGTCCGCTCATGTCTGGCAATGAAAAGTCCAGAATCACCAAGTCAGGAGATCGAAGCTTTGTTTTGGCTAACGCCTCGGCACCTTTTCGGGCCTCGATACAGGCATCGAACCCGCTGCCTTGACCGAAAGCGGTGCGAAGCTGTTTCTGGAAAGCGCTATCGTCATTGACGATGAGCACCATAGGCATAATTCGTCCCGTCCTAAGAAGAATCCGTCAGGAGAAAGTTCGCTGCGTGTCTTTATCCATGGCGCTTCAAGGCAAGAAAGATTTCGATGAGCGTCCTATTCCAGGTGCGCTTCCGGCTGCAGCGATCTTCTGCAATGTGAACAGCAAGGAATTTTGTTTTGCCAAGTAACCATTAGAGTCTGAAGACAGAATGGGCAACGGCCTGACCATTCGTGATCGCACTCCGGACAGGCGCTGAGAATGAGGTCCGCACGGCGTACGAGCTTGTTGCCATCTCGAAGTGAAATCAGAAATCGGCACTCCCGGTTCCTGCAGATCAAGAATTCTTCCACTCCGAAGACCCCTTTGCGAGCGCGTAGTTCTGCAACGGTGAGAAACGCTGCCAGTGGCTCGAAATCTAATGGCCGCCCCTCGAATCCCTGGCCTTTTCCATTCATCAACTTCAATCCGATCAAACGCCGCGTACGTTGAAGCATTCGCGTGGGCCGGCAAACCGGCGGCGAGATCGTCCACGAGTGAACGTCCCTGCGCCGGCGTTACTTTTATGGAACGCGGCGTTGTCGGGATGCAATCCCGGGAAGTACGTACCAACAATCACGTATTAGCTTGCCTCTTTTACTCGCTCCGGCAGGCGCTACCGGCTCACGCCTGGCAAGGGGCCGGTACTCTCCCGCTCCACACTTGGACCCCGCGAATGCAAAGCCGGCTCAGATGGATGGGATGGCGAGCCATTCCCCCAGGAAAGGAGTACTATCAGCCCAAAGAAACAGCTAAATCGTAAATAGGCTCCTCCGATTGAAAAACAGGGGTTGCATCCATGAAAAATGGCACCACCTGGAGGAGGGCATCATGAGCGAGAGCATGGCTAGAACACCTAAGCGCGATGCTGATGAAGCATCCGATGCTGTCGAAGAGCGCCTTCGGCTCATCATTGACACAATTCCCGCAATAGCCTGGCGCAAATTGCCTGACGGTTCGGCTGATTTTCTCAACCGAAATTTTCGGGAATATACGGGCCTTTCCCCGGAGGACGGCCTAGGCTGGGGATGGATGAATGCATTCCATCCTGACGACCGTTTGGTGGAGGAATGGCGCACGGCATTGGCGGCCGGAAAACCCTTTGAGAGGGAGACACGGCTCCGCCGTTCCGACGGACAGTATCGCTGGTTCCTAATTCGCGCCGTGCCGTTGCGAGACGAACAGGGAAAGATTGCCAATTGGTATGGAACGTCCACCGACATCGAGGATCTGAAAAGAGCCGAAGATCATGTTCGGCTTATCATCGACACACTGCCCACGATGGTCTGGACACTTCAGCCTGACGGCGCCGTTGATTTCGTCAACCACCGTTGGATGGACTATACGGGCCTTTCTTTGCAGGAGGAAATTGAGGACCCCACGCGCCCAGTTCATCCCGAAGATCTTCCAAGAGTCATGAAAAAGTGGATCGCGGACTTGGCCGCCGGGCAACCCTCCGAGGATGAAATACGCCTGCGGCGGGCCGATGGAGAGTATCGCTGGTTCCTCGTTCGCACCGCGCCGCTGCGCGACGAGCGGGGAAACGTCGTCAAGTGGTTTGGAGTGTCAATCGACATTGAGGACTCTAGGCGGGCGGAAGAAGCCCTGAGATCGAGCGAGCGGGAACAGCGCCACATATCCAAGCAATTGGAAAGAGAGCGCACCCGTTTGGTCGAGGCTCAGGAAGTGGCGAAAATGGGCAGTTGGGAAGCGGATTTGCAGAGCCTGAACGTGATTTGGTCCGAGCAAACACACCGCATCTTTGAGACTGATCCATCTCGTTTCCACCCCACACGTCCAAAGTTCCGCGAATTCATTCACGCGGAGGACCGAGCGAAAGTGGATGCAGCCTTTGTAGCGTCCCTCGACAAGCGCTCGCCTTGCACGGTCGAGTATCGGATCGTCATGCCGGATGGCCGCGTCAAAATTCTCGAGGAACGCTGGCAAGCTTTCCATGATGAAGAAGGAAAGCCGGTTCGTGTTGCGGGCACTTGCCGTGACATCACCGAACGTGTGCGAGCCGAGGAGGAACTGCAACGCCTTTCCGGCCAACTCTTGCGGTTGCAGGACCAAGAGCGGCGGAGGATCGCCAGGGACTTGCACGACTCCACCGGTCAGGACCTTGTCGCTCTGGCAACCACCTTGAGTCAACTCCATGCTTCCATTCCTTCGCCCAGCAGAAAGTTGCGTAAGCTCGCTTCCCAATGCCAAGCGTTGGCAGATCAATGTATTCGTGAGGTCCGCACTCTTTCCTACTTATTGCACCCACCGATGTTGGATGAGGCTGGACTGGAGGATGCGATTCGCGATTACGCAAGCGGATTCACGGAACGAACCGGCATCGAGGTTGAAGTAGAAATATCACCGCATTTGGGTCGCATGATTCCTGATGTCGAAGTGGCGCTGTTCCGGGTCGTTCAAGAAAGTCTCACGAACATCCAGCGGCATTCGGGAAGTCCCCAGGCCAGAATACGAATTGACCGTGACCCGGCAAAGATCACACTAGAAATAGGCGACAAAGGCAACGGAATCTCCGGAAACCTGCGGAGACGGAAGGCAGAATCACCCTTCGGGCCCGGGGTTGGCATACCCAGCATGCACGAGCGAGTGAAGCTTATCGGCGGCCACCTTGAAATTGAATCCAGCAACAGCGGCACCACGGTCCGCGTGACTATACCGATCCATGACTAGAACCGCGAAGAAACTTCGAATCCTCTTGGCGGACGACCACGAGCTCGTCCGCCGCGGCATTCGGGGACTCCTCCGCGCGAGAGGTGGCTGGAAAGTCGTCGGCGAGGCAGTGAACGGCCGGGAGGCAGTAGAAAAAACAACCAAGCTGAAACCAGACGTAGCCATCATTGATATCAGCATGCCCGATCTGGACGGGCTTCAGGCCACGCGCCAGATTCGAGAGGCAACTCCAAATACCGAAGTTGTAATCCTCTCGATGCATGAGTCAGACCAGATGGTGCGCCGCGTACTGGAAGCAGGAGCCCTTGGCTACGTGTTGAAATCCGATCTCGCAACGCACCTGGTAAGGGCAGTAAAAGACGTCTCTGGCGGAAAGCTTTTCCTCACGCCCAAGGTATCCGGCATTGTATTGAAGGGCTTCCTCAAAACAGCGAGTCAGCCTGGCCCGGCGGGGCATTTGCAAGTCAGGCCAACTCCGCGTGAGGTTGAAATTATCCGGCTTCTGGCGGAGGGCAATTCAAATAAGAAGGTTGCTGCTGATTTGGGAATCACTGTTAGGACGGTGGAGACGTACCGGGCGAAAATCATGCTGAAGCTTGGCTTGCACTCTCTCGCCGAGCTCATTCACTACGCCATCCGCAGCAAGATCGTTCCGCAACCAGGCGCGTCAGAATAACCGGTGGACCGGAGCGTGCGTGTTCGCCTCTTTCTCTCTATAGCTTCACTTTCCACAAAAAATCAAATCGACTCTGTATTTTTGAAGCGCGCGATCCGCGGTTAGCAGCGTCATCTGCTCTGTCATTGCCTGGGCAACGAGTAAACGGTCGAAGGGATCGCGATGATGCACAGGCAGTTCGCCTGCACGCAAAGCGTGTTCGTGAGTAATATCCAGTCCGCGCACGGCCCACACCCGAAGCGCGTAAGGAATGTATTCCGAAGGCGCCTTGGGAAGAGGCAGAGAGCCGAGCGCAAACTTAATGGCAATTTCCCACGAGCCTGCCGCGGAAAAATACAACTCTGAGGATGAGGACGTCAGTATTTCTTGTGCCCTGGAGTTAAGTTTGTGTTCCTCGGACAGGCCCCAGAGAAACACGTTTGTGTCCAACAAGAACTTCACGCGTCTTTCTTGGCTTTCTTGGAGCGTTTTTTCGTTCGGCCTTCGAAGAGATTGAGAAGGTCCTCAGGCAAAGGAGCGTCAAAATCATCGGGAACGCTAAATTCCCCGCGAAAAATTCCTAGGGTGCGCTGCGCCTTATTGGCAGTCACAGGGACCAGGCGCGCCACCGGAACCCCGCGGTTCGCGATAGTGATTTCCTCGCCGGCCGCGACGCGGCGCAGCAGCCGCGACAGCTGCGTTTTCGCTTCGTGGGTGTTCACTTTTTTCATTACACCATACTAGACTAAGTTACTGGACTAAGTCAACCCAAGCGCTTTCCCCGCGCTCTGCTATTCCGCTCCTGGTTCGATCGTCGGCATCGGCTTTCTTGCACTCCGCCACGTGAGAGATAAAGCGATGCGCTACGCCTCATTTCGCAATTTGCCTCTTTCTGCCTATCATGAATCATGACCAGCATTCGTTGTCGCGGTGTGCTCTTCGATCTGGACGGAGTCTTGGTGGACTCGACGCCCGCCGTGGCCCGCGTCTGGGCCGGATGGGCGCGGACCCACGGATTTGATCCCGACGACGTTGTAAAAAAAGCGCACGGCCGGCCGAGTATCACGACCATTCGCGAACTCCTCCCCGGCGCGGATCATGCAGCCGAGGATCGCGAAGTGGAGCGCCGCGAGGTCGCCGACATCGAAGGCGTTGTTCCTTTGCCCGGTGCGATGGAGTTGCTTCAGGCGCTTCCTTTGGAACGCTGGGCGATCGTGACCTCCTGCACGCGGCCGCTGGCCGGCGTGCGCATCCGTGCGGCAGGCCTGCCGAAACCCAGGTATCTGGTTACTTCGACCGATGTAAAGCATGGCAAGCCGGACCCGGAGCCCTATCTGAAAGGCGCGCAGCTCCTCGATGTTTCAGCGAGCGAGTGCATTGTCATCGAAGATGCTCCCGCGGGAATTCAAGCAGGCAAGGCGGCTGGCGCGCGCGTCGTGGCCCTGCGCACCACAGCGAGTGACGCCGAACTCGAGCAAGCCGGCGCCGACTGGATTGTGGATGACTGCGCCAAACTTTTTCTGGATTCTTGGCCGGCTAGCGAAGAGTTCTTGCTCATCGGCCGTCGAACAAAATAGTCCGGGGCTCCGTATAAACAGGTAGAATCTCAGCTTCATCGAACCACCAAATACCAGCTTGTTCCGAGGAGACAAATGATGATCCGTGTGAAAAACCTGGCTGCACTGGTGGCGCTCGCCTTGTCTATGACCGCATTTAGCGCGGCGGCCTACACGCAGGAAAAAGATGCCAAACCTGCCGAGAAGCCAGCCGAAGCTGCTCCTACTCCGCCCCCCAAGGAAGAATCCTCTGTCACCGAACACAGCATCAAAATCGGCGGGCAGACGATTCCCTACAAAGCGACCGCGGCGACGATCCTCCTGAAAAATGAAAAGGACGAACCAACCGCGCTGCTCTATTCCACCGCCTACACCCGCAGCGACGTGAAGGACTTGAGCCAGCGCCCCGTCGCCTTCGTTTATAACGGCGGGCCGGGCTCTTCCTCCGTCTGGCTGCACATGGGCTCTTTTTCGCCGCGCCGCGTGGTCACCGTGAACGCCGATGCCACGCCTCCTGCTCCCTACAAACTCTCCGAGAATCCGCACTGCCTCCTAGACAAAACCGATTTGGTCTTCGTTGACCCTGTCGGCACTGGCTTCAGCCACGCCGTCGGCAAAGCCCAGGACAAGGATTTCTGGGGCGTCGATCAGGACGTTAAATCCTTGGCGCAATTCGTCAACACGTATGTCAGCCGCAACAACCGCTGGAACTCTCCGAAATTTCTCATCGGTGAAAGCTACGGCACGTTTCGCTCCGCCGCGCTCTCGAACTACTTGCAATCGCATGACGGCCTCTACTTCAATGGCATCGTGCTGATCTCTTCCGTGCTGAATCTGGGAACCATTTCGTTCAATCCCGGCGAAGACATGCCGTACATCTTTTACCTGCCCAGCTATGCCGCCACCGCCTGGTACCACAAAGTTCTCAAAGACCGCCCTGGCGACTTGAATCCGTTCCTCGAGGAAGCCCGCAAATATGCGCAAACCGATTATGCGGATGCTTTGATGAAAGGTTCAAAGCTGGGTGAAGCGGAAAAAGCCGCGGTCGCGAAAAAGATTTCCCGTTTCACGGGCCTCAGCGAAGATTATCTGGTCAAGGCCAATCTGCGCGTGAACTTGCCGCAGTTCATGAAGGAACTCCAGCGCAGCCGCGGCCTGACCACCGGGCGCCTGGACGCGCGTTTTTCAGGCTGGAGCTACGATTTGCTCGGCGAATATGCGGAATACGACCCGCAGGACACTTCGATTACCGGGCCATTCACCGCGGCATTTAACAATTATGTCCGCGATGAACTCAAGTTCGGACAAGACAAGGTCTATCGCACCGGCTCGGACGAAGCCGGGAATAGTTGGGACTGGAAGCATCGTGGCGGCGGCGATAACTTCGGCTTCCCGGGCTCACCGAATGTGGAAGGCGACCTGATTCAGGCCATGCTGACCAATCCGCACCTGCGGGTGGAAGTGGAAAATGGGCTCTACGATCTCGCCACTCCCTTCATGGCCACCGAATACACCATGGAGCATCTCGGGCTGCCGGACAAACTCCAGAAGAACATCCGCCTGCAATATTACGACGCGGGACACATGATGTACTTGCGCGATGAAGATCTCGCCAAGCTCAAAACCAACATTTCTATCTTTATCGATGGAGCTTCCAAGCCGTAAGCAGGAAGGACACCGGCAGAAACGCGCACTTCGTCCGGGTTACCTGCCCGTTGGTACAGTAACCCTCAAGAAATAGTGACCGAACCTTCCCTGGCCGCAGGTATGGGTTCGCCTAGAATACAAGAGTCACGTAGAAAGCGGAGTACCTGCAGTTTACGCGACGCGCCCTCCGTATCTCGGGCCTCGCAAGGACACACCTAAACCCATGGGGACACCTACGCAAACCATGCCGCCACAGACAGCTCCCGCGCAAGTGCCCTCGCCTTCATCGGCCTCCGGCGCGCAAAGGACGATTCACACCGCCCAGCTCGTCACCGCGATGCTGAAGTCCAGCCCGCACGTCAGCGACTTGATTTTCTCGCCGGGCCGCGCTCCCCAAATCGAAGTGAGCGGCCAGCTCATGGAGCTCAAGTATAAGGGCTTGGAGTGTTTGAGTTCGCAAGACACACAGTCTATCGCCAACGACATCATGGGAAAAAACGAGACGCCTGCTCGCAAGCTCGAGCAGGATGGCTCCGCTGATCTTTCCTATGGCATAGCCGGTGTCGCACGCTTTCGCGTGAATATTTTCAAGCAGCGCGGAAGCTGCGCCATTGTGATGCGTGTCGTTCCCGACAGAATCCCTGGGTTCGAGGAGTTGAATCTGCCGGCGGCATTGAAGGAAATTGTGGATCTGCGCAACGGCGTTGTGCTGGTGACCGGGCCGACTGGTTCCGGAAAATCTTCAACTCTTGCGGCCATCCTCGACAAGATGAACGAGGAGAAGGCCTACCACATCCTCACCATTGAAGACCCCATTGAGTTTCTTCATCGTCACAAGAAAGCGACGATTCATCAACGCGAACTGCATTCGGACACACCGACATTTGCCATGGCTTTGCGCGCGGCGCTCCGGCAGGCGCCGAAAGTCATTCTCGTAGGCGAAATGCGTGACCGGGAAACCATTGAGATCGCGCTGGAAGCTTCCGAGACGGGCCACTTGGTCATGTCCACGCTGCATACCATTGATGCATCGAAAACGGTGGAGCGCATCGTTGGAGTTTTTCCCATGGCCGACCAACACAGCATCCGCTCGCGCCTCTCGAAAGCGTTTCGGTGCATCGTATCCCAGCGTCTGCTTCCGCGGAAGGACGGCAAGGGGCGCATCGCAGCCGTGGAAATCCTGAAATCCACCATGCGTACGCGGGAATACGTTGAAAAGGGCGAAGCAGAAGGCAAGTCGCTTCTCGATGCCATGCGCGATGGCACCACCGAGGGCATGCAGCACTTCGATGGCGAGATTGACAAGCTCATCCGCGCGGGAATCGTGGATTACGAAACCGGACTGACCTATTCAACGAATGCGGGAAACCTTCGCCTGGAAATGGCCGATTTCCTTGAAGAACGTCCGAAGCCGCCCGCCCCAAGCAGGCCGGCAGCACAGGATCCCAACCGCACTACCGAGATCGAAATCGAGCGCTGAGCCAGCTGCTCATTTTTGCCGCTGACTCGGCCAAGCGCCCTTTGTAGTTCTCCTCGCGCGTGCAACAATCCAATATTGATATTTCGCACCCTCGATGAACAACTTTAGTGAAACTATGTTGATGCGCGTGCCCCTCGCGCTTCGCGTGCCGATACTTGTTGGCTTTTGTTTCTCGGTTCTTGCCCTGCTTCTACCGCGTCTGACGTCAAAAGCTTTCCGGAGCGTTGAATCCCTTCTCGCACGCCTCGCCGGCCGCAAGACTTTAACGATCGTGGCGCTTTTCTTCACAGTCATCGGTGCCAGGCTTGCTGGCCTTCAGCGGCTGCCCGTGCCCGTTCCCGGCATCCATGATGAGTATAGCTATTTGCTGCTCGGCGACACGCTAGCCCACGGCCGTCTTGCCAATCCGCCGCACCCCATGTGGATGAGTTTCGAAACCTTTCACGTAAATTGGTTTCCAACGTATTCGTCGAAATACCCGCCCGCACAAGGAGCCATTCTGGCCCTCGGGCAGTTGCTTGGAGATCCCTGGATCGGCGTCCTTCTGAGTGTTGCTGCGATGTGCGCCGCGATTCTTTGGATGTTGCAGGTCTGGCTTCCGGCAAGGTGGGCATTTCTCGGCGCTGTCCTTGTCGCGCTGAAATTTGGAATCGCCAGCTACTGGATCAACAGCTACTGGGGCGGAGCCGTTGCGGCCACGGGCGGTGTGCTTGTGCTGGGTGCAATGCCGCGTATTGTACGTCACTCGCGCACGCGCGATGCCTTGCTGCTGGGGCTGGGAATCGCCATCCTGGCAAATTCCCGCCCCTACGAGGGATTGCTCCTTTCCATCCCCGCCGGGGGCTGGTTCCTCTGGTGGCTCGCGGGAAAAACAAAGCCGCGCGCCACCCCGCGAACGCGCATCGTCTGCGTTTTCGCACCACTCGCCGTTGTTCTGCTCCTGACCGTCGGCTTCATGGGCTACTACAATTGGCGGCTAACCGGAAGCGCCTGTCTCTTCCCGTATGCCTTGAACACGCGGACCTATCGAACGACGGGACTGTTCCTGTGGGACCGCCCGAAGGACCCGCTGGAATATCACAACCAGCAATTCGAAGACTTCTACAACGGATGGGAGCGCGAAGACTATCGGAACACGTGGCAGGACGTTCGAAGGGTTTCCGGTGAAAAACTGATACGCAGCGGCAGCACGTACTCGTGGTGGGGCGTTCTCCTAGTTTTGCCTGGGCTCCCCTTCGTTTTTTTCGATCGCAGGATGCGATTGCCGCTATTAATCCTTCTGATCGGAACAGCCGGATTCCTGGTTTTGATCTGGTCGATGCCTCACTACGCCGCAGGGCTGACGGGCGTGATTTTTCTGTTGCTCGTCCAGGCCATTCGCCATGTGCGCACCATCCGTTTCCGTGGACGCCCTCTAGGCCTCGCCCTTTCCTGGGCCATCTTTTTCCTGCTGGTGGCCGACGTGGGCTTATCCGTCAAGAACCACGCCTGCGATCCGCTGGAATGGACCTGCCAGGGAGATCCCAGCCGCGCGGCAATCGCGAAGACTCTCTTGAATACTCCAGGCAAGCACTTGATCATGGTGCGCTATGAGGAAGATCACAACCTGCACGACGAGTGGGTCTACAACGGAGCTGAAATCGACACTGCCAAGGTTCTATGGACCCGCGAACTCGATCCCGCCCAAAATGCCAAGCTCTTCGCTCACTTCAAGGATCGTCAGGTTTGGCTGGTGGAACCCGATACGGATAATACGGAATTGATTCCCTACTCTCCCGCGACCGTTCCGCCCGCGCGCTAAACGGCTCCGCTACTTTGTTTTCCCGAGCAATGCCACAAAGTGCAAACGTCGTCCAGCGACAAAACTGAACGGAGGCGGGTATAGCGGCACTCGCGTTGTCCAGGTCGTCTCCACCAGCCCGCACTTCGAAAAACAATTCGCCCATTGGCTACGGCTCTGGTAGTTGTACGTCAGCACAACGCCATGCGGCCGGTTACCCACCCAATCCATGAAGCGCAGCGTGATATCGTCGAAAATGTTTTCGTCCAAATGATCTTTTAGAAGAACGAACGAACGGCTGACCCGAACCGCCTCACGAAGCAGGATTGCCGGGTCCTGCGTGTGGTGCAGCACATCCACAAAGAGGCAGACATCGAAAGAATCATTTGGAAAAGGAAGCGAGATCCCGTCAAATGCGCGGCATTCGATCTTACATTCTGGCCGCACCAGAAACTCGACGCCCTGAATGGAAATGTCCGGACGAAGTTGTGCGATCAGACTGCCAATGGAGCCGTCACCGCAGCCAATATCGAGCACCGATGCGCGCTGGGGAATCTGGGCCGCAAGCATTTCTGCAAGAACGCGAGCGCGCCGTTCAAACACGAAAGCGCGATGCCAGCTTCCCATCCAGGAAAGTGGCCTGGAGACCGGCCGGGATGTCTGCGGCGGGCCAGCCATTTATTTCAGGTCGTAGTCCCCAATGAAGGTCTCGCGGCTGATGCCCAGCATGCTGAGGAAGAAAGACGCGAAAATAATCTGTAGACCGAGAAAGAGCCACATCGACCAGAAGAGCACCTGGCGGATTTCGTGCAGCTCGCCGAATCCGCTCGCGGCCCATTGCCAAGTGACCCACACGCACCCGGCAAATCCCATGAGGAACAGCACGCCCCCTACGAGCAAGCCTTTCTCCAAGGTGACGCGCTTCAGAACACGCCGCAATGATACGGAACGCCGGTCAAAGCGCTCGGCGTAGCTGAATACTTTTGCGAATGCGCCGATCGAGAGAATCTGTGCCCCAAGAAGTGTGAAGATCACCCCAAAGATCATCGTGTGAATGTCCAGCACCACATGCGAAGAAATCCGTCTCTGTCCCGGCAGCAGCCAAAACACCAGAGCGAGCCCTACTAGAACCAGGGTGGCGCCCGGCAGCAGGAAAAGCCAGTTTGGCGCATACAGCAGCATGAACCGCAGGCTGCGCCATCCATCGCGAAAGCTGCGGAGATGCGGCGCGCGCCCGCGCTTGTCGGGCCACAAAACGATAGGAATCTCCGCGATGCGCGCCCCGATTTGCGTGGACTTAATGACCATCTCGAGCGCAAATTCCATTCCCTCACTTCTCAGGTCCAGCCGGTCATAGAGGCTGCGCGTAAATCCCCGCATCCCGCAGTATCCGTCTCCAATGTGTGCATGAAATAGAGTATTGAGCAGCGCGGTGAGCCCGGGATTGCCAAAGTACTTGTGCAGTGGCGGCATGGCACCCGGTTTGATTCCGCCCCGGAAGCGGTTGCCCAGCACGATATCGTGACCCTCGCGCAGTTTTTCCACGAATCGCGGCACATCGGTGAAGTCGTAGCTGTCGTCCGCATCGCCCATGACGATGTAAGGGCCACGCGCGCCCGCGATTCCTGCGCGTAGCGCCGCTCCGTAACCGCGCTCCGCCACGCGAATCACGCGCGCGCCGCGCTCTTCCGCGATCTCAATCGAGCCGTCCGTCGACCCGTTATCGGCGACAACCACTTCTCCCGGCAGCCCAGCCTCCCGGAACGCCTTCATGGCTTTGTCCACGCAATGCGCCAGTGAATTCGCTTCATTCAGGCACGGAATCACCACGGACACTTCGACCGGGTGTGATCCACCGGTCGCTTCGGGCAATGTGCCCTCGGAAGCCAGCGTTGTTTTCATACGGGAGCCCATGATAACCCGCTCGCTCCAACTTTTCATTAATCGGGTTGCCACTCGCTGGCGAACAAGCAAATAGGCAAACGTCCCCCTCGGGCCGCGGTGTCATACAGCCAGGCGGGGCTTTCGGGGCGTCGAGCCTAAACGCGAGGTTGCGGCCCGAGGCGCCGGATCACCGCCGGACTCGTCAGCTCCCTTATCGCGTCCTTCCCTACCCAACGCGCTGCGGCATTGGGTGAGTCCGCCAGGCGACCGGCCACGGCTACTGCGGCAGCATTCAGGGAGTGGTTGCGTTTGCCGATTGCGCGCAGGGCCATGTTCACGGCTTTCTTGACGAAATTCCGATCGTCGGCGGCGGCGCGCTCGATGAGGACGAGGCCCTGAACGAACGGCTCGTTCCCTGACCGCTTGTCATGCACGCTGAGACTCCAAAGCAGCGCAAATGCCGTGCGCTTGACGAACTCTTGCTTGCTGCTGCTCCAGAGCGTGACTTTGGCCCAGGCGTGCGGTGTGCAGTCGAACAGGTTAAATGGTGTCGCAGATACCCCAGTTGTAGAAGTCTTTGCACCAGCGGTCCATCTGCGCCGGCGTGACCTGTGACGGATCGTCGACGAACGAGGCTACCATACACGCCTCGTATACGCCGGTGTCCCAGAGGGCGGCGGCGAGTTCATGATTTCGCCCGAGGCGCTCGCCCAACACCTTCATATCCCTATAGGCAACGCCGAATGCCTTGTCCGAAGGAAGGGCATAGCGCGCCATGCCCTCCAGCGTAGCCTTGGTGCTGTGGCTCTTCAGCCATTTGAGCGCCGACTGAACTTCATCTTCGAGCGATCCCTTCGGTACGCTTCCGGCTGGGTTGACGGCGGGCTTAGTCGCACCTTTGCGCGCGGAGATCGAGGTTCCGGTAAGTTTGCCTACCCCTTTTTTCGCTGTAGGTTTCATGGATGTCGCCGGTGCAGACCCGCAAACCATTTGAACGCCGAGCTCGAGGAACGTGACTCGAAAGCGATGTTCCCAGGGACGCGAAGCTCTACTTCTGTTCCACTTCCGGCGTGACTGAGGACTTTGAGTTTCGCACCGACTCTCTCTGCTCGCTCACGCATACCTGATAAGTCAAGCTGCGCCCGCGGATTTCTCAAGTCAGTTTCCGCGAATGGCGTTTGCGCACTTGTATATCCTCCGCAAGGGTAAGGCGCAACTCCGAACACGTGTTTTGATCCAGCCAAAAGCTGCTGCCTTCTTCACCGCGGCCCGGGCAGCGATAGCCTTCCCGCGCATGCTCGGGCGCGGTCGAGCAGGAACTCGCGTTCGCGCGCGTTGCGCGTCAGCGATGCGGCGCGCTCAAACTCCACTTGGGCCTCGGCGGAACGGCCAAGCTTGAAAAGAAAATCGCCGCGAACGCTCGGCAAGAGATGGTAGGACTTGAGAGACGGCTCCAACGCAACCGTGTCGATGACCTCAAGGCCCGCTTCCGGACCGAAGGCCATGGCGTACGCGACCGCGCGATTCAGTTCCACGATGGGCGACGGCATGAGCTGCGCGAGGGAGTCGTAAAGCTCCGCGATGCGTTTCCAGTCTGTTTCCGCCGCCGTACGCGCGCGCGCGTGGCACGCCGCGATGGCCGCCTGCCTCGCATACGTCCCCGCCGTGCCGCCAAGCTGCTCGGCACGCTCGAGCGCCGCGAGACCACGATGGATGAGCAGTTGATCCCATTGCCCGCGGTTTTGATCTAAGAGCAGGATGGGTTCACCCGACCGGCCAATTCGTGCGCCAGAACGTGACGCCTGGATCTCCATGAGCGCCACCAGGCCGTGGACCTCCGCCTCGTTCGGAGCGAGTTCGGCCAGGATACGCCCGAGACGCAGCGCATCCTCGCACAGGGCCGGCCTCATCCAGTCCTCGCCGGCCGTCGCCGAATAGCCTTCGTTAAAAATGAGGTAGATCACTTCCAGCACGGACGACAAGCGGGCGGCAAGCTCAGTCCCGCGGGGCACCTCAAAGGGAACGTGCGCCTCAGCGAGAGTCCTCTTTGCGCGCACGATGCGCTGGGCGACGGTAGGCTCCGGCACAAGAAACGCGCGCGCAATTTCCTCGGTTGTCAAACCTCCCAGCAAACGCAGCGTAAGCGCGACACGCGCCTCGGAAGAGAGCACCGGGTGACAGGCCGTGAACACCAGCCGAAGGAGGTCATCTCCGATGTCATCGTCGATTGCCGCGTCGAAGTCCGCCACGGCGTCCTCCTGCCGGATCTCGAGCTCGCGGCCGAGTTCCACATGCTTGCGCTCCAGGAGCTTATTCCGGCGAAAGTGATCAATGGCGCGATGCTTCGCCGCAGCCGTCAGCCAGGCCCCCGGATTATCCGGAACGCCCGATTCCGGCCACTGCTCGAGCGCGGCGACGAGGGCGTCCTGCGCGAGTTCTTCCGCCAGACCGACATCGCGGACCATCCGGGCAAGCCCCGCAATGATTCTGGCCGACTCGATCCGCCAAACCGCGTCGATGGTGCGATGAATGTCGGTAGCCGTCACGGCTACCCATCACACCATCTTCAATCCGCCTGTGCAAGCCCGCGCAGCGGCTCTGTGTTCGCGGCCATTCTCAAGCCCGAGAACTTCTATGCTTTGGGAGCGAAGTCTTCCGGGCCCAGCACCTGGCGAACTTCGGTTTCGCCCTCCCAGCCCGGCCAGTGTTTCTTGTGTAGCTCCATGAAATGCTTCGCCGACTCGAGCGCCTCTTTTTTTGACTGGAACTCAAGAATCGCAAACCCACCGATGACTTCTTTGGCCTCGGTGAAAGGCCCGTCGATCGGGGTTATCTGGCCTTTAGAAAGACGGACGCGTGTGCTCGCTGCAGTGGAGGCCAATCCGCCGCTTACGACCATCGTGCCGGCTTTGACGGCCTCTTCGCCAAGCTTCGCCATCTCATCCATGAATCCCTTGGGCGGAGCGCCCTTGTTCTCAGCGGACTTGACCAGCATCATGAATCGCATGGTGACACCTCTCCTGTGTGTGTTTTTTACTCCAGAGCTGCACTCCAGCCAGTCTTGACCGGAGTGCAGCTCTGGCTCTACCGCAATGTTGAACTCGGGCCTACTAAATCAAGCGCGGCCGGACAGAAACATCACGAATAGGAAAGACCGGCCGCGTCAGAAGCTCACGCCGAATGAGTCTTTGCAGCTGGCTCGGGACAGGCGTGCGCTTCGTATATTTGGCGAAGCTCGCACTCACCGCCACCGACTACTTCGAGGAAATCCTTGGCCAATTTGATGACTTCTTCCTTGGAATTTGCCTGAAGGATCGCGAAACCGCCGATGACCTCCTTGGACTCGGTGAACGGCCCGTCGGTCACCGTATGCTTGCCGTCGGAATAGCGAACGCGCGCACCCAGCGCGCTGGGCAGACATCCTTCAGTCCCGAGCAACCAGCCGGCTTTCATGCCTTCTTCGATCAGTTTCCCCATCTTGGACATTTCCTCTTGTGAAGGAGGAACGCCCCTTTCAACGCTCTTATAGATGCTTAGGAATTTCATGATCATTTCTCCTTGTATTCGTTTTGTTGCGTTCGGCGTTCGATTGCCGTTGATTTATGAACGGGCGTCAATTCCCGCTCTATTGTACGGCGAATGACACGCTTCGAAATCGACGCGATCTGGACATTATTTTTTCCAAGTCAAGACCCCTTCTTCTGCTTGGCTTGCCCCTGCATCTCGGGAAATCCGGCTGCGGCCTTCTGGACGTCCGCGGGGAAGTCCGTGAACTCTTGCACCTGTCGAATTTCAATTACCTCATTCTCCGAACCGGGGCATCGCTTTGCCCATTCGATTGCTTCTTCCTTCGACTTCACCTGGATCATCCAGTAACCGCCGAGAACCTCCTTCGCCTCGGCAAACGGCCCGTCGCTAACCTGGGGCTTCCCTCTAGAGAATGAGACTCGCGCTCCCATCGATGGCGGGTGCAGGCCATCAGTGCCAGTAGGACCCCGGCCTTCTGTAGCGATTCGTTGTACTTCATCATCGCCGCTACGGCCTTGGCGTCTGGCATGGCGCCCGGCTGGGCTTTCTCATATCCTTTCGGGATCATCAGCATCATGAATCGCATTGTCGTGTCTCCTTCTCTTTGGGGTCAGGAGCCAAGCTTCCCGCCTGTCACGACCAGCTAAACCTGCGCTCCACTTACACGTCGAACGAGCGACGTTGAAATCGACAATTCGAACGATCTATTTCTAGGCCTAAGCGTGCCATGACTAGGGTTTTGCAGCTTTCCTCTGGAGTTCGTCGCGCAGCGCCTGCTCGCGAGCGGCGTCTTCGGCAGGAAGCACTTCAGCAGGAAAGTCCGACGCTTCGTACACCTGGCGGATCTCGACCTCAGTGCCCCCGTCGAATGGGGCGCGCTTAAGCCATTCCACGGCTTCTTCCATGGACTTCACCTGCCACAGCCAGAAGCCGCCGATGAGTTCCTTGGTCTCGGCGAAGGGCCCGTCGATCACGGTGCGCTGCTGTCCCGAAAACCTGACCCGCTTGCCTTTTGAACTAGGTTGGAGCCCCTCGCCTGCGAGCATCACACCAGCCTTTACCAAATCCTCGTTGAACTTGCCCATGGCGGCAAACATTTCCTTGGTTTCCTTGGTTGGTAGAATCCCCGCTTCCGAATTCTTGTCCGCTTTGACTAACACCATGACTCGCATCGTCTTATCTCCTTGTGGTTTGGTTCTGGCTCGGAGCCGGCTTCCGGGCCGATCGGCTGGACCTGGGCTCCACTTACACGTCGAACGACGGGCCGCAAGATCGACAGGTACGGTAACTTTTTTGAAAGAAATTGTTAAGCGTTCGCGAACTAGTACGCCGCATATGCGCAGATCTCCCTGTGGTACCTAGCCAGCTATGACGCAAAGCAGCGGCCAGACGGATGCCACGATTTGGAATAAATGTTGGCAACACCTTGAATCTTCACATAGATACGCCGGTACGAGTTGCCAGCACACCAAAACGACGTGGCGCAATGCCTCTACCGCGACCCATGCCGTCTCGAAACGTGCGTTGCATCCCCGTTCCGCCGCCCCATCGAAACTGCAAAGCAAAATGGCCAGTGCGAACGCCGCGATGCCCGTTCCTGCGATTCTCTTCCAGTTCCGAGAGTATTTGTCTTGTCTTTTCATGGCCGCCTCCCGCGTTTCCCTTCTTCCTGGCTCTACCTAAATGTCGAATGAGGGGCCACGAAATCGACAGCTTCAGTACTTTTTTGGGGCGTATTTCTTGTGTTCCAGCGCTGTTTCGTTATGACCGACTTGCGGTACAGTACTTGGCGAATCGTGGGAATGGAAAATAGAGCCAGCGGCCTGAATAGGGATGCTCCGGACGCGCCCGCGTCCGACCCTTGGGAAGCCGCCTATCTGCGTTTCGAAACGCCGCAGCAGGAAATTCAGAAGTTTATCGCCCGCCTCAACCGCTTGGGCGCTATTCAATGGCCGCGCGATGCGGAAATTGTCGAGCTTTTTTGCGGACGTGGAAACGGTTTGATTGCCCTCGAACGTCTCGGTTTCACCCGCATCGAGGGCGTGGATTTATCCCCCCGGCTGGTCGCTCAATATCACGGACCCGCGAAATGTATTGTCGCCGATTGCCGCAAACTTCCTTTCGCTGCTCGCACCAAAGACGTCCTCATCGTCCAGGGTGGCCTGCATCATCTGCCCGCTCTCCCTGACGATCTCGATCAAACTTTTTCAGAAATGCAGCGAGTCCTGCGAAACGACGGCTGCGTCCTTCTCGTCGAACCCTGGCTGACTCCTTTTCTGCGATTCGTGCACGCCGTTTCTGAAAACCCTCTCGCCCGCCGCCTTTCGAACCGCATGGACGCCCTCGCCACCATGATTGAATTCGAACGCCGCACCTACGAGCAATGGCTCGGCCAGCCGGCACTCATCCAGAAAACCGCCCGCGCCCACTTCGTTCCAGTGCACGAGTCTTTCGCCTGGGGCAAATGGAATTTCGTCGGCGCTCCCCTGTAGACCGTTCGAATCGAATCAATTCGCATTCGAATTCTCCACTTGCACCTTGCTTTTTCTCATCTCCCCGATATGATGGCTGCGTTTCACAATCCCATCGAGACCTCACATTGCCTGGATTATCAGAAGCATCTTCAGTGGCTAGCCCCGCTTCTGCGGCCGGCCGTGGCCGTCTTCTTCAGGTTCTCGGCATGTGGTTTGGAATGGCTGTGGCTATCGGAAATGCGATTGCCGCTGGAATCGTTCGAACGCCCGGCGAAATTGCGAAGAGTCTTCCGAATCCTTGGCTGTTTATCGGCGTGTGGGTCGCTGGCGGACTTTACGCGCTTTTCGGGGCGTCTTCGATGGCCGAACTCAGCGCGGCGATTCCCCGTAGCGGCGGCCAATACAATTTTTCTCGCCGCGCTCTCGGCGATTACGCCGGCTTCATCGTTGGATGGAGCGACTGGCTTTCCACGTGCGGCACCGCCGCCGTTGCGATTGTCATCGCCGAGTACAGTGGCCATCTTTTCCCTGTACTTGCCGGCCACGTAAAGCTTATCGCCGCCGCCATCGTCCTCGGATTTGGCATCCTGCAATGGCGCGGCGTCCGCTGGGGCAGTCGCGCGCAACTCGTGACAGCGGCGATGAAAACCGCCGCCCTGATGATTCTTGTCGTCACCTGCTTTATTCTTGGCGCGCACGCGCGCGCCGCTGCTCCCGCCGCAACTGCGGCTCTCCCACCCGTACCAGGAGGATGGCCGCTCGTCGTCGCCCTTGTTCTCGGATTGCAGGCCGTCGTCTACACTGTCGACGGTTGGGACGGGGTCATCTATTTCGGCGAAGAAGTGCGCAATCCCGGCCGCGACATTCCCCGCGCCATTTTCGGCAGCGTCTTTTCCGTGATGGGGATTTATCTCCTGCTCAATCTGGTGGCCCTGTACGTCCTCCCCATGAATGAAATTGCCGGCAACAATTTTGTTTTGGGCGCCGTCGCCGATCGCGTCTTCGGTAGACTTGGCGATCCTACAATTCGCTCGATCATGATCATTTCCATGTTGAGCAACATCAACTCCAATCTGCTCTTCTCCTCGCGCACCCTTCATGCCATGAGCTGCGATGGCCTCTTTTTTCGCCGCGTGGCGCGTGTCAATGCTGGCGGCACTCCCGCTCTCTCGCTGCTCCTGAGCACGATCGTTAGCTTGCTTTTCGTTCTCGGATCGTTTGAACGCGTGATTGCGATGCTGTCGTTTTTCTTCGTGGCCAACTACACGCTCACGTATGCGTCGCTTTTTGTGCTGCGCAAGCGCGAGCCGCAGATGAATCGCGCGTACCGCGCGTGGGGTTATCCCTGGACGACCGGGATCGCCCTGGGCGCTTCCATTTTGTTCTTGATTGCCTCGATCGCCACGGACCGAGAGAACGCACCCCTAGCGCTGGCCATGCTGATTTTGAGTTATCCCGTCTTTCGGGTTTTGAAGTGGGTCACGCAACGCACCGATGACAGCGCGGCAAAAACCTCTTAGCTCACTTTTTCAGCGATGGACTTGCCCTGCATAAACAACAGCAAATAATCTTTCCCGCCGGCCTTCGAGTCCGTTCCCGACATGTTGAATCCGCCGAACGGATGCGCGCCCACCATCGCGCCCGTGCACTTCCGGTTTAGATAAAGATTGCCGACGTAAAACGTCTCTTCGGCCTTTTTGATCTTCTCCGGATTCTTTGAATAGACCGCCCCGGTCAAGCCAAACTCCGTATTATTTGCAATTTCCAGCGCCTGGTCGTAATTCTTCGCTTTAATCACCGCCAGCACCGGCCCGAACACTTCCTCCTGCGCCAGCCGCGCCTTTGGATCCACATCTGCAATAATCGTCGGCTCGATAAAGTAGCCGTCGCCCGCCGCGCGTTTCCCGCCCGTCAGCAGCTTCCCTTCTTTCTTTCCTACTTCGATGTAATCCAGAATCGTCTTCATCGCCGACTGGCTGACCACCGGGCCCATGTAATTGTTCGGATTGTCGCTCGGCCCGACAGTGATTTTCTTCGTGCGCTCCACCAGCTTATCCACGAAAGTGTCGTAAATCTTTTCGGAGACGATGGCGCGCGAACATGCCGAACATTTTTGCCCTTGATAGCCGAACGCCGCCTGCACAGTGCCTTCCACCGCCGCGTCGATGTCGGCCTCTTCGTCCACTACGATGCCGTCTTTGCCCCCCATCTCCAGCACCGTGCGCTTGATCCACATCTGCCCCGGCACGGTCTTCCCCGCCAGCTCGCTGATGCGCAGCCCCACTTCCTTCGAACCCGTGAACCCGATGTAGCGCGTCTTCGGATGAGTGACCAGCGTATCCCCAACCGCGCCGCCCGGCCCGGTGATGAAGTTCACTGCTTCCTTCGGAATTCCGGCCTCAAAAAGAATGTCGATAAATTTCGCCGCGATCGTTGGCGAATCGCTGGCCGGCTTGAGCACCACTGTGTTTCCCGTCACCAGCGACGCGCTGACCAGTCCGGCCATGATCGCGCACGGAAAATTCCACGGTGGAATAATCACGCCCACGCCCAGCGGAATATAAACCAAGTAGTTGCGCTCTCCGCGCATGGGCACCAGCTTTTGCGGCTCGCCCAATCGCAGCATTTCGCGCCCGTAGTATTCCAGGAAGTCGATCGTTTCAGCGATGTCCGCGTCCGCTTCCACCCACGTCTTGCCCACTTCGTAGCACACCAGCGCGTTCAGTTCGTACTTCCGCTCGCGCACAATCTGCGCCGCGCGAAAAAGGCACTTCGCCCGCTCCTGCGGTGAAACTTTCTTCCACATGTCAAAACATTTGTGTGCGTCTTCCACTGCCTGCCGCGCCATGTCCACGGTGGCATTCTGGAAAACGCCAATAATTTCCAGCGGATGCGACGGGTTCGTGGAGATGCGCTTCTCGGTGGTGGTCACCTTTTTCCCGTTGAGCCACATCGGGTATTCGCGCCCAAACTCCGCCTTCACCTTCTTCAGCGCCTCTTGCATGCGCGAGCGGTTTTCCGGCTTCGTGAAATCAATAAACGGCTCGTTGGTGAACTCAGAAATGTGGACAACCTGTTCGGCAGTAGCCATCGCGGGTCCCTCCTCGCGCTGCAACAATCCATTCTACTGCGCCCGCAAACTGGCCCACAAGCAGCCAGGAACGTAAGGGGCATGAGCAGGAGTGGCCGTGCTACTTGCCGAAGAGGGAGAAGAGAAATACTCTGCCTGGCGGAGAATCCGTGTCAATAAGGCGGCAGGGATGGTGGCTGAGTGCCTCCCAATTCCCCTTTGGTCGAAGCAACTTCAACCCGACGGAATAGAAAGAATCTGAAAGGGGTTTGCAATAAACGACGTGTGCGCGCGAATACAGACGGCCGGTGACCGAACGAACGGAAACATCACGATCGGGGACCCAGAACGCTCTCGTCAGAAGGCAGACGCCATGACGGCTAACGTTGATCGTAGACGCAATCTCATGCGCGGTATTTTCGAAACTGTAGAGCACGACCGACACCTTTTCGGGGATGCGCCTTTCAGCCCGGGCAGGAGGGGATAGGTTTGCCATGGATTGTTCTTCTCCTCTTGAGTTGTGATGGGCTACCGGGCCATGCCGCCGGCGAATTTCGCAAGCGGGCTGGGGACGCAGGTGCCGCTGTAAATCCGGTACGCGGACCACGTGACAATGCGGTCCTGGAAACTCAATCCTATGAGGTAGCGGCCGCCCGCGCGCGGCCGGCAATAGACGACCTTTCCGGAGAGCGTAGATTCATCGTTGAACGAGATGACTTGTGCCACTTCGCCGATTTGCCAGGGGTTGCAGGATGCCATGCTGGCGCCGTGAAGACTAATGTTATGCGTATGTGTCAGTTCTCCTCCGTCGGCAGACTGAGTCTGCGCGTGGACGAGGAGCACAACAATCGCCACGGGTATGCGTTTCTCCATACGTCCGACGAAAATGCTCTTAGGGTTCATTTCGCCTGGGCCTAGCCGGGTGGGCGGACATCCGCGGCACGAGGCTGGTGGAGGCCATCGACGGTTCGATATTCTGACCAACAACTAATTAGCACTGAAAGTTTCTCCAGCAATCGCGTGAAGACCTCAAAACAGGCTCCGGTAAATCCACTAACTGTTTTGGCACCTTTGCCAAGGAGGTCGGCGGGGCACAAACTGAAGCGAACAAAGGACACGCGGGCGCCCATTATGGCGCCTTTGCGTGTGGGGCTTTTGATTTGGAGTCTTCCTGGCGTGCTTGCCCAGCCGCCTGACCTCACTCGCCCTTCATCCACTGCCCCTGAACACTTGCGCAGACACACAGCGAGATCTACCCCTTTGTTTTCTTCTCTTTACAAAATTTTTCGAACAAATATCGCAGCTTCCTCAAGATTGAACTATAAATGTAGCTAACAAATAATTTAATTAATGCTAGGATGGGAGGTGATTGATCGGCTGCATCTCCGCCGAAATGTCGTACCACTATCGCCTCTCCCATTCCCATTTGGGTTCTCACCCCACCTCTTAGCTCAGAAATCATCGCTCCTTTATTTTCATGCACTTACGAATTGCAAGTTTCACATCCCCTTTGTTTTGACATTCATACAAAATGCCGGGGCGTGTACCCCCTCCAAGAGCAAAAATCATGAACATAACTATCCAAGAACCCGCCGATAGCCTTCTCTCCGATCCCAGCCGTCATTCGCAGAGTTGCAGTCGCAATTCGCGACCTGGACAAATCATCGCCATGATCTCAGACTCAGTAAATCCTTTCATTTACCACCCTTGTGGTAAACTCTTGCGCAAAATCCTCAGCCGAAGGCGATCCCCTCAAATCGTCTCTGATCGCCGCACGGCGACAGTTCAAAGGAAAGTCCCATGGCCACGTTCGTTATTTTTCTTCCCATGCTGCTGAAATTCGAGGGCGGTTACGTGGATGACCCCGAAGATCCCGGCGGAGAAACGAACAAGGGCGTGACGATGCTAACTTTTCGCGGGTGCTCCCACGAACTGCTGGGCATTGACCCCACTTCGGAAAATCTGAAAGCTCTCACGGACGCGCAGGCAGGAATCGTGTACAAGGCGCTTTACTGGAACAAGATTCAGGGAGATGCCATCGCGCTTCAGGATCTGGCCAACATCGTCTGCGATTTTTTCGTGAATGCCGGCACCCACGCTACAAAATTGCTCCAGACCGTGATGATTGGTATGGGTGCCAACATTTCGCCGGACGGCGTCATCGGTCCCGGTTCCATCCAGGCGCTCGGCGCGCTTCCTCAGCAGGAGGTTTATCGCCGCTTCAAACAAGGCCGCATCGCTTACTACCAGGCTCTGGGACAGAAATATCCCAAGTTTTTGCAGGGCTGGCTCAACCGCGTCAATTCTTTTCCCGATCTCTAGTACCTTGCCGAAGCGCCGCTCGGGGCAGGCGCCGGGCAGAGGGAATTAACGCAACGATCGAAAAGGTCTACGGCTCAAACAGGAACTTGATGGTGACGGTGACGTGGGCAGCGATGCGCTCGCCGTTCTGCCTGGCTGGAGCGTATCGGTATTGCTTGAGAGCGTCCATCGCGGCATGGTGCAACGAAGCGGGCCCCGCGAGCACCTTCATCGATTTCACGGCTCCTGATACATCCACCAAGGCGTCTAGCGTCACGGTGACCGTGTTGCCTTTATCGAAATACCGCAGCGCAGAAGGAGACGCGACCGCGCGAACCGACTTGATTAGTTTTGGTGGCACTACAGCGCTGCCTGAAGGGAGTGGTTGCGGCGAAACGGAGGACAGTGGTTGCGACGACGAGACGGAGGCGGTCTTATCGGAGGAAAGGGGGACGACTCGCTTTGCCGCAGCGGGAGCGACGACGGACCCTGGCGCAACCTCGGCCACGTGGACATCCGGACCGTTCCAGTGCGAACGCCCGAGGACAGAGGAGTCGGAAGGTTTTGCGGCAGCCGCACCAGCAGCCGGCGGCACTGTGTCCCGCGAAGCCACTGCCGGCTGAAGCACAGAGGCGCCGCCGGCTTGCGAAGGCTTGCCGGAATCCGTTGCGGCCATCGCGGTCTTCTGCGGAGCGGAACTCGCGGCGGGAACGGGGGCGCTTGAGGCTGCATGGACAGCGGGTTTCTTTGGCGGCTTCAGCCAGGGAATCCAATTCAGATACCAGGCTGCGCCTGCCGCGCCGGCCAGTAGCAGCAGGGAGAGAACAGCGGCGCGCCGCGCTTCCGGCCGCAAATTGCCACTGGGAGCGGGAATCGGTTTCGGAGAGCGCTCGAGTGCCGGCTTCTGGCGATTGACGCGGATCTCCGGCTTCGTAAAGGGCTTCTCTTCGAATGCGGTGGCTTCGCGTTCAACCGGCAGGGACGAAGCGACCCGAGAAGGAGGAGGGGAAGATTTCCCGGGAGCGCGCGCGCGCGCGGCCGGAGACTTTGGAGAATCTTCGCGCGGCGTCGCGGCTACCCTAAGGGCCGGCGGAGGAGTTGGAATTACCGCGGGCGCTGGATGCTTGGGCGAATTCTCTGCCGTGGTCTGTGTCTGCATCGATCGCAATTGCTCGCGGAGCGCCTCAACTTCCTCTTTTAGCTTTTCGACTTCGGCAGCGTTAGGAGCGGGCGCTGGCGCACTTTCTTTGCTAGACACAATGCGCGAACCTTGTACGAGTTCGGCAGCTTCTTTTTGCTGCGCAGTCGCAGGAAGCGGCTCTCGGTTTTCGGATAATTTGACGCCCCAAAATCCAGGCGCGGGCTCGCTGAATTCAACTTCCACGTAACAATTCGTGGGACGGAAGTCGCGCTTGCGGGTCACCTGGGCGACGACTTCGCGGCGAGATTCCTTATGAGTGAGGAAAAGCAACTGACCGGCGGCCACAGCCGCGGAAAGACGGATGACCGCGCCGTTTTCGAATACCAGCACCGTGGTGGTTTCTTCGGTAAAGAGGTCGCGCTGGCCGCCGCTGTCGCCGGGGCGCGCACCGGTGGCGATCACTGGAACTTCAAGAGCTACCGGATTGGTCTTTGGAGCAGATGGCGTGCTCGACCGGCGCGAACTTGCAGGGCTCGCCAAAGGCGAGGCCGGTGAACGGCGAGAATCCACAACAGATGCCACGATAAGATTGCCCTCGTGCGCTGGAGGGCAGCGCATTTAAGGAAAAAGCGACGGCTGCGGAGAGCCCTCCACACAACAGCCCAGCCAAAATTTGATTGTCCCAGGCAGGCGGGCTGCCGGCCATAGTACAGACGTACAGCAGTGGAAAGCTGTCCTTCCGGACGGGCTGATCGAGAAGGGGCAAGGGCCCGCGCTGCCGACTCCGATTCTTGCGGAAGCGACAAAACGCAAAAAGCCGGCGGAAGCATTTAAAAAAACTTGGAGGGCACGAGATTTAATGCGTTGGTTCGAGAATGAGTTTCTGGATACGCCAGTTCAAGAGTTCGGCGATGTAAAGTTCGTCCGCGGAGGGGCAGGCGATTTCATGAATCCAGCCGAATTGTCCGAGCTGCTTGCCGGATTTGCCGAGAACGCCGAGAACTTTTCCATCGAGAGAGAGTTTGTAAATGCGGCCCGGAAACGCATCGGAAGTATAGAGGACTTGATTTGGCGCAGGCGTGATGCAAAGGGTCCAAGGCGCTCCGGGCGACATGGTGCCGGCTGTTGAAGAGGGTTTGTTGCCGATGGCGGGGCGAGCGTCGGCGGGCGCGGGAATGTCGATCATAAATTGCCGGAGAAACTTTCCGTCGGTGTTGAAAACCTGGATGCGGCGGTTGCCGCGATCGGCAACGTAAATGTTGTTCTGGGAATCGATGGCGATGCTGTGCGGAACGTTGAACTGGCCGGGCTGATCGCCTGGTTCGCCCCAGGACTTGAGCCACGCGCCGTCCTTGTCGACTTTGGCGATGCGGGAATTGACGTAGCCATCGCTGATGTACGTGTTGCCAACAGAATCCCACGCGACGTCGGTGACTTGGCGGAACATTCCATCAACAGGAGGAAGCGGCGGCTTCACGTGCTTGAGCGGCTCGGTGCCTTCGTCGGAAGCTTCCTGCTTGCGGCCGAAGACTAAAACGACGCGGCCATCGGGATTGAATTTGATGACCATGTCCGAGCCTTTGTCGGTGACCCAAATGTTGTCATCCTTGTCGACTTTGACGGAGTGGGCGAAGGACCAGGCGTAAAGATGATGGCCGATTTCGCGGAGAAATTTTCCGTCGGGAGCGAATTCGAGGAGTTGCGCGGCAGCGGCGGCGTACGCGGGTCCGGTGGTGTTGCCGCGGGAGAAGACGAAAACATGGCCCTTCGAATTGACGGCAACGCCAGTGGTTTCGCCGAGATAGATATCTGGCGGAAGTTTCAGGAAATCAGGAGTGGAATGGAAGCGGATTTCGAGCGGTTGCTGGGCGAAAAGTGGAGCGGCTACGAAAAAGAGCGCAGCAAAAATAGACCGTTTCATGTGATGCAACCTCGCCGGTTCATAGATTTTGTCCACGCATCATACGCGGATTTTGGAAATCAGTCGCCTGCCAGAAATTTGTATTGGGCGTCGGTGAGGGGGACGACGGAGAGTCGGCCGATACGGACGAGCGGGGAGTCTTTGAAAAGCTTGTTGGATTTAATTTGTGCCAGAGTGATTGGCTTTGCGATTGGTTTACCAGCTTTGATTTCGACGGCGGGATTTTTCGGATTGGAGGCGTCAGCGGAAACGACTGTGGCTGTGCCTACGGCGCTCTTGTGGTCGCCGGTTTCATAGATGATCAGCCTGTCGCCGGGCTTCATTGCGCCAAGATTCCTCAAAGCCACGGGATTGTGTACGCCATCCCACACGGTGACTTTGTCGCGCTGAAGATCGGCGAACGAGTATTCGGAAGGTTCGGTCTTGAGCAAATAGTCTGAAGGCACGGCGCTCTCCTCTGTAGCTTGACGCTCGCTATTCTACATGATGAAGCTACTTCTTCTTCGTGGGAATCAGTTGCGGCAGAGTCCGCCGATTCTGCGAATGACCGATGAGCTCGGAAAGCCGCTTGAGCTTTGTCTCTTCCCTTTTGGCGCTGATGACCCAAAAAGTTGTCACCCTTTGATACCAAGGGGCTTGGGAACGGAAGAATTCCCAGGCGACCTTGTTGCTGCGAAATTGTTTCGCTTGTTCACAAGTGAAGCGGGCGCTGTTTCGTTGTTCGTAAGAATAGATGGCCGACTTTTTTTCGTCACGAGCGGCAAAAGCCTTGAGGCCGGCGGGATGCATCAGGCCCTTTTTCGTGAGTTCTTGAACGGATTTGATGTTAATGGCGCTCCAGGTGCTGGTGGGCTTGCGCGGAGTGAAGCGAATCATGTAGCTGGTTTCGTCGATGCTCTTTCGAACGCCGTCGATCCAACCGAAGCACAGTGCAACTTGTACGGATTCGGGCCACGTGATGCTGGGCTTGCCGGAATCCTTTTTGTAGAAGCCCACGAGCAGTTCGCGGAATTTGTCGTGACGGGCTTCGAACCAGGCGCGGAAGTCGGAGGGCGTCGGGAAGAATGTTGGTTTTGGCGGCATGGCTTCCAACCGGATGCTGGCGGACACCAAGGTCCCAGTGTTGCTTGGGGAGCATGGGCATTCTACACGCATGGCTGAACGAAAAGAGAATGAAACGCAGAGACGCAGAGAGCGCTGAGAACGGAAAGAAGACAGACAGGAATGTCTGTCCTACTGGGAGGTGAGTTCGGCGGTGGCGGAGGCGAAGATTTTGGTGTGGGCGTCGATATCGGATTCGGTGGTAGCGGGGGACATGAGGGCCATGTTGTGGAACGGAGTGAGGAGGACGCCGCGGTTGAGGGCGTAAAGGTGGAGGAAACGCTCGAGTTCGAAATCGGCAGCAGTGGCGGATTCGCCACCATTGCGCGGAGGCTTTGCAGCGAAGGTGTATTCGGCGCGGGCACCGAGCTGGATTACGTTCCAGGGAAGATGGTGCGCGCGAATTTCATTGGCTACGCCGTCGTTGAAGCGCTTGGCCAGCGGAATCATGCGTTCGAACGCGGCGGGCGTGAGGATGTGTTCGAGCGTGGCGCGCATGGCGGCCAGTGAAAGCGCATTGCCGGCGAGAGTGCCACCAATGCCTCCCACGTCGCAGTCTTCGAGATGAATGCGCGCGGAGATGCGTTGGGCGACTTCTTCAGAGACGCCGAACGTGGCGCCGGGAATGCCGCTGCCGATGGCTTTGCCGAAGACGAGCATGTCGGGGCTGAGCTTCCATGCGGCCGTGCAGCCGCCGGGGCCGACGCAGATGGTGTGGGTTTCGTCGGCGATGAGGAGCGAGCCGTAACGGCGCGCGAGTTCGCGGGCGGCAGGCCAGTAGCCGGCATCGGGAAGGATGATGCCGACGTTGGTCATGGCGGGTTCGGCGAGGATGCAAGCGACATCGTGATGCTTGAGGGCGTCTTCAAGGGCGTTGAGATCGTTGAATTCGACGACGCGCGTGGTTTCAGCGGGATTGACGGGCGGGCCGATATTGCCACGGCGAGGGCCAACGACGCCGTTTTCGAGCGTGGCGAAGGATTCGTCTACAGTGCCGTGATAGCAATAATGGAAGACGAGAATTTTTGGACGCTGGGTGATTTCGCGGGCGATTCGAATGGCGAAGCGATTGGCATCGGTGGCGGTGAGGGTGAATTGCCAGTAGGGGAGGCCGAAGCGGCGCTGGAGATCTTCGCCGACCCAGAGCGCGTCTTCGGTGGGAAGCATCAGCGTGATGCCTTCGTTGGCGCGGCGGGCGACGGCTTCGGCGACGACGTCGGGCGAGTGGCCGGTCATGGCACCGGTGTCGCCGAGGCAGAGGTCGATGTACTCGTGGTCGTCAACGTCCGTGAAGTGCGCGCCTTTGGCGGATTTGACGAAGATCGGGAAGGCGCCGGCCCATTTCTTCATCCAGTTCATAGGGACACCGCCAAGCAGGGAATTTCGGGCACGCTCGTAAAGCCCAGCGGACTTGGGATGGCCGGCGAGGAAGCGGGCTTCTTCGGCCTTTTGGAGGGCCTTCAGTTTGTTGCGGTCGATGGTGGCCATGGTTTGCGCCGGAAAACGATAGACGGAATGCGGGTTATGGGGCAAGGGGCGAAACGCGCGGAGGGCTAAAGTCGGCCACTGCGGTCGGACGAACCAAGAGCGTATGTTGGCCGAATAACCGCCCGCAAAACTGAGTCGAGCTCATCAATAGAAGTCCTGATTGACTTCGCGCGGGCAGAGGGGCTATTTTGTCCCCCTCGATAAGCCCACCGGCCGCATTCTGATATCGCGCCACCAGTCCGCTGCCGAGGCTCCCAGGAGGAAAAAGATGAACGCTCCCGCAATACGTATTTTACTGTTCGCAGCTCTGCTGGCGCCGGCTTCAGCGTTCGCGCAGGGCCTTTCACAGATTTCGGTACCCACGGAGCACAACGAAGCTACGGTGGCCCAACTCCAAGCGGAGATGGCGTCCGGCAAGCTGACCTCGGAGCAACTGACACAGGAATACATCAGCCGCATCCTCGCACTGGATCAGAATGGCCCCGGGGTAAACGCGGTAATTGAGCTCAACCCGGACGCTATCACGATCGCTAAGCAAATGGACGCGCTGCGTAGGCGCGGCATGGTGCTGGGGCCTTTGCACGGCATACCGGTGCTGCTCAAGGACAACATCGGCACCCACGACAAGATGCAGACCAGCGCGGGATCGTTCGCGCTCGTAGGGACGCCTGCGTTGCAGGATTCCACGGTGGCGGCGAACCTTCGCGCCGGTGGCGCGGTAATTCTGGGCAAGACGAACTTGTCGGAATGGGCGAACTTCCGGTCGTTTGAATCGATCAGCGGGTGGTCCGGCCGCGGCGGACAGACGCACAATCCGTATGGCATCGATCGCAATCCCTGCGGATCGAGCTCCGGGTCGGGCGCGGCGGCATCTGCAAACTTCGCCACGGTGTCGTTCGGTAGCGAAACCGACGGCAGCATCGTTTGTCCCGGCAACGCCAACGGCGTTGTCGCGATCAAGCCTACCATCGGGCTCACCAGCCGGGCTGGCGTCGTTCCCATTTCACATACCCAGGATACAGTCGGTCCGCACGCGCGGACGGTGGCGGATGCGGCGGCGGCCCTCAGTGTCGCCCAGAGCCGAACCTTCGACGGACGGGATCCGGCGACGGGCGGAGTTCCGCTCGGTTGGCAGGGAAGGGGCAAGAGTCGCCCCGCGAACATTCCCAACGACTACACCCAATTCGTGAACCCGAACGGCCTGCAGGGCGCGGTGCTGGGCGTCACCCGGCAGGGACTAAACGGATTCGATCCGTTCGTCCCCACGCCCGGACCGGTCACGGACGCCATCGAGGCCGCCTTCCAGGAACTGACGAACGCGGGCGCGACCCTGGTGGACCTTGACGCGCTCGGGTACAACTTCTCCGGAGGCCCCGGCGAGTTCCTGGTGCTCTGCTTCGACTTCCGCAACGATGTGGCGAAGTACTTCGCCACGCGCGTCGGCGTGCCCGTGGCCGGTGGCACTCTACAAAGCGCAATCGACTTCAACAACGCCCATGCGGACGTGGAAATGCCGTTCTTCAACCAGGATATCTTCGACCTGTGCAATTCGCTGGCGCCGGGGCCCGACGATCCGCAGCCGGCATTCGGCGGGATGACTTACAACCAGGCACTGGAGGCCGACCGGCTCTTCACTGTGAACAACGTCGATGCCGCACTCTCGGCGCAGCATCTCGACGCCATAGTTAGCGCAACCGACAATCCGGCTTGGGCTACTGACCTGCTCTTCGGCGACCACTTCATCTTCGGAACTTCCAGCATCGCCGCAGCGGGGGGGTATCCGATCGTGCAGGTGCCCTCCGGCTTTCCTAAGCTCTGTGCATCAACAACGCAGCCTGCTAACTGCACGCAATACGGTGTTCCGCTCGGAATCAGCTTCTTTGGCACGGCCTTCAGCGAGCCCACACTGATCAAGCTGGCATCGGGCTTCGAGGCGGCAACACAAGTGCGCGCTCACAACCTGCCGACGTTCGCGGCGACGGCGCCCTTCACCAATGTACAGGGAACGACGCTCACAAAGCCGACGAGGCGGGCTTTTCCGACTCCGGCGACCACTGGCCCAGCGAAGAAAGTGCCGCACCACATGTAGTCAATCTGGTTATGCACGGCTACGTGCTTGGGGCGTCCGCTGCATGGGCGCCCCTTTTTCTTACAATGGCGAAGAATGGAATTGAAGGAAGGGGTCTCAGGCGCGGGCGGCGCGAATCTGGGCGACTCTCTCGTTGAACTGGCGCGTCAGATGCGGCACGATGCCCAGTTGCCGCTGGATCAGCATTAATTGCGCGCGATGGTGCATCTCATGCTCCTTGGTGCCAAGCAGCCGCTCGAACCGCGACTTCTGCGTTTTTCCGTCGGGCTCGGTCACCATCTCCGCGAGGAACTCCGGCGTCAGCGTTTCCATCCACGCCGCGAACTGCTCTCCCTCCGTTCGCAGCAGTTCGAGGATCTCGGCCTTGGACCTGTTCTTGGCTTCTTCGGCGTTGAACCGATCAAGCGCTCCGAAAAAGTCGAAGCCCACTAGAGTGGTCAGGCCCTTTTTGTGCACCTCTTGAAATATTCGCGGACCGATCGCGATGTGCGTCAGCATGCGCCCCACAGAGCGCACCTCAGGCGCAGCCACGAAACCGTACTTCGACTCCGGAATATCCTCCGCAACCTGAATGGTGTTCTTGCGCACCGTGCGAAACGCGCTGGCCAGCTCTTTTCCGCCGTAAGAAGTCATGGTGGTCACCTCGCTGTCTTGATTTCTGCGCCTCCGTTATGGAGGCCACCAAGTACGATGCGCGGTTCTCAGTATCCGTCACTCGCGACTTCACAGGGGAGCATAAGAGCACCTACAGAAAAGCGGGAGCAAGCTCCCGCAGTCCAAGATTAGCGGAGGGCGTGAATGATTTCACGGGCGGCGTTGGCGCCGCTCACGCCGGTGAGGCCATTGCCTGGGTGCGTGCCTGAGCCGCAAAGAAAAAGGCCGCGGATGGGCGTTTTGTAGCGCGCCCAATCGAGGACCGGACGCATGGTAAAAAGCTGGTCGAGAGCCAACTCGCCATGGAAAATGTGGCCGCCGGTGAAACCGTAGGATGTCTCGAGATCCTTGGGCGTGATGACCTGCATGCCTTCGACGAGGCTGGGGAGATTCGGCGCGTAGGCAGCGAGAGTTCTGATTACAGTTGCGCCCAGCTCGCGACGGCTGAGATCCCAATTCCCTTCTTTAAGTTTATAGGGAGCGAACTGTACGCAGGCGGAGAGGACGTGCTTGCCTTCGCGGGCGAGTTCGGGGTCGAGGATCGTGGGAATGGTGACGTCGAGATAAGGAGCTTTGGAAAACTCGCCGTATTTGGAGGCGTCAAAGGCGCGCTCGAGATAATCGATTTCCGGGCCGATGTGGATGCGGCCGGAGAGAGCTTCGAGAAAACCCTCGGTGGGATCGAGCGCCGAGAAAGTGGGAAGAGCGCCGAGAGCAAGATGGACTTTGGCGACAGTGCCATTCGAACGGAAATTCTTGATGCGGTTGGCGAAAGTCGGATCGAGCTGAGAAGGATCAATAAGATGGAAGAAGGTGCGTTTGGGATCGACACCGGAGACGATAGCTTCGACGGCGATTTCCTCGCCGCCGCAGAGCACTACACCGGTGACGGCGCCGTCTTTGACGCGGATGTGCTGGACTTCAGCGTCAGTGCGAATTTCGGCGCCGGCTTGCTTTGCGGATTCGGCGAGGGCGCGCGAGAAATTGCCGAGCCCGCCGCGCGGAAATGCGGCGGTACCGACAGGATGAGTATCAGAAGCGGCGCGCAGTAGAAGGACGGCTGTGGACCCTGCGGACCAGGGGCCTAGTGCCGTGCCGAAAATGCCACGCGCAGCGATGACGGCGCGGATAAGCTCGGTTTCAAAGAATTCAGAAACGAAATCGGCGACGGCCATGGGACCCCAGCGGAGCAGGTCGAAAATTCCTTTTTTTCGGAGCATGCGCACGTTGCGGCCGGTCTTCAAGAGATTCCAGAGGTCTTCAGGTGTGGGCTTGTCGATGGCTGGCGGATTGATGGAAACAAGCTGGTCGAGAACGCCCGTGAGATGGTCGAGGGCGTCGGCAAATTCAATGTACTTGACGGAGTCCTTGGCGGAAATACTTGCGATGCCGCGAGCGGTCTTGGCGTTGTCGTTCCAGAAAAGAAGCGAGCTGCGATCGGGCTTGGGGGCGAAGACGCGCGGGCCAGGATAAAGTATTTCGTAAGCAAATTTCTCGATTTGCATGTCGCGCGCGATTTCGGTGCGAAGTGGGCCAAGAGTATGCGCGAGCGTGGAAGCTTTGAAGCCGGGATGAAATTCCTCAGTAATGGCGCCGCCGCCGACCATTTCGCGGCGTTCGAGGACGAGCGGTTTGAAGCCACCCTTGGCGAGATAGAAAGCGGTGATGAGGGCGTTGTGCCCGCCGCCGATGAGAACAACGCGCTGTCCGAGAGGCATGATCAGCTGGCCGCCTTGGACGCGGTGGCCACCGAGTGCGATGAGCTGGACTTTGTCCAGCGCGCCCGCGAAGTGAGCGACCATTCTTTCAGGATGACCTGGCTGGCGATGCGGCCGTTGGCACCCATAATGCCGCCACCTGGGTGGGTGGCGGAGCCGCACATATAAAGGTTGTGGATGGGAGTGCGGTAATAGGCCCAGCCGGCGACGGGGCGAAGAAAGAAAAGCTGCTCGAGCGAAAGTTCGCCCTGGAAAATATTGCCTTGCGTGAGGCCGAATTCGCGCTCCAGGTCGAGCGGAGTGAGGATCTGGCGGCCGATGATGATGTCTTTGATATTGGGCGCGTACTCGGCGATGGTGTTGATCACGTTGTCGCCGAAGGCTTCTTTCTGATCGTCCCAGTTGCCTTCGGCAAGTTTGTACGGCGCATATTGCACGAAGCAGGAGAGCACGTGCTTGCCGGGAGGCGCAACGCTGGGGTCGGTGAGGCTGGGAATAACCATGTCAATGTAGGGGCGGCGCGAGTAGTGGCCGTACTTGGCGTCGTCGTAGGCGCGCTCCATGTATTCCATGCTCGGAGATATGGAAATGGCGCCGCGAAGATGCGCGCCGGGGCCGGGCAGGCATTTGAAATTAGGAAGAGCGTCGAGAGCGAGATTGACTTTGCCGGAAGAGCCGCGAAATTTGTAGCGGCGGACGCCTTCGAGAAAATCGGCGGGGAGTTCGCTGGGTTCGAGAAATCTTTCGAAGGTGAGATGCGGGTCGACGCTGGAAGAGACGATGTGGGCGGAAAGTTCTTCGCCGTCCTGAAGGGCAACGCCGCAGGCGCGGCCGTTCTTGACAAGAATTTTTCCCACGGGAGCTTTGGTGCGGATTTCGACACCGGCTTCGCGGGCGGCGTCGGCAATGGCGTTGGAAATGGCTCCCGTGCCGCCCCGGCTGAAGCCCCAGGAACGGAATGCGCCGTCGATTTCGCCCATGTAGTGATGGAGGAGAACGTAGGCTGTGCCGGGCGAGCGAATCCCAAGAAATGTGCCGATGATGCCGGAGGCGGACATCGTCGCCTTGAGGACGTCGGTTTCGAACCACTGGTCGAGGAAATCGGCGGAGCTCATGGTCATGAGCTGAACGAGTGTATAGCGCTCGTCGGAAGAGAGTTCGCGGAAACGCTGGAGGAGGAAGTGGAGCTGCTTGAGATCTTTCGGATTGAGCGTGGTGGGGTCGGGAGGAACCATCGAGAGCATGGGCTTCACGAAGCGGCACATGGGCGTCATCATCTTCGAGAATTCGTCGTAGGCTTCGGCGTCGAGGCGGGAATGACGGCGAATGTCGCGGATGGATTTCGCGTGGTCGTTCACGCGCCAGAGATAATCCCCGCTGGGCATGGGGGAGAAGGTGCCGTCGAGCGGCAGGATTTCCAGGCCGTGGCGGGGAAGGTCAAGTTCGCGAATGATTTCCGGGCGGAGAAGCGAGACGACGTAAGAACATTCGGAAAAAAGAAAGCCGGGGAAAATCTCTTCGGTGACGGCGGCGCCGCCAAGGACGTGGCGGCGTTCGAGGACGACGACCTTCTTCCCTGCTTTGGCAAGGTACGCGGCGTTGACCAGGCCGTTGTGGCCGCCGCCGATGACGATAACGTCGTAGTGCTGCCCCATTCGGTATGACTCCGGTATGGCTCAAAAGAAAGATTAGTAGCGGGAAGCAAGGACGGGCCATTTTACTGAGACCGGCGATGAGGCACAAGTCCGCCACGTGTCCTGGAAGCGCAACTGTGCGGCCTCAAATTCACGCTCCCGGAGCGTTTCCCGCAGCCTTCGCCGCCGCGCTCTCGCTGCCGGCAATGGGCACCATACGGCCCTGGCGAATTACATATTCGACGCTGCCCCAGCGAATATGATTCGACCCAAGACTTGCCAGCCAGATCACGAAATGGATTGCATCTCGCAGCGGCACCAGCCAGAGTTTGCCGCGCAGGACTTGGTCCTCGACGCCCCAAATGCCAACCATCCAGGCCATTGCAAAACGCAGAATCAAGTACGTTGACAGATACGTGGCCACGATCCACGCTGTCGGCGCAACGAGCGCGGCGAGCAGAACCCACGGGAGTCCTTGCGTAAAAAGAAGTCCCATGTAGGACAGCGGCCGGCACAGTCGCACCGTCCGCGCCCAGCGCACTTGGTGATCCCAGAAGCTGCGAAATGTTTGAGCGGGATACATGGTCCAGACGGGTTCGCGGGAGAGGACAACTTTGCCTCCCGCTTTGACAATGCGGTTGCCAAGCTCATAGTCGTCCGCGAGCGTGTCGGCAATGGCTGGGAACCCGCCCATTTTATTGAGCCATTCCCTGGTTATCGCGATGGAAGCTCCGAGGGCGAAAGTAATTCCTTCCGTCCAGTCGGCCATCAGCACGCCGGCGAAAAAATCACTTGAAGCGCCAATTGCTTCGATCTCCGCGTCTAAATTTTTCTCGGCAATGCCGCGGTAGAAGCAAGTTACGGCGCCGATTTCGGGGTCCACGAGCGGCGCGACAACTTCCTGCAAAAAGTGTGGTCCCACGCGCACATCACCATCGGTTAAGACCAGCACATTATTTTGAGCCTCGAATGCGAGCCGCGCCAGCTTGTTTACTTTGCGGTTTGTGCCAAGATGCTCCGCGCCGATGAGCAAACGGATTCTCCGGTCGGGAAAATCAGCGATGATTTGCCGGATCACCGGAACTGCTGGGTCTGCGTCGTCGTTCACCGCAAACAAAATCTCGTAGTCCCGGTAATCCTGCCTGCAAAAACTTGCGAAATTCTCGTAGGAGCCGAAGTCCACACCCCGCACAGGTTTGAGTACGCTGACGGCCGGGCGGTAATTCGGGATGGCTCGCGCTCGCTCGCGCTTGAAGAAACGGAAAGCCGCCAACGTCGCGAGCGCGTAGTAAACCAGCGGAGCCGCCGCCAACACCAACACCGCATCCCGCCACACCTCAAAATGTGCCCTCATGCGTATTTGCCTATCACTGGAAGAGACTATCCATCTATCTGAGGCTTACTCGCAACTCTAGCAGGTTGTCACACTGGGGGAAATTCATCTGGCCTGTTTTCTTCTGAGGAAGAGGGGATGAGAATTAGAGACCCAAAGTGAACCTCGCGCAGAGAATTATCGTGGCGGCAGAAGTCCCCGCGAATCACAATCGCTTTCCTTTCAAGAAATGGTTTTTGAGCTGGCGATTCTGGACCTTGCGCCGTGCGTAGCGCCTTCCATCGTCAAGTCTGCGTTTGGCAAAGGAAAGAGTTTCCCGTTCTTTACACGGTAGACTAGACCTCGCCACATGATCTTTTCCGAAAAAAATCCACTTACCCAAACAATGAAGCTAAGGGCATCTCGCAATGGAACCAGCCAGAGCCTTTTCGTTGTTCCACGATCGCCGAGTCCCCAAACCCCCGTCGTCCAAGCCAGGCTGAGGCGCAATGACAGATAAGCGAGGAGATGCGCGGTCGCGACGCCTCCCCATCCCGCCCTGGCCGCCACCACCGCCGCCAGCAGCGCCCCAGGCAACCCATGTGTCAGCAGCAGCCACCGGTAGGCAGTGGGACGCACATTCTTCAAACCGATCGACCAACGCAATTCGTGCCGAAAATATTGCTCGATCGTCTCTTTCGGAAACACCATCCATACCGGCTTGCGAATCAATTCCACGGTATAGCCACGGCCCGCGATACGGTTCCCCAGCTCAAAGTCATCCGAATGATGATTCGCCATAGCTTCCCAACCGCCAATCTCTGAGAGGCGCCTCTTGGTTGTCGCCATCGTCCAGCCGAAAGCAAATTGCATCTTGCCTTCGAGCATTCGCGCCACTAGAGCGCCGGGAGCGGAGTCCAGATGCATCCCCAGGGCGCCCAAATCTGCCGCGACGCTGCCACCGGTAATGCATCGGCAAAAAGCGGTGACCGCCCCAACTTGGGGATCGGCAAACGGCCGCACAACTGTCTCAAGGTAATCAGGGTCGACGCGCACATCGCTATCGCTCATCACCACCAGATCGTATTTCGCTTCTCCCACCAGCCGGCATAAGCTGTTAACCTTGCGGTTCGCTCCAATTCGCTCCGCCCCCTTAATCAGACGGATGCAGCATCGCGGAAAATCAGTTTGCAATTTCTCGATTACGGGCACGGCGGGGTCGTCTGAATCCGCCACTGCAAAAATGAGTTCGTATTCCGGATAGTCCAGCAGGCAATAGCTGGCAAAATTTTCGTAAGCTTCGCAGTCCACCCCACGCACGGGCTTGAGAATACTCACGGGCGGATAATACGAAGATTTCAAGAAAGGCGATCCCCGCAACGCACGGAAATAGCCAAGAACGCAATACAACGAGAGAGCGTAATAAACCAGCGGCGCAGCCGCTAGGACAAACGCGATCCAATAAAGGATATGTAACAGCATTCCAGTCGCCCCAAGTCCCAATCGCACGGCGATAACCGAAGCAATGGGCTCCCGTCCGTCAAACAGGAATCCTGATCTACAAACTTCCTTGCGGAGTCGGATGCCGGAATATTTTGATAGGTTGCCGCCGACAGACCTAGAATCCCGTGCCGGCATCAATCCGTTTCCTAGACACTATCACCACTTTCCAATTTATTGCTGAATATTTGAATCGTGAGGGATGTTCAGCCCGCCGCGACGAGTGCGACTCCCGCGCAAACCAGCACCACGCCTGCCCATCGCGCCGCGCTCACTTGCTCGCCGAGAATATACTTTGCCCCAAGCGTGCCAACCACGTAGCTAAGCGCTGATGCAGGAATCACTAAACTGATGGGTTCCCAGGAAAGCAATACCAGCAACGAATAAAATGACAGCGCCATCAGCGGCACGCCCGCCCAGAACCACCCATTGCGCACGGCCCGCCCCAGGAACCGAAGTAACTCCAGCGGCCGTAATCGAACTGGCTCACCGGTCGCCTTCATTCCGTGCGTGATGGCGATCTCGCCTCCCGTGCTGCCAAGAATCAGGACCGTAAGTGCCAGAATGACGCGCATTAAGCCACGGCCTCACTGGCCAAGGCCGTTGTCCGTGGCTTAGTCTGACCTACCAGCATCACGCCCGCGCAGATCAAGACGACGCCAACCCAACGTCGCGGCGAAACTGATTCGTGCAAGAAAATGACCGCCAGGAACGTGAGTAACGCATATCCGAACGCGCCCGCAGGCATCACGTAGCTGTAGTCCGCCCAGCTCAGCACCGTCATGTAACTCAGCATGAAGCCGGTCAGAAAGAGAATTCCCATCCAGATCGTTCCGTTCGTCACTGTCAGCCGGAATGCTTGGGCGAGTCCCGCACTGGTCAGTTGAACTGCGCCGATCTGTGACATCCCGCGCTTCAGCATCAGGTCACCCGCGTTGGCGCACACTACCATGGCCAAGACCATGATCAGCGTCTTGATTCGCAGTCTTCTTTCGCTTGCCATTTTTTGGGGGTTAATCGTTCCCGGAAGCTGAAGACGTCCCCGGCACGGAGACCATTGGCTTGTCGTAATCCCCGCCCTTGCGCACCCACTTCAGGCGCTCGGCGCGCAGTTGCAGAAATTCTGTTGCTTCGTGGTAAAGGCGCTTTCGTTCGTGGCTGTCCCACAGCGCTTCCTTCACGATGCGCCAAACAACCTTCGGCCGGAAATAATATTCATCGTAGAAGCGGTTCACTCCCGCCATCATTTCAGCCTTCGACAGGTGCGGGTACTCGATGTGTGGCAATTGATGGCCACCGGAATCGGCCAGGGCTTCGACCTTCAGGAAGCCCTGCTGTGCCATGGTGTCGTGCAATTCTGTTCCGGGCATGGCGTGGGCTAGCGAAACCTGGATCGTCTCGCAATCCAATTCCTTCGCGAAGTCAATCGTCTTTTGAATCGACTCTTTGGTCTCGCCGGGCAGGCCGATGATGAAATCGCCGTGAACCTTGATTCCGACCTTGCGGCAGTTTTTCATGAAGGCACGGCCCATTTCCACCGTAGCGCCCTTCTTGATGTTTTTCAGGATTTGCGGTTCGCCGGATTCAAATCCCACGATAAACAGCCGCGCCCCGCCATCCGCCATCCCCTTTACCGTCTCGTAGTCGCTGTGTACCCGCGCCGTCGATGACCACTGAAACTTCAGCGGCTTGAACTTGGCGCAAAGATCCAGCACGCGGTCCTTGCGGATGTTGAAGGTGTCGTCGTCGAAGAAAATTTCTTTCATCTGCGGGAAATATCCGAGCGCCTGCTTCACTTCCCGCGCGACGTTTTCCGTCGACCGCGTCCGCCAAGCGTGCCCCGAAATCGTCTGTGGCCACATGCAAAACGTGCAAAGCGCCGGGCATCCGCGCGTCGTGTAGAACGACACGTAGGGGTGCAACAAAAATGGAACGTTGTAGCGCTCGATTTCCAGGTCGCGCTTGTAAATATCCGTGGCGAATGGCAGTGCGTCCAGCTCTTCCGTGTGCAATTGCGGACGCTCGGCGTTGTGCACAATCTTGCCGTCTTTGCGGAAACTGACGCCAGAAATTTCGCTGAGGGGCTTTCCGTGCGCGTATTCCACCACGGAGTGATCGAACTCTCCGCGCGTTACAAAATCGATGTCCTGGCTGGCATTCAATGTCTCGTCGGGCTTGATGTGTCCATGCGGGCCGACGAAAGCAATCTTCATGCCCGGATTGGCTTCCTTGATTTTCCGGATGAGCTTGACGTCGCTATCCAAGCCGACCGTGGACGTGAAGAGAATCAAAAATTCGTAGTCTTTGCAGATCTGGATCGTCTGCTGCCAATTAACTTTGTGGGGCGACGCGTCCAGCACTCTGCTCCCGGGGATCATCCCGGCGGGATACGTCAGCCAAACGGGGTACCAGTAGGACTCAATCTCGCGCGTTGCTGGCCAGCGCGAACTCGCCCCGCCGTCGAAATTCTCAAAGCTCGGCGGATTCAACAGCAATGTCTTCATTACATCCGGCATTCTTCACCCTCAGCCTTTTCTTTACGATCTTGGCCGCTTCAAACTTTTGGAACTCGAGTCTAATTCTGCAATAGAGAAGGGCCGTGCATACACGCCGGGCGGGGCCTCATCTACAGACACTAGTTTACCTGACTTCGTTGCATCTCCCCAAACCTTTCTGTCATTGGGTGTTAACCGACAGCGAACGGCTATTCGCTTCATTGAACAGGGTTTGCGGGCTTGTCCTTTGTGGATGGATGGTGAGCGCCAAGGATCTCGCCCGCCGATAACGAGAGCAAGCCCCAGATTTGCTCCACCCAATCGAGATGCTCCGGTTTCATGAGCACGGAACGCAGGCAAGTGAGTGTTTCGCGATCGCGCTTCATAGCCCCAAGATTTGCCTCCCAAAAACGCGTCGGCAATTCTGCGACCGCCAAGTGCAGATCGCGCTTCGCGGCAGCTTCGAATATTTTTCGGCTTAGAGCAGAAGCCTGGGTCACAGTCGCGGCGCGCGGCGCAAAAACAACAATGTCCAGTTCAGGCGCGAAGGCGGTCACAAACCGAGAATCCGCACTCAATTTTTCGAACAGGGCAAGCGCCGCCTGCCTTCCCCGTTCCAGCCCGCGCGCAAATTCGCCGCCTTTTTTCAGTGGCAGCAGTCTCTGCGTCACCCACAACGCCGCCGCAGCCGCCCCCGGCCGCGAGCACTCCAGGCTTATCTCGCCCAAATGCAGTTCGGCAGAGCTGAAATACGTGTAAGGCGAATCGTGCTTATACAATCGGCCGACTCCAGGGTCGCGAAAGAGCACGCAACCGCACCCGTAGGGTTGCAAGCCGTGCTTATGCGGATCGATCACGATGGAGTCCGTTTCTCCCATCCGCGCGAAGGCCCGCGCGGCATCTTTTGTCAGAATTTCCGTGAGCGCAAAATAGCCTCCGTACGCCGCATCCGCATGTACTCGAAATCTGTGTTTTTCGCCAAGCACAAGAATCTCCGGGAGAGGATCGACCGAACCCGTTGCCGTGGTACCCATTGTGGCTACCACTGTCCCAACGTCGCCGCGCTCCGCCCGCTTCGCCAGCGCATTTGTATCCATGCGACCCCGCGAATCGCACGGCACCGTTTCGAATGGCAACTGCAGAACGCCGCTAATCCGTCCGTGTGTATAGTGCGCCTGCTCGCTGGCGAGAATTTTCTTTCCCGGCTGCAATTGTCCCGCAACCCATAACGCTTCGAGATTCGCCATGGTTCCGCCGCCGCAAAGATGCCCCAGAAAACCCTGCCAGCCAAACATGCCGGCAATCTCCGCGACCGCCTCCCTTTCCATCGCCGACGTCGCCCGCCCTCCGTCCAGCGCGTGATTGTTCGGATTGATCCACATCGCCAGCGCATACGCTAGCCGGGCCACGGGGTGCGGTGGCTTCAGCATCTGCCCCGCGTACAACGGATGAAAATAAGGATAGTTGTCCCGCAGCCGTTCCGCCGCCGCCGTCAAAGCTTCCTCCATCCGCTCGAATCCCGAAGCTTTACTCTGATAAGTTGATAACTCGGAAAACGCGGCGTCCAAACGCTTTGCGGCTTCGATGAGCAGCTCCAAACTCTTCAGTTCCAGCATCCCGGGTCCTCGGTCGTTTTCGCTACTGCCTCTTCCCGATCCCCTATCCCTCTCTTCTCACTGCCACACTTTATCCAATTGTCCCGCCGTCTTCAGCAATTCCAGCTGCGCCTGCTGTTTCTGAAAATTTGCATCCAGATACGCCATCCATTTTTCGTTCTCTTCCAGCCTTGCCTTTTCGACCTCGCGCAAATTCAGTTTCCCTTCCGCAAACTGCGCCTGTTGCACCGCGACTTGTTGCTGCGCGAGCTGTAATTCCAGCCGCGCCACCTCTTTTGCCGCGTCCCTCTCGCGCACTCGTCGCGTTTTTTGTCGCACGTCCGCGCCTAATTCGGTTCTCTTGTTCGTCAGGTTGACTTTGGCCGCCTCCAAGTTGATTTGCGCCATCCCCACGGCTGCTTTTATGTGGGCGCTGAAAATCGGCACGCGCATGTCGATTCCTGCGTTGAAATTGTTCCGCTGAAACGTCCGGAAAAACTGTGAATAATTGTTGAAGTTCGCCAGCATGCTGTACACGCTGACCAGTTCCAGCGTCGGGAAGTAGCCTCGCCTTTCACCCTTCAGTCGGAATTCTTTTGCCCGAACGTCAGACTCCGCTAGTTGCAGCCCTGGATTGTGCGTCATTGCCATCGCCACGAGGTTGTCTCCTGCTTGCTCGGCTTCCCCTGGAAGTTCTTCGGGTGCGACCTCGATGGGCTGTCCCTCGGAAAACCCGAGTTGGTATCTCAGGAAAACTTCCAGTTCATCTTCCCGGCCCTCGAGCTGTAAAATTCGCTGGATCACCTGCGCCTTCGTTAGCTGCGCCTTCGTCACTTCCACCGGCAGTTCGTACCCTTCTCCTTGCCGCTCCCGCGTCACCTGCAGAATCTTCTCGGCGCTCTCCTGCTCTTTTCGCAATAGCTCGAGGGAATGCCGCACCTTCCCCAGCTCCAGATAGGCCATCGCTGTTCGAGTGATCACGCTGTTTTTCGTATCCTCGAGCGCGATCTTCTGCGCTTTGGCCTGCTCCTGCGTCTCTTTCGCTTGGCCTCGCAGCGGTTCGTTCAAAATCTGTTCCGTGTACGACACGTTGAAAATCGATGGTGCTCGTCCGCCGGGCGTCTCCGGTATGCCGTAGGTATATCCCGCGCCGGAGCCCGCGTAGAGATTTGGCATGAATTCCGCCCTCGTAATCTGCGCGGCGCGATCCGCCACGCTCGCTTGAATCTTCGCCACTTGAATCTCTTTGCTGTTCTGCAGCGCCAGCTCGATCGCGCGCTTGAGCGTCAGCGCCACCGGCGCTCCGTCCTTCGGCGCTTCCTGTGCCGCAGTCTGACTCGACTTCGGCGCGGATGTTTCCTGCGCATTCGCAGCGCCAATACAAATCACCAGCAGTGCAGTCAACCCCGCAACACGTCCCAATAGTTGCATGTTCATGCTCCCCCGCCACCCAATTTCACGGACCCGCTCAAACAAACGCACACACGCTTTCGGTCAAGGCACATCGCCGAAAATCATTCTCCGGAAAAATAAAAAGGGCCGCCCATCGCCGCCCTTTCGTTCAATTGCCCTGCCTAACCTTACTCCCTAACCCTATCCCTCTCTGCCTCATTCGTATCTTAGCGACTCGACAGGCTGCAGGCTTGCTGCCTGATTCGCCGGCAGATAGCCGAAGAAAAGCCCCGTGGAGCACGACACCACGAAGGCGATCACCACGCTCAGTCTCGACACCGGGATCCGCAGATTCCCCGGCAGAAAAGATTGGATGGCCACCGGCACGGCGATTCCAATCAAAATTCCGATAACCGCCCCTCCTCCGCTGATCAGGAATGATTCGATCAAAAACTGGTACAGGATTTCCCGTCGCGCCGCTCCTATGGCCTTGCGAATCCCGATTTCCCTCGTCCGCTCGGTCACCGTCACCAGCATGATGTTCATGATCCCGATTCCGCTGATCACCAGCGCGATGAAGGCAATTACGATGAGCACGACGGTCAGCGCCAGCGAGATATTCTTCGCCGCGCCCAGAATGGCGGTCAGTGACTGCACTTTGTATTCCGCTTCACCCGGGTGCCGGCTTTGCAGCAATTGGCGCACTTGCCGCTCCACGGAGGGCACGTCTTCCGCACGTGCCGCTTGCACGTCCAGCAAGCGCACCACTTCCATACCGGTGTAGTACTTCATCAGGGTGAAGGGGATAATGACGGAATTCTCCTGAATCTCGGACAGCCCGAAGGTCTCGACGCGCTCGCGGAAAACGCCGATCACCGTGAACGTCAGCTCTCCCATGCGAATCGGTTTTCCGACCGGATTGTCCTGTCCAAAGATGTGGTCGGAAAGTTGCGTGGTAATAAGGCAGACTTTGCTGCGCATCTCCATATCCGCGGCGTCGAAATAGCGCCCGCGCAAGATGAGCAGCCGCCGGATGACTTGATACCCCTCCGTCACTCCCACCAGGTTCACGGGACGCTCCACTCCGGCAGCAATCACCGCCGTCGGCAGTTCCCGCGTTCCGGCGACGGCGATGACATTGGGAATGTTCTTCGCTGCCTCCAGGTCTTCCAGAGACATTTCGTGGCTCAACGGCTGCGGTTTATCCTGTCTTTGAACCAGCTCCGCCCACACCAGGTTTGAGCCGATACTCTCAATCTGGGAAATCACGAATTTCTTGCTGGTGAGCGCGACAGTGACAACGAGAACGATGGAAGCGCTCCCGATAATCACGCCTAGCGAAGTCAGCATCGCGCGCAGTTTATTCGCCCGCAGCGCGTCGATTGCCACCGATATCGTCTCGCGGATATCCATCGTTGACCTTTGACCGAATGTTCCTGCGGCCGCTGCTGACTCTTACCTCCTCTTCAGCCGCTTCAACCCTTCCTGCGCCATCTTGTTTTTTGGATCCAATTTCAGCGCACTCTCATATTCCTTCATCGCGTCTTCCATCCTGTTTTGGTCTTCGAAGAGGCGCCCTAGCCACGCGTGCGCCGCGGCCGGCCTCGGATGTCCCGATCGCATCGGCGCTTTCTTTGCGTATTCCTCCAGCAATCGCTCAGCTTCCTCTGGGTTTTCCTTCTTCAAAACCAGCGCAACGCCCCTGTAGAACTTTCCCCGCGGGTCGCTCGGCGCCACGCGCTCGCCGGTGTCCGCGACCGCCAGCAACCGCTCCGGCTGGTTGTATCCCAGGGCGTAATCACCGATGTCGTAGATTAGCTCTGTCGATTTCGGGTTGCTTTCCAGCGCCTTCGTAAATTCCGCGTCCGCCACGGCGAACTCTTTCTTCTGCCGCCGGCAATTTCCCGCTGCGTAGTGTCCTTCGGCGGCGTCCATGTCCGCCAATTGTCCGATCTGCGGCAACGCTTTATCTTCGCCGCCGCCCACGATGCCCGGAGCTCTGCAATAGAATTCGATCAGCGCCTGCCGCGCTGAATAATTCTTCGCGTCGAGTTCTACCGCCGTTTCGAATTCCTTGCGCGACTTCTTCGCGAGCGATATCGCTGAAAACCAGATCGCATGATCGGCCTTCTCTCCGTACGCTCTCCCTAGCCACTCATGGTAGACCGAATTCTGCGCGTCGATGGCCACCGCCCTCTCCGCGCTCCCGATTGCTGCGTCGTGCCGTTGCAGCTCCAGGTAACTTTTCACCAGCAGTAATTGTACGTCGCCATTTTTCTGGTCTCTGGTCGCGGCCGCCTGCAATGCCTCAATGGCCCTCACGTAATCGCTAGCCTCGTAAGCGCGCCTTGCCGCTTCGAAAGCTGTTTCCTGTTTGACATTTGTCGCCGCCGTCGCAACGCTCGCCATGAACAAAGCGGCAAGCGTCCATTTTCTCCTGTTAAGCATTCCACCATCCCTCAAAGACTACGGCCTCTGTGCTAACGACGATCACCGTCATCCCGTCCCGCAAATCAACGTCCCCTGGTAGCGCCACCAATTCTCCCTCTTGCAGGCCGCTCACCACTTCGTAGTTCGTGGCGTCCGCGATGCCCACGTGAATCTCTCGTTTCTCCAGCGTCGATTTCCCCACGCCAAGTTGATTCTTCTTCACCACGAAGACGTAGCGCCTGCCGCCGTCCGCTTCCACTGCTCCCCGAGGCACAGACAACACGCCGAGCCGTTCCCGCGAATTGATGCGCACGTTCACATTGATATTCGGCAGCAGTTCCAGCTTGTCGTTGTTGATGGAACACAGCAGTTCCCCGACGCTCCGGTTTTCTCTCTTTACCACTTGTTTCGGAATAATCTCCGTCTTCCCCACCCAAGTCCGGTTTGGCAGAGCGTCCCAGGTAATCTTCACCGGTTCATTCGGTTCCAGCGCGCCAAGCTCGGGCTCATCGATAAAAGCCCGTACGCGAACCTTGTGCAGATCCGCCATTTCTGCCAGCAGATCTCCCAGCTTCACGTAATCCCCGGCCTTCGACGGCAATGAGTAGAGCGTTCCATCCGCTGGGGCAACGATGCGTCCTTGCCTCACTTTTTCATCAAGCGCGGCCACTTCGTTTTGAATTTGTTGCACGCGCAGCGCCGTCTCGCCTGTGTCCAACTTCACGCCCCGTTCGAATTGCTGTTTGGCGGCCGACAATCTGGTGACCTCGGCTTGTGCCTCTATCAGGGAAAGGTCGTTCGCCGCAAGCTCATCCTGTGTCGCCGCTTGCCGCGCGACTAGCCGTTGCAGCACATCGTTGTTCTTCTGTAACCGGTCGCGTCTCGCTTCAGCTTTTGCCAGGTCGCCTGCGACCCTCGCTGCTTCATCAATTTTCCCACCGGCGTTTGCCGATCTCAGATCGTCCTCCGCCTTCAGGAGTTTCGCCTTCGCTTCCGCAAGCCGCGCCGCCGCATCCTTCACATCCAATTCCAGTATCACTTGCCCCTTCTTAACGGGCTGTCCCTCCGTCGCGCGCACCTTCTCCACAAACGTATCCAGTTGCGCTCGCATCACGTACGGCGCAATCGGCTCTACCTTTCCATTGCTGCTGATGGACGAAACCAGGTTTTCTCGCGTTGGCTCCACTACGGAAACCTTTGGCACTGGCTTTCGCCCGCTCAACTCCACCAGCACGTACGCCAGAACTCCCGCCAGCACCAGGTAGAGCAATATTCGGTTTCGCAGCTTACGATCCATTTCTTCCTATTCTGCGCGCTCCCGCACTTCGCAAGGCGCAAGGAGACATCCCTCTGGCGCAGCGTTTCTCTTGCTTATCCGTGGCTTTCTTGGCTCCTGTCAGGAAGGCGCCATGGCTTTTCATTCTAGCAAGAGCAGCGCGGCTTTCTGTAGATTCCTTGCAGGCGTTGTTTATTCTGCGCCCTGCTCTCCCTGAACCCATCCCGCTGACGGGCATGCCTCACTTCTAACGGATGCGTTTCGTATATGCGGGGATGCCGTCCGGCCACTATGGAAGCGAGGCCCGTCGTGCTAAACTCCGCCTATGTCTGCCGAGAGCATTCCAGACAAAGCTGCCGCTCCTCCTTCGGGTGGTTTGAACAAATCCCCCCAGCCCGGTGCCGTCATCAGTCCTGTCATCCACCGTGTCTGCATCCAGTGCAATAATATGTTCCGCGTGACTCCCGATAGGTTTGATGCCAAGCAGTGCCCCATCTGTCACAAAGGCTGATTCCGCCCTATCCCCCGGTGCAACATTTCCCCGCCACCCGCGTAGTACACTGTGAACGCTCCGTGCCCCGTCTTACGAACTCCCATTTAGGGGTCCCTCGATGATTGAAGCTCGTGGCTTGTCCAAGCGCTTCCAGGACAAGAAGCGCGGTGAAATCCGCGCAGTCGATAACGTCAGCTTCACCTGCCAGCCCGGCAAAATTTACGGTCTCCTGGGAGCCAACGGCGCCGGCAAAACTACCACTCTCCGGATGCTCGCCACAATTCTTGAGCCCACGGACGGCACTGCCATCGTCTGCGGCCATGATGTCGTCGAGCAGCCTGAAAAAGTCCGCGCCAACGTCGGTTTCCTCTCCACGGCGACTGCGCTTTATCCTCGCCTTACTTCGCAGGAGATGGTCGAATACTTTGGCCGCCTCAACGGTTTAGACGAAGCCACGCTGAAAAAGCGTGTCGACGACATCTTCAATCGTCTGGACATGAACGGCTTCCGCGACCGCCGCTGCGACAAACTTTCCACCGGCATGAAGCAGAAAACCTCCATTGCCCGCACCCTCGTCCACGATCCGCCCGTGATGATCTTCGATGAACCCACCAACGGCCTGGACATCATGACCGCGCGCACCATCACCGCTTTCATTCGCGAATGTCGCGACAACGGCAAGACCGTCATCTTCTCCACTCACATCATGAGCGAAGTCGAAAAGCTCTGCGACACCATCGGCATCATCCATGATGGAAAACTTCTCACCGAAGGCACCTTGACACAGCTTCGCGACAAGTACGCCGAGCAAGATCTCGAGGAAATCTTCGTCAGAGTCGTCACGCCCCACTACGTCGCCGAGGAGGCCCTCTGACATGTCCCTGCGCAACATCGGCATCGTCTATCGCAAGGAATTAACGGAAGCTATCCGCGACCGCCGCACTCTCATCTCTACTCTCATCGTCCCTCTTGTTCTTTTTCCCATCCTCACTGCCGGTCTCGGCGCCGCCATCGCCTCTCTCGTTGGCAAGGCCCAAGAGGAAGTCCCCAAAGTCATGCTTCGCGGTGGCCTAGACTCGCCTGCCATAGTCGCGGGACTGAAGAAGCTCGACAAGATTGAGATCGTTCCGGAGACGCCCAACTGGAAAGATCAGATCATCAATAAGGAAGTTCGAGCCGCCATCGAAATTCCACCCGGCTTCCAGGCCGCTGTCGCCGAAGGAAAACCAGACACCGTCACCATCCTCAAGTACCAGGGAGAGATGAAGTCCGAGATTGCCACCGGCAAGATTGAAAAGTTCTTGAAGGACTATCATGACGACGTCGTTAAGGCCCGTCTCACCGCCAAAAATGTGCCCGACACGGTTCTCAAGCCTTTTGAAGTAAAACAAGAAAACGTCGCTCCCCCCGAAAAAGTGGGCGGCGCCGCGTTCGGCGGTGTCATCGGCTACATGGTCATTCTGCTCTGCCTGACCGGCGGCATGTATCCCGCCATGGATCTCACGGCCGGCGAAAAAGAACGCGGCACCATGGAAACCATTCTCTCCAGTCCCATCTCCCGCATGCACCTGGTTCTCGGAAAATTCTTCCTCGTTCTCACCACTTCCCTCGTCACTGCGGCGCTTTCCGTCACGTCTATGGGAGTTTCCTTCGCCGTGCTCGAGCGTCTCCATGCTTTTGATAAGGCCGGCAGCGACGCTGGGCAACTGCAGCTTCGCATTGGCCTCGGCACGGTCATCTCCGTGTTCATCATGGTTCTCCCTCTGGCCGTCCTCTTTTCGGCGGCTCTGATGACCATCGCGCTCTTCGCTAAGAGCTACAAAGAGGCGCAGAGTTACGTCACTCCTCTCATGTTCATCGTGATCATCCCGGCGGTCGCGGCCATGCTGCCCATCGATCTCACGTCCAAACTCGCGCTCGTCCCCATCTTGAACGCCAGTCTGCTCTGCAAAGAACTAGTTACCGGTACTTATCACTGGAACTTCATCGCCATCATCTTTTCATCCACCTGCGTCTACGCCGCCGCCGCCCTTTTCCTCGCCATCAAAATGTTCCAGCGCGAATCCGTCCTCTTCCGCTCCTAACTTTTTCCCCTGTAGGGGCCCAGTGCCGCTGCGCCCTGGAGGGCAAGAGTCCACCTCTCAAGGCTCCTTAAAAATCCCCGTGTCGAATGTAGACACATCCTTTGATGCCTCTATCTGCAAACCACAAAAAGGCGCACACTGGTTCCGAGGTCAAACCCATGGTTGCTGCCGGTGTTTGGAAAAAGAAGCGCGACGACTTGAAAGCCAAGAGGAATTCGCTATTCGCGGCCTACACAAAAGACCCCCAAAATTTTCACCTCGCCCGCGAAATCAAAGCCATCGACGACGAGATCGCCGACTGCACCCAGCACGTCGAACAAGAACTCCGCGCCGAGCAACGCGCCGCCTCTTCCGCCGCCAAGCTCGTGACAACTTCAAAGTAATAGCCCAACCTCCGTTTAGCCGTTTGATTACTCTTCAAGTGGCGCGTGAAGCAGCAACCGCTTTTTTCCCTTGCGACACGCCTTTTCCGTGTATGCTGTCCCCATATTCCCCGCCTCGTTTAGGAGCCAAAATTGTCGACCAGCCCATTGGTGGCCTCGCGCTTCGCGTGGCCGCGCGCGAAATATATTTTGTTTGGATTCATCGGTCTCATGCTCGCCTATGTTCTTCGCCATAACGAGCATTTCCTCATTGACGCCAAGGATCCCGAATGGCCGCACATCCAGTCCTTCAAGTGGTGGCTTCTGCCACACGGCTTGATGGGCGCTTGCGCCCTCCTGCTGGCTCCGATGCAGTTTTCGGATCGTCTCCGCCGCCGCTTCACCAAGCTTCATCGCGTCGTCGGACGCTTCTACGTGGCCGGCGTCTTCGTCGCCGCTCCTTTGGGCTTCTACATCCAATACTTCAACGAGCGCGCCGGCGGCGCCCGTTCCTTCAGCGTCGCCGCCGCCGTTGACGCCATTCTGTGGATCGTCACCACCGCCATCGCCTTCGCGTTCATTCTCAAGGGCAAAGTCCAGCAGCACCGCCAGTGGATGACCCGCAGCTTTGCGGTTGCTCTGGTCTTTCTCGAAGTGCGCGTGGTCCTCGGCGTCACAGGCTTGGAAAAGGTTAACGGCGGCGCCTTCGACGAAACCGTCGTCTGGGCTTGCGTCGCCTTCTCCCTGCTCTTCGCCGACGTCGTCCTGCAGTGGCAAGAGCTCCGTGCCAAACGGCCGGCTCCGGCAAGAGCTCCAGCCACAACCGGAGCATCTGCTCCGTCAGCTGTCCTCTCCGGCGACTGAGATCGCCTGGAATTCAGAAACGAAATACGGCGGCGCGTCGCTCCTCAGAGCAACTCTTTAGGGTGTTAGATTATTTTGGAAACGGGCCGGCCATGATCGGCCCGGACAGCACGGGCTCCCAGGCCTGCTTGCAGTGCGCACATTGCACTTTGCGCGCAGCGACATTGCTGGCGCCGGAATGAGTGTCCATTGCCACCGAGTTTCTCTTGTGGCAGTGAGGGCACGTCAGATCCACCAGGACGTTGAGTGCCGCGGGCTCTGCTTCCGATGGAGCGCTCTGTCCTGACGCTGGGGGATGGCCCTCTGCGAGCGGCTGCATGTTCTTACTGGCTCGCTTTCTGGCGTACAAGGCTTCATCGGCGCGTCCCAGCATTTCCTCTGGCTGTTCCCCGATTTCGTACTGCTTCCATCCGGCAGAGAAGGTCACCGGAATCTTTTGGCCCTGCCAGTCCACTTCCAATGACCCGAGACGCCCTAGCACAAGCTGCAACTGCTGCGAGGTGCACTCGGGAAGCAAAACAAGGAATTCGTCGCCGCCCAAGCGCACGGCCAAGTCGCCTCCCCGAATCACGTTGTTCAGACGCGCGGCAAATTCTATCAATACCTGGTCCCCGGCGGGATGGCCGTACGTGTCGTTGATCTGCTTGAAACTGTTCAGGTCCAAGGTGAGTATGGTCAGGGGGTGCCCTTTGCGCTCCGAGCGTGCCACTTCGGCGGCCAAGCGTTGTTCCGCAAAGCGCCGGTTATACAAACCAGTCAACGGATCCACCATGGCGAGATTGCGAAGAAGATCGGAATGGCCCTGCTTCTCGGCGAGCTGGCGGCGAAGCCTCTTGATGAGAATTGCTTGAGAAACCGCATAGACGTTAAAGAGCACCACCAAGACGATCAAACCAAAAACAACGTCAGTTATCTTTATATCTGTATTTAGGATAGTCTCCGCGCCGCGCCATACTGCTGGGAGACTAAAAGCGATAACTACAAAGGCGAGGAGAACAACAACAAAAATCGAGTAGCCCCACACCCACCAATCGCGCTTCTCAATTTTCTTGAATTCGCGCGCCAGCTCTTGATCTCTCGCTCTTTCGGAAGCTGTGTTGGGATGTGTGGCGGGAGCAGTCATGAGGTGGAAATGAGGGGCAACACTCTCAGTTTAACTAAGTTAGTCTGTCCCGTTTTCTGGGTCAAGACAGTTCCACTGCCCTTTTATAAGTTAGTTACCTCGCAGTGGAAGCGCCATCGAGGGCGCTGTCAGGATAATCGCTCCTAACATCTTTGCCATGAATAGCTTACGGTGAGTTCGGGAGCATCCGAAAGTCCCGTCCGGTTGGTACTCGTGCTCCATTGGATAAAGAAGAGGATCTTGAGAATCTTACGTCTAGCAAAATATGGTCTCGGTCTTCATCCTCGCGTTTGCAGGGTTCGCCCTGGTGAAGTTCGGAATTGCGCAATGGCGCGCGATCTGGATCGCCACCGCCAATCAGCCGCTTTCCGACTCTTTGCACCTGACGGCTGGAATTGACGGCGCGGCGGTCACCGCCGGTGATTTCGGCACACTCATGCATTTGTGCAACGAATTGTCTCCCGATTTGAGGAAGAAAAGCCCCTGGCTGAGAGAAGTATCCATGTATTACCGTGCGGTTGAGAAACTCGAGCACGCTTTCCGCATGAAGTTCCCCGCCGTTTCGACCTGGGCCAAGAGTGAAATGCAAATCTGCTCGCGCTACGTGGCCGTAGTTCTTGACCAAAGTCTCTCGATGAGCCTCGATCGCCAATTCGCCGCGCGCACCAACTGAGCGCCGGGCAGGCGGGCTTGCCTCGCCTTCTCCCTGCTTTAAGCACATATCCTCCTGCAGTGGCAGGAGATCCTTCGCACCTCACCCCGTTCCTGCAAGGCCAATCCGTTGCGCCAATCCGCTTGAAAGTGGCGCGTTTAAACCGTTGCTTTATCCCTTTCCCCCACGAATAGATAGCCGGCGCCTTTGCACTTCGGGCATTCTTTATTGCGGTAATATCCGGTTGCTTGACAGTGTGTACATTCGCTCCAATCAAATGCTTGGATAGCAATTGCGTTAATGCCATTGCAGCGCTGCTCGCCGCTGGTTTTGCAACAACGACCGTTTGCGACCCTCATGTTGTAACCAGCGCCGCCACACTCTGTACAACACGTAACAGGCAGTTCTCGCTTCATTTCCTGATGATACACCCCTGCTGGCGCATTCACCTGTTCCATACGGGACGCCACCCAATTCCCCACAAACTGTTTCTCCCGATTGGCGTTGTCTCGAAACACGACCCCTCTTCTCCCGTCTGCCTCCCCCGTCGCGAACCCCGTGCTAAACTCCGTTTCTTCCACACATGAAAAAACTCCGCGCCATGGCACTCATTCTATTTCTTGGGGCGTGCTCTCTCTTCCTCGCTTATAGATTTTCGCAATCTCCCGGGCCCGGCCAGGGCGGCCAGGAATCCCCGCAAACAACCGATGCACATTGTAATCAAGGCCTCTGGCAATACATCTACAATCCCGGTCGGCTCCAGGTCCTGAGCCCGTGCATTTCGGTAACCGGGGCCGTCGAAGAGGTCCGCAAAGAAGCGGACGGCGACGTCCACATCCGATTTCATCTCGACCAGCAGTTCACAGCCCTCCTGAACGAGAAGAACATCGCCAGACAGTATGGCGATCTAGTCCTCGAACCGATATGCCAGGGGAGAGTACGGCAGGCCGACGCGGCGGAACCCTGCAGCCAGTACAACGGTCCTTACTTTGAACCCGTGGTTGGACAGCGGTATCTCGTCTGGGGTGCCTATGTCCACGACGCGGATCACGGCTGGAATGAGCTTCACCCCGTCACTTCCATGCAGCCCATTGAAACTATTTTCGAATAGCCGCACCCCTCTTCTCTTGATTTTGTAGGGGCACGATACATCGTGCCCTCGCCGGCTCTTGTCTGTCCCTCGTAGCGGCGACTTTATGTCGTCATCATGTCTTCGCCCCTCTTCCCCGCTACGCCACCCCATCTACTGTCATTCCGAGCGAAGCAGGCCGACTTTTTTCTTGCGCATTCGTTCCTGCGAATGCGTCGGCCTTCCGAGCCCCCGGTGGCCACATTCCGATGCTAACCCGAAGGGATCTCTCTCGTGCCCTAACCTCTTTAGCTGCAACACTTATGCACCTTCCCGCAAGTGTTGCAAACAAAAGACTTACGGCATGGCTAAGTCCTTTAGATGCAACACTTACAAAAACCGGGGCGGGGGTGCTCCTAAGATTCAACCTTCAAACCTGCCAACATTCCAACCCGCCTACGTCCGGATATTGCCCGAACGCCAGGGGCCGCATTCTCGTATATTGGGATGGCACCCATGCGCCGTCGGCTGATTCGCATCGCTCTGATCTTATTGTTCTTCCCGCCGCTCGCTGCGGCCGTCGCCGGATGGTTCGTCGGCCCCGCGTTCCTCCATCCCATCCGCCGCGAGCTGACTCCCGATCTCATCCACGAAGCCGACGTGTCCTTCGCTGTGACAGGTTCAACCCGCGAGGATTTCGACGTTCGCGCGCCGGATGGAGCGCTTCTCCGCGGCTGGAAAGTCCGCCCGAAGAATCCCAACGGAAGCTGGGTCCTCCTCTTCCATGGCGTCGCGGACAACCGCGTCGGCGTCATCGGCCAATCGGAATTCCTGCTGCGCGCCGGCTACAGCGTGGTCATGATGGACGCCCGCGCCCACGGCGCCAGCGGCGGCCCCATCGCCACTTACGGCTGGCTCGAGCGCAACGACACCCGCGCCATCATCGACGCGCTGATTCTCTCCGAGTTGGAACCTTGTATGACCGTCCAGTGGGCGGGGTCCAGCCGTACTCCGTGCACAGCGCCAAAACACATCTTCGCGCTCGGCGAATCCATGGGCGCGGGCATCGTGCTGCAATCCGCTGCCGTCGATCCGCGCATCGAAGCGGTTGTCGCGGAAGCTCCCTTCGCCAATCTTCGCGAAGGAACTTACGACTACGCCGGTCTGCGAAAATCTCCCTGGCTAGGCAAAACTCTTTTCGCGCCGTTCACCTGGACGTTGCTCTACCACGACGAAAGACTCGCGGGCTTTCCCGTCGCGGAAGTCTCGCCGCAGAAGGCTGTCGCCGTCCGCGCGTTTCCCGTTCTTCTGATCTGCGACGAAAAGGATGTCGCCTTGCCTTGCCGTCATTCGGAAATGATTTACGCCGCCGCCCGCGGCCCGAAGCAACTTTGGGTCGTCCCCGGAGCGTTCCACACCGCTGCCTACGGATTCTTCCCCGAAGAATTCCGCCGCCGCGTCCTCTCCTTCTTTGCGGAGAACTCTTCCCGTGTGCCCTAGTTCAAAACAAGCAGAGCGCGGCCACAGCTTTGCAAATACAAGAATCCATTTTCCGTTTGAAGTTTCCGCTGCGGAAAGTTGCGGGCGCAGGTTCAGCCGTGCCTCCTCTATCCCATTTCCATTTTCACTTTTCCAGTTTCCGTTTTTTCTTCAGTGCACGGCGTGCTGCCGCGTTTCCCATTCCTGGCTCAGCCGGCGCACGGTTTCCCGCAAGCGCACGGCCAGCTCGGCAATGGTCTCGAGCCGCTGTTCTCCTCCGTGCGGCAGCTTGCCGTCGTTTTTCCGGTGAACTTCCGCCAGGAGGAGTTCCGCGTTTCCCAGAATTCCGGTCAGCGGATTATTCAATTCGTGGCGCAGCACTTCGCAAAAATCTTCCCCGGCCTCCTCGAGTGCATCGCGAGCGCTGTCCGCCACCTTCTGAGCTTCGAGCAAGCGGCGACGCACCAAGTCCAGCGCCGAAGGCAGGCATCCTCCATCGCGCATCGCATAATCGGCGGCCCCCGCATCGAGCAGCTCCGAAAGCTCCACGCACGGCTCCGACGTCCCGATCACCACCACCGGCGCATAAAGCGCCAGCGAGGTCACCACCGCGTCGAGCCGCGGCACGATTCCTTGCGGTCCATCGGCTTCCGGCTCGATAGCCGCCTCTTCGAGCAGGATCACCGCCGGCGAACCATCCTCGAGGATTCGTCGCGCCGCCGCGACGCTGGTCACCGACGCCACGCGAAGTCCCGAGATACTCGCCTCGAACTCCTCCCGCGTCGCAGCGCACAACGCCGCGTCCTCACTCACCACTAATATGGTTTGTACCTTGTTGCCCATGGCCTCATCCATTTCTGGCTGCATTCTTTCTCGCCACGTCTGCGCTCGGTCGTGCATGGAGCGCGGTGATGGCCAGCACGCTGTGAACTTTTTCCGTCAATTCTTCCACGCGAAACGGCTTGGCGACATGCGGAAGATGGTTGCGTTCCAAAAATTCCCGGGTGTGCGCGGCAAGGATGTCGCCGGTCACGAACAGGAACCGCTTTCGCAACGGGTTCCCTGAACGTTCCAGCGATTTATAAAAATTCTGCCCATCGAGACCGGGCATTTTCATGTCGCAGATAACCAAATCGAATATCTGCGTCGCCGCGCGGCCCAGGGCTTCGCGGCCATCCAGAAGCACGTCCACAAGCATGCCTTCGTCTTCGAGCACGTCGGCAATCAAGCGAGCCACGGTCGGTTCATCCTCCACAACGAGCACGCGCGCGCCCTTTCCGGTTTCGCGCGCGGGGGCAAACCAATTCTCGCGGCCAGCAGCCTCTGCGCCTTCGGGTAAGACGCTTTTTCGACCGGGCAGAGGAGAACCCACAGCCGCGTCCCGCACTGTTTCCGTGGCCGCCGGAAGTTCAATCTGGAAAACCGCGCCGCCCTGGGGCGGGCTAGAAACGTGCACCTGCCCGCCATGTTCGCGCACGACGCTCAACACAATGGCCAAGCCGAGACCAGTGCCGATGCCGGCGGGTTTGGTGGTGAAAAAGGGATCAAAAATTCGCGCGAGGATGGCCTGTGGTATTCCCGGGCCGTCGTCGGCAACTTCCAACAAGACACGGCGCTCACCTATTCTTTTTGTGCGCAGACGGATCGTTCCGCCCTGGCCGTGATGCTCGATGGCTTGCCGCGCGTTGCCCACCAGATTCATCAACACCTGCTGAAGGTGGCCGGGATCGCCCTGCACGAAGGGAAGCGCGGGGTCGAGATCGATTTCCACGCGAATTTTTTCCGCGGCGAGGCTGAACCTCTGGAGGTCCATGGCGCGCTGCACGATTTGGTTCAAAGACACGAGGCGGCGCTCTGGAATCGTTTCCCTGGCGTTCAGGAGAAGCTGCCGCAGAATGGCGATGGCACGTTCCGCTTCCTGGTGAATCTGCCGCAGTTCCTCGGTGCGCCCGGGAAGATCCTTGCGCACCAGAAGCCGGTGAGCATAACCCATAATGCTGGTCAGAGGGTTGCTCAATTCGTGCGCGACACCGCTGACCATTTGTCCAAGCGCCGCGAGCTTTTCGGTCTGCAGCAGTTTCGAATGGAAAACACGCTGGGCGGTCAAATCGCGGTAGATTTCCACGCGTCCCAGCAGCCGGCCGATGGGATCGAGCACGGGCCGCGCCGCTCTCTCGAGGATGCGCGGCGCCGGATAAGTCATTTGTAGCTCTTCGCGCACGCCGCCTTCAATTCCGCGGGCCATTTCCCGCCAGCGCTTGACGAATCGAGCGGATTCCGCGGCGTTATTTTTGAGGCGCCCAATCAATCCGTCCAGGGTCATGAATTCGCCGGACTCTTCCGGGGCCAGGCCGGCAATCTGTTCGAATCGCGTATTCATGACGCGGATGTTGTCCTGGGCATCGAACAGGATGACCCCTTCTTCGAGCCATTCGATGACGTTTTGCAATTCGATTTCGGCACTGCCGGCCTGCCCCGATGATGCGCGGTTGACCATTGGTTCAAGCAGAACCACCGTAGCTTGAGCTTGCGCGCGGGCCACCAAGGACAGCCGCATGCCCACACCATTGCGCAATTCCGTTCGAAAAGACTCGTGGCCAGTGACGCGCTTTTCCACGCTGCGATTGAACCACGCTTGCAACCAGGTCTCGAGGCGTTCCCAGTCGCGTTGGCAGAACAGCTCTGGGAAGTACGCGAGTGGCGGAAGGCCCGCCGCTTCCGGTCCACCGGTCTTGGAGACCAGGCCAGTTAACTCCATGGCGCCACGGCTTGCCGACGTGATTTTCCCGGCGTCATCCAGGAGAAGAAGCGGTTCCGCGATGCAATCCAACAGCGCCTGTTGCCGGGCAGCCAGCTTCGCCTCCTCTGCGTTGCGGCTTCTCTCACGAAGAGCGGAGGCAGCCAGAGCAGCGCGTAACGCCAGACGATCCAGAGTCGCGAGCGAAACCTCGTCGACCGGTATTCCGGCGACGAGTGTCCCAAGGAGTTGCCCTTCTGACTCCAAGGGAAACGCGACGATTCTGGCCACCGATCCCTTGGCCCCGCCCATCTGCGACTCACTTCCAATCACCTGTCGCGCCTGGATCGCCCGCCGCCACACGCTTGCAACTGGCTCGCCCTCGATTGCCTGGGTCCACGAGTCATCCCCGCTACGCCAGTGAAAGTTGACTGGAAGGTTTCCAGCGGACACATCACGGTCGTCCCGCAAAGCGCCGATGACCGCAAATGCCGCGCCGGGACCATCATCGCTTGTGGTGGGCCCGGTGCAACTCTCCGCGAGGCTGGAGAGCACCGCATCCATAGAAGGTTGGGCCGCGTGGCGGCTGAAGAAGCGCCGGACAGTGTTCAGGTCATCATTTCGCAGGCGAGCGATGTATTCCTCCTGCTGCAAACCCAGGGCGAGCGCGAGTTCCGCGGCGACCGCTTCCACGAACTCGCGCGGAATGCCCGGTTGCTTTCCCATGCTTCCCGCGAGGATGACTCCTCTTAGTTGCTGTTTTCTCTCGATGGGAACCCATAATGCATGACGCAATCCGGCAAGCGGCCCGAGGATGGGGTTCGGGGGGGAAGCCTCCAAGTCTTGTTCGACGGTCTCTCCCTGGAAAAGCTGTTCCTCCGGTAGAGGAGGCTCGACCGAAAGCTGGGCCCACTCCGGAGGCGTCTCGGTGCTTTCCCGGTCCCACACCATTCCGCGAAATGTTGCGGCGAACTCGTTCCGTGAGGCGGCGCTCGAGTCCATCTCCAGCCAGACGCCCACGCGGCATGAGGGGCGCTGGTGAGCAAGCTTCTTCAGGGCCTCGCGCAGCAATTCTCTGCGAGAAGCACCGTCCAAGGCCGCGCGGGCCACGCCACGCCCGCTGAAACCCTTCTCCGTGTTTTTCCTCCAGAGCTTCATTCGCTGGCCCTGCGCCACCGGCACTCTCCAATACCGCGCCACATGGGGTATAGAACGAAAAACGGAGAGCCCATCATAATCGCCCTTGCATTGGCAGGCCCAACCACAAAAGGCAGTTTGTCCAATTGAATGAATCACTTAGAGGGGAAGGAGGCCGCTGAGAGATTCTATGTCGAAACTTTGCGGGGAGTTTCTTCCCAGAGTGGACCGCAGGGAGGAGAATCTAGCGAGTAGTGGCTCTCAGTCCGTAAACTGCCTGCCAAGTTTGTAGTTAGGATTGAGGCGACCTGGAAAAAGAAGAGAGTCCGCCCCAACCGACCCGCGCGGGACAATCCAGGCAGTCAAAATTCAAATTGCTTTGATCTTCAGCCTCGTGGGATTCCTATACGACGGACAAGATCCTGAAACTTTGGATCGCCTCGCAGCGCGTTAAATCGGGGATCCACCCCGATCCATGGCATTCAAGTCGACCGCTGAAGGAACCCCTGCTCCAGTGATTCAAGGGCTCTCTCTTTGTCGCCCAGCTCCACATAGGCATCCGCGACGAGGAATCGGCAAACATAGCGTTCTTTGGCTTGTTCCAGGGCTTTGCCTAGAAGCTGTTTGGCCTCGTGTCTCTGGCCGACCCGCGCGAGGGCTGCCGCCGTCGTGGTCATCACCGACGGGCTGTTCGCAAGCCGAATGGCGTTCTCTGCGGCACGCAGCGTCTCGGCACGTTGCCCCATTTGTGCGTGAGCAAGTGCGAGCATCGCATGAGGAAGGCCCGCATCAGGTTCCAGCTCAATTGTTTTCTGGCACTGCTCCACCATTTCAGGCATTCGACCGGAAAAGAAGTAGATCCAGAGCGCTTCGTTGCGGCTTTCGAGTGCAAGCGGGTCGAAAAGATAGGCTTGCTGTACGCGAGAGATCGCTTCATCGAAGTGCCCCAGTGTCGCCAAGTAATTTGCGTAACCCAATTGAGCTTCAGGCAAGCTTGGATTGATCTCCAGCGCCCGGCGATACTCCACTTCTGCCGCAGGCCAATCCCAGTCGAAAAACAAGCGCACATAGCCAAGCCTGACGTGCGCGCTCGCCAGGTTGGGGTCGAGCCCGACGGCTCGCAGCGCCGCTTCCTTTGCTCTCGGCATGACCTCGGCCGGAGAACTGTAATACGTTGTTATCGCATCGTAGGCCCCAGCAAGAGCCGCGTAGAGGCGGGCGTCGTTTGGATCCTTAGCTATGCCTTCTTGAAAGTACTGAATCGCTTTGTTTCCACTCTCCCGTGTGCCCTTTCCGAGCTCATGCAAGCCCAGCAAGTACTTGTCGTAGCTCTCGAAATTGACATGGGAGCTTGCCGGGATGCTTGTTGCAGGGGACAACAGTTGGATGGAAAGCGAATGCGTGATCCTCTCCGCTATTTCTCTCTGAATGCTCAAGACGTCTGTAAGCGGCCGCTCGTAGGTTTGGGCCCAGAGATGAGTCTGTTCTTCTGTCTGAATCAGTTGGGCGGTGATGCGCACGCGCTCCCCGCCGCGCCGAACGCTGCCCTCCAGCAAATAGCCCACACCCAGTTCCCGGCCAATCTGAGCGGCGGTCTCCTTGGTGTCTTTGTACCGTACGGTTGAGGTTCGTGCGATCACGCCGAGCTTCGCTGGCTGGAGCTGGCCGAGCTGGGCAATCATCTCCTCCGTGAGGCCATCGGCAAAATAATCTTCGTGCGCATCCCCACTCAAATTCGCAAAGGGGAGTACCGCCAGCATGACTCTTTGCGGGGAGGGATTCCGCGGCGGCCAGAAATGACGGGCTATCAGAATCGCCGTCACCGCTAGCGCCGACAAGGCTAGCGGCCAAAGCCAGAAGATTCTCTTTTGGCCGGGGCTTACCGCGGAGCGAGCCTGCTCAGAAGCCTGCAGTGTGGACAGATGAGGCGCGGCCGGTTCACTCTCCGCGTGCACCGCAGCAACGAAGCGATAGCCTCGCTTGGGGATGGTCTCGATGTATTTGCGTCCATCCGGGCTGTCGCCCAACACCTGTCGCAGGTTGAAGACGTGCCGGGCCAGATTGCCCTCCTCAACGAAAACACCCGGCCATACTTTTTCCAGCAGCTCTTCTTTTTCGACGATGTGCCCGGCCCTTTCGACCAGAACGAGGAGGGTTTCCAGGTCCTTTGGCGGGAGCGTGATGGGCTGGCCATCGCGCAGCAAAACCCGCTCTATGATATCGAGGCGGTAAGGGCCGAATCCGTATAAGTGCTTTGATTTCAACCGAACACCTACCTGAAGAACTTCTCAAGAAATGTTTCAGAACTCCTCAAAGACATTTCATGCCCGTGGCTGGCAACCTGCGCGGAACACGGGCCTTGGCGCCGGCTTTCAGCCCCGTGAATGCGCCGATTTTAGCGCATCTTGTCTGAAAAAGGAGAGGACATGAAAGCATTACCATTGGTTGTGTTGGCCTTGGCTCTGGCGGTGTCGCTGGCTGCGGCGCCAGGCGAATCTTCGTGGCGGATAAAAGCCGACTACGTGGAAGCCTGCAGTTGCCATCTGTTTTGCCAATGTTATTTCAGCGACAGTCACGGGCATAAGCATGCCGAACACCCATTTTGCGAGTTCAACATGGCCGTGACGGTGCGTGAAGGACACTCAGGAACCGTGGATCTCGCGAACACAAGATATTGGTTGACGGGCGACCTCGGCGACAAGTGGGGCACGGAGAAGAAAGCGACTTGGGTGACGGTTTCCTTCGATCCAAAGACTACGCAAGCGCAGCGCGATGCCCTGGCCCCAATCATTCTCAAGACGTATGGTCTGGAGTGGGGCGAGCTAAAAGTTCAGGAGGCGCCCATCGAAATCCGCCAGTCAGGCGACATTGTTGAAGCCAAGTTGGCCGACGGAAAGCAAGCCTACCTGAAGCTCCAGCGCGAGCCCGGGATCGACGGGAAAGGAGTTGTGCTCAAGAACGTGAAGTATTTTGATGCGGTACAGAACGATGGTTTTCAAATGTATAAATCGATCGAGCACCGCGCCGATGTCGCCGGACACCAGTTCTCTTATTCGGACCGCAACGCGTTCCTAATCACCATCGTTTCGGAAGAGAAGAGCCCGCGATAGGCACAAACCAAATCCTCCTCGCTGCTGCAGCGTGGGTGAAAACAAGAAAGCGAGTCCTCATGGGTGGGCCCTGAAAATGTCCCACTGGTTGGTGAAACAAACTTGCGAGCGCTTCTTGAACTTGCTACTCGGCAAGCCCGAGGTGGTACTGCTTGAGCTTGCGATAGAGAGTGGTCTTTCCAATGCCAAGCATGCGCGCTGCGGAGAGCTTGTCGCCGCCCGTTTCGCGCAGGGTACGGAGAATGGCGCGGCGCTCCAATTCCTCGAGTGGCAAGATTTCATCCTTGTCCGGCGTGCGTTCGGTGGTGGGATATTGCAGGTTGGAGGGCAAGTCTCCGACATGAAGGATCGGGCCGGAACCCAATTGGACAGCTCGCTCGATGGCGTTTTCCAGCTCGCGCACGTTTCCCGGCCAATCGTAGGCGATCAGGCGGCGCATGGCGTCTTCGGAGATGGTACGCACCGGTCCCTGAGGATCGGAGAATTTCTCCAGAAATGCCGTCACCAGAATGGGGATATCGCTCTTGCGGTCTCGAAGCGGCGGCAGTTTGATCTGCACCACGTTCAGCCGGAAATACAAATCCTGGCGGAAAGTTCCCGAGCGAATGGCAGTCTCGAGATCGCGGTTGGTGGCAGCGATGACACGCACGTTGATGTGCCGGTGTTCCGTGGAGCCAACGGGCTTGACCTCCCGCTCCTGCAAGGCCCGCAGGAGCTTGGCTTGGAGGTCCACGGGCATGTCTCCAATTTCGTCGAGAAAGAGCGTGCCCCCCTGAGCGGCTTCGAGCAATCCCTGCTTGGCCTGCATTGCTCCGGTGAACGCGCCCTTGACGTAACCGAAAAGCTCGGATTCGATCAGCGTGGGCACCAGTGCGGAGCAGTCCACGGGCGCAAAAGGCCGCTCACGGCGCGGCCCGGAAAAATGAATGCTGCGCGCCACGAGCTCTTTCCCCGTTCCACTTTCCCCGAGGACGAGAACTGGGTACTCGTGCTGGCTCACTTTCTCGATCATCTTGTAGACGCGCTGCATTTTCATCGAGACGCCGATCAGCCCGCCGAACCCCGGACGCGTCCGCAACTGCTCGCGGAGCAGCCGGTTCTCCTGTTGCAGGTCAACTGCTTTGGCCACGCGTTCGAGGCGGGAGCGCAACTCCTCAATGCGGAACGGTTTCGTCACATAGTCCACGGCGCCCAGGCGGGTGACCTCGACTGCCGATTCGATCGTTCCGTATTGCGTTAACACCACGACGGCGACTTCCGGATGCAGGTCGTGGACTTGCTTCAAAAGTTCGACGCCGTTACTCTGCTGGAGCTTCAAGTCCGTCAGAACAATGTCAATCGCCGAATGTTCGAGAACTTCCAGGGCCTCTTGGGCGGAAGCCACCGCGAAGGCCTTCATCCCACATTGCTCGGAGACCGTTGCACAGGTCTCGCGGATCGACTGTTCGTCATCCACGATAAGAACGTTCATCGGGACAACCTGGCGGCGGACTGCTGCTTCCTCGGTCATAACAGACATCCTAAAAGCCTCCGGTCAGCGCCTTTGTATGCATCTCAAGTTCCGTTTCAGGAATCTCCCGCTATTATTCATAAATCAAGACATTAGTTGAAACACTACGTCGTTGGCAAGTCCCATTTTGGGACTCAGGGCCGCCCCGCCTCCCCATCCAGTTCCAATTCGGGAAAGAACCGCGAAAATCATGCCGTCCCCCGCTCCAAATAACGAAGGGGCTCCTCGACAACTTATCGAAGAGCCCGCAGGCTTATCTCGAGTTTTCACTTTCCCGGCCCGTAGCTACGAGCGAACTCCAGCCCGGATATCTGACACGCTTGGCTGGCGGCTAGGGCTTGGCTTTTTTCGCCGGCGCCGGTGTAGCGGTTTTCTTCTTGGGAGTTTCAGCGCCGCCTCTACTGAGCAGCGTCAAAGCATCCTTAGCGCTGAAGGGGAAGCGGCGAACGGACTGTTCGCCGGTGGTGCTGAGAGTGACGTCGACGCGGCGGTTGCTGGCCAGGCGCACAGTCAGCAGGTTTTTCAGAATCTTCTGCTTTTCCGCCGGGCTGATGTCCGGATCGGCTTCGATCTGTGTCTTGACGTCGGCGTCGGTCATGTTCTTCTCAAAGCCAAATGCCTTGACCTCCAGCTTATCCGCGGGTACGCCCTTTTCAACCAGATAGCTCCTCGTGCGTTCCACACGCCGCTCAGAGAGCTTGACGTTGTAGTCCTTGGCGCCGCGAACATCGGCGTGGCCTTCGAGAATCAGCTTGGCCTCCGGTCGATACTTCAAATACTGCAGGAAGTCGCTGGCGAGCGCGTCCAGCGTGACCTGCTGGCTGGGGAGCAAACCTCCCGTGGGTTTGGCCACGGTGGGCTGGGCCGTCGGAAAGTAGATGCTGTGCAACGCCAGCTTGGCTTCCAGTTGCTTGATCTGCGGGGGCTCCTTCACCTCCACGTTGCCGGAAGCATCGGCGGTACCGCCGCGGCCGTCATTCACCGCGCACTTTACGGCGTAGCTCCCGGCCTTGAGGCCTGTGGCATCAAATTGCACGTTCGAGCCGCTTCCGACGATCTGTCCGCCAGTTGTGGTGTAGCTGTAGGTCAGCGGATCGTTGTCCGGGTCGCTGCCGTTGCATGTGACGCCGGTGCGCTCTCCCGGGAAAATCGGGCTGCGCTCGACGGAGAGTGTGGCGGTCGGCGGATGATTGGGCTTTTCTTCCACTTTAATGTCTACGGCGCACGAAGCGGAGCCGCCTTTGCCGTCATCCACTTTCACGTTCACGGTGTAGGAGCCAACAGCTACGCCGGTGGAATTCCAGCGCGCCTCGGGGCCTGTACCTTCCACCGCGCCGCCCGTCCCCGAATAGCTGTAGGTCAACGGATCGTTGTCTGGGTCGCTGGCGTTCACGTGCACAACGACGCTGTCGCCCGAACCGGCATACACCGAAGACGGACTCACCGAACAAGCGGCTACCGGAGGATGATTTGGCGGAGGCGGCGGATTGGGAATCCCGAACCGCAATACCAGGCCCGTGCCGGCGCGGAAACTGTCCTGACGCCCGGTAGCCCCAACCGCCGGGCCTGAAAGGCTGGTCATGAAGTATTCGAACTGGGCCACGCGCCAGGCGACGTTCTTCGTTAGAACCATGTCAACGCCGCCGCCGGCGGCTATGGCAAATGCATTCTGCTTGCCGGCGCCAGTGATCTGGCTATTGCCGCGCACACCGCCGACCAAGAACTGAGCAAAGGGAACAAAGTAATTAAATTTACGAAGGTTCAGCCGCGGACCGAATAGATAGCTCATGAATCCGCCACGTGCTGAATTGTTGTTTCCTGTCAGCGGGAATAGGTCGCGTTCGGTATTGTAGCCTCCTGCCTCAGCCGTCAGACCGATCCACCTCGAAGCGTTGTAGGTGAAGGAACCTGATCCGCCGTGGCCGTTGGAGTTTGCAAAGGGGTCGCCGGGCGCGAAATTGATGTAGTTATACATTCCCGCGACCTCGTATCGTGGAACGAGCTTGCCAGGCGATTGGGTGTCCGCGGAGGCGGCCGCGGGGCCCGGGAAAGGGATTGGCCGCGGCGCCGCAGGCAGCGCGAATGCGCCTTTGGTGGCCAGGGGCTTGCTGCTTTCCACAGGATTCACGAAAGCCGCGTTCCTTTCCGCGGCTGCTGCGGTGTTCGTGGCTTCGTCGCCCGCCCCACTTTTCTTCTGCTGCGCGCACAGCGGCAAAGCCAAAAACGCGCTCATCGCAAGTGCTGCACACCAATTGCGCATCTCTTTTCTCCTCAGCCTTTTCAGTGGGATCCCTTTTGATTCACGCGCCCGCCTGCTGAGCGCTCGCCGCTCCCGGCGCGCCCGTAAGACGCATTGCAGCCGTTCCACCTTTCTACTTTGTTTTCAGGCTCCCGATTCACCACCCACACCCGTGACCGAACCAATGAAGAACCTGAAGAAAAAAGGAAGCGGCGCAACAAGACTATTCCACAATTCGCTTTCGGTGCAACAACTTCCTGCCCTGCGCTACACTAACCGTTCGCCATGAATACGATCACCACGCTCGACAATCTCTGGATGGGGCGCCCGCGTTCTATTGCCGCTGGGCTGTTCGAATCGGACGGCCACCGCGCCGTTATCGACCCCGGCCCTGGCTCAACGCTCGAGACTTTGCGGCAACAACTGCGGGCCCGCGGCATCGGCGTGGGCGATCTCGACACCGTCCTTCTCACGCACATCCACCTGGACCACGCCGGAGCAACGGGGGCGCTGGTGCGTGAAAATCCGCGCCTCGCCGTGTATGTCCATAAGAATGGCGCGCCACACGTGATTGACCCGTCGAAGCTACTGGCCAGCGCTCAGCGACTCTGGCCCAACGATTTGCAGCGCCTGTTCGGTGAAACTCTTCCCGTTCCGGCGGAGAATTTACGCATCCTCGAAGGCGGTGAAACGCTCACACTCGGCTCGCGGAAAGTCGAAGTCGTTTACACACCGGGCCACGCTTCACACCACGTCAGTTATTTCGACAAGGCGGAAGGTGTGGCTTTCGTTGGCGATACGGCCGGCGTGCGCATCGAGGGAAATTCGTTCGTCATGCCGGCAACTCCGCCACCGGACATCGATCTCGGAATCTGGGATACTTCCTTCGCCGCAATTCTGGAGCGCAAGCCCGCGCGGCTGTTTCTCACGCACTTCGGTTATTCCGACAATCCGTCGGAGCATATTTTGTTGTTCCGCGAACGGCTGCATCGCTGGGCCGCGCTCACCGAGGAAATCTTGCGCAGCGCCGCCAACGATTCCGCCGCAATGGATTCCTTCATGTCCGCCACGTATGCCGAAATCTCCCAGCATCTCCCCGCCGGTGAAGCCGACCACTACGCCTTCAGCGCCGGCCTGAATCTGTCCTTTCTTGGCCTCGCGAGGTATCTGCGCAAGCGCGCCACTGCCGCTCCCTCAACTGCACACAGGTTTTTCTGCGGTTAAGAATGAAATGAGAAAGACTTACGCGGTTGTCTCAGACGAGGACATTTCTTCGGGACTCGACGCGGGTTCTGCTGCGGGCGTGGCCAGCGCTTCGAGGCGCCCGGAAAATGCCTCGACGAGAAGATCAACGAGCTTCTTTGCGCCGCTGCCTTGGGGGTCTTTATCGGGATTGTATTGCGCGACATCGAAGCCCAGCAGATTCTTATGCTTTACAAACTCGATGAAGGAAGCACGCACCTCGTCGAAGCGCAATCCGCCGCTGCCAGGCACGTTCACCGCGGGGAAATCCTCCTGCGCAATGGCATCGACATCCAGGTGCAGAACGAATTCACGCGCGTCCGCATGCACTTGCGCCAGCGCCTCGTGCGCCGCCTTGCCGGCGCCCTTGGACTGAATGTCCCCGGCGTGAATATGCCGCATTGGGGATTTGGCGAGGAATTCCTGCTCCGGCGGATCGAGCCGCTCGAGTCCGAAAAGCGTCACGTCGGGTTCGCGCACCAGCGGGGCTTCGCTCCAGAAGCGCACCAATTCCGGCGCGCCTTTGCCGATGATGTGGGCAACAACCATTCCGTCGATGCGGCCGGAGGGAGTGCTCGCGGGAGTATTCAGATCGGCGTCGCGATCGAACCAGAGAAGGTTTACATGCTTGTAGTAGCGCCGCGCTCCGGTAAGCAAGCCGATGACCTGGGCGCAGTCGCCTCCCAGGACCAGCACGAGCCCGCCGCTTTTCACCGCGAGCTCCGCGCGCGTCCTCAGATCGTTCAGTCCGGCGACGATTTCGGCCAGGTTGCGCGCGCGCCGGTGTTCATCGTCGTCCGCGAAAAGGCGCGGGGCGCAGTCGCCATGATCCACGACTTCATAGCCAGCGGCCTGCAGCTTTTCAGCAAGTCCGGCCGCGCGCAGCGCCGCCGGAGCCTTCTCGCTGCCCATGGAAAATGCCGCGGCGCTCGAGGGTGCGCCAATCAAGGCAATCTTCTTCGGCTGACGGACGATCTTGACCGCCAAGGTCTCGCTCCTTAGTCTTGCATTTCTGGTCTACCGCGCTGGGTACCGATGACCGGATCGTTTATAACTCAGGCCGGCAAACCACTCCAGTCACGTACCGGGTTCCCTGCCGGACACTGCAAACACTTTTTATCGCCGCGGCGCCGGCGCGATGGTCGCCAATTCCGGAGGCAGCGTGAAGCGCACGTCCTCGCGAATCAAATCCAAATCACGCTGATCCGTGAAACCGAATTCCGCAAGGCGTTCGCTGACTTGCTCCACCAAAACTTCCGGAGCGGACGCGCCCGCAGTCAAGCCCACGCGGGAAACGCCTTCGAGCCAATTCACATCGATGTCCTTGGCCGAGTCAATCAATTGCGCTTTAACGCCACTGCGCTGCGCGACTTCCACGAGCCGGTTGGAATTGGAGCTATTCGGCGAACCCACTACCAGAATCAGGTCGACGTCCTTGGCAACCTGCTCGACGGCTTCCTGCCGGTTCTGCGTGGCGTAGCAAATGTCGTCGCTCGCGGGACCCTGGATGAGCGGGAATTTCTGGCGCAGCCTTGCCACGATTTCCTGCGTGTCGTAGAGGCTCAGAGTCGTTTGGGTGAGGAAGGAGAGCTTGCCGGGGTCATCCACTTCGAGAGCATCCACGGCCGCAACCGAGTCCACCACGATGGTGCGGTCCGGCGCTTCGCCCGAGGTGCCGACGATCTCCTGATGGTCTCGATGGCCGATCAGAATAATGGTGCGTTTCTCGCGGGCAAACTTCAGGGCCTCGAGGTGCACTTTGGTCACCAGCGGGCACGTGGCGTCAATCACTTTCAGGGCGCGCGATTTGGCTTCATCGCGCACGGTCGGCGGAACGCCGTGGGCGCTAAAAACCAGCACCGCGCCATGCGGCACTTCTTCGATGGTTTCCACGAAAATCGCGCCGCGCCGGCGCAACTGCTCCACAACATAAGTGTTATGGACGATCTCATGGTGGACGTAGACAGGCGCGCCGTAGGCTTCCAGCGCCAGTTCGACGATATCGACGGCGCGTACCACACCGGCACAGAAACCGCGCGGCCTCACCCTCAGTAAAACTTTTCCATTCGTTGCAGTCGGCATTGTCACCCTAATGAGTTAATTTCAGGAGACTCTATCATACCTCACAGCGCGCCCCGCCCGCATCCCGTTTGCATAAGTTTGCCTTGTCCTAACTCGAAGCGTCCGGCTCTTTATGGAAAATCCGTTCGAGCCGGCGAAGAGGGATCGAAAAAAGACAAGGGCATACGCAGCATTGGGTAAACATGGGAGGCACCATGAAAATTGTTCCTTGCGCCGATCCTCCCTAGCTCCCACCTAGCACACCCCAAGAGTCTAATTCTGAGTCACTTAGGCGGGTTCCCCCTTTGGCACTTCATTAGCACAGTGTACTCCTGCCGAGCCACTCATTCCTTCTCGTCCCCGGGAAGCGGAGCCCAGATTCCTCCGCGAATAGGGATTGGGGATCGCGGGCAATTCCAATCCTTCAAGAAAACTTTCTGTCTACCTGGGGGAGTGGTGTGTTCAACTCTTCTGGAGCAGACCAATAGAAGAGAGGGAGCATGAACCCCGCCATTTTGCTTGTGGATGTTGCCTTGAGGAGCCGCGAAGAATGGAAATCTTTCCTGCAAAGCCAGAAGTGCGATGTAGAGACCGCGGCAGATGGCGGATCCGCGGTGAAGCTCTGCTTGCAGATGCAGCCGGACTTGGTTCTCGTGCACGATAGTTTACCGGACATCGCCGGCTTCGAGCTTTGCCGTCAGATCAAGAATGATCCTCTCAATCAACTCACACCCGTCGTTTTGCTGAAATCATCACTGGATCAATGGGATGTCCAGCGCGGGCGGGACGCCGGCGCAATCGATATTTGGGCTGCTCCCGCATCTCTTTGGGATGCCCTGGGGCGCATCGAGACTCTCTTGCGGCTCAAGAAGTACATGGAAGAGCAGGCGAAGTCCGTGGTGTTTTCGCTGGCGGGGAGCGTCGACTCGAAGCAACACATGAGGAACGGCCACTCGGAGCGTCTCGTGGCCTACGCGGAGCAGTTGGGAGAAAGCCTTGGTCTTGGAGAAGAGAACCTGCAAGAACTCCGCATGGCCAGTTGGCTTCACGACATAGGGAAAATCGCGGTGCCAGAGAGCATCCTTCTGAAAGCCGGGCCGCTGGACGCGGAAGAAACAAGGATTATGCGCGAACATCCGGTTATTGGGGAAAAAATGTGCGCGCCTCTCAAGTCGCTTCGCCGCGTCCTCCCGGTGATACGGCATCATCATGAAAGAATGGACGGCAGCGGGTATCCGGATGGCCTTCGCGGAGAAACCATTCCATTGCAAGCCAGAATTCTGCAGGTCGTGGACATCTATGATGCGCTCACGACCGACCGCCCCTACCGGGGAGCTCTTCCTCCCGAAGACGCGCTGGAGATTCTCTTCACCGAGGCCGGGAATGGCTGGCTCGATGCTTCCGTGGTGTGGAAGTTCTCGCAGATGTGCAGGCATGCTGAGTGCTTCCCGTTAAGAGGAAGAACGATGCTGGCGTCCTACTACGCGTAGCCACTCAACGTTTGTCCGGAACTGTCCCTTGCATTGAGCGAGTCTTCGCTCCATATCCAAATTGGCGCTCGCTGAGCCAGCGCGGCCAAGCCGTAAGATACGCGCATCATGGCTACGGAAATGGTCGTCTTCCCGGTGACGCTGGAAGGCCTACATGTGCGGCTGGAGCCGCTGGCAAAAGCGCACCTAAAGGGGCTTGCCGAAATTGGACTGGACGAAGAATTGTGGCAATGGATTCCCACGCCCGTTCGGACCGCGGAAGAAATGGCTGCGTATATTGAAGCAGCGCTCGACGAGCAGGAGCGGCAAGTGTCCTTGCCGTTTGCACTTGTCGAAAAGGCTTCGGGTCGCGCCATCGGGAGCACGCGTTACGGGAATATCGACCGCCGGCACCATCGCGTGGAGATTGGCTGGACGTGGGTGGCGCGCGAATGGCAGCGCACGGCGACGAACACAGAAGCGAAGTACTTGCTGCTGAAACATGCGCGCAGCGATACTGCGTATCGGCGCGCGGGAAGAGGGCATTTTTCGAAACCACATGATTACTGCAAGCGGACGCATCCGGCATACGGTTTACTTCAGCATTATCGATTCCGAGTGGCCGACGGTGAAAGCGCGCCTCGAAGGGAAACTGGACGCGCGTAAGCACTAAGGTCGCGCGAACCGTTGTGATGCTCTACCTTTTGAGCAACTGCTGGCCGTTTAGGTAGCGTCCCAACACGTTCAACTAGGGTAAGATTCATTTCAGAATCCAGATGATTCCTTGGCTGGTTTCTTTACGAGTCCGGCGCGCTCGCGGACTTAATACTGGGAGAAGAGCTTGGCCAGTCCAACCGATCCGGCGAACCGCCGGCGCAGCGAGCGCGTGATGCTGCAGATGAAGGTCACGGTGATCGCGGAAGACGTCCAGCACAAGCCGCGTCAGGAAGAAGCGCTGACGCTCGTGGTGAACGCCCACGGCGGCCTGCTCAAGATGAAATTGGACGTATACGTCGGCCAACCTATGCGCCTGCTGAACCCGCAGAACAAAATCGAGCAAGACTGCCGGATCGTCCGCGTAGACGATACTGGGACCGAATTCTTTTCCGTGGCGTTTGAGTTTGACCAGCCGAATCCGAAGTTCTGGCCTGTAGTTTTCCCGCCGTCGGATTGGGAAGCTCCACGGGCGTAAAGCTGCGTCCGGCAATTCAGGCCGCGCGGTGTTGCCTTCCTGCCTTTGCCTCCCTTGACTTGACGGCCGCAACTCTTCCAAAGAGTCCGGGTTTTGGATAGCGAGAAAGATGTTTGCTTTGGAGGAAGTTCCAATGGGGTATCGGATGAATGGTATGGGAAGATCGCCGCTGATGGCGATTTCGATTCTGCTTGGTGGGCTGTTGCTCGCGGGTTGTGATGAGCATGTAGAGATTATTCGCAACCCGGATATTCCGGTTTTGAAACACCAGACTTGGGCGTGGCGGCCTGCGCCCGCCAGAAAGGAAGCAAGGAACGAGCGGCCTGTGGTTTCGCGGGACGTAGTCGGAGGCCGCGAAGCAGTGGCGACGGAAGCCGATCCCGCTAATGAAATTGTCCGGCAAGAGCTTCGCACGGCGATCGAGCGGCAACTGACAGCCAAGGGCTTGACGCAAGTGAGCGATCCGGCAGCGGCAGATTTCCTGGTGGACTATCACTTTGCGATGCGCCGCCGCAACGTGACGGTGGAGCGCGTTTATCCTGGGGCCTATCCTGGGTTGGTGTGCGGGCCGTTTGGATGCTGGCAAGGATGGGGCTACGGACCTGCCGAAGTCAGCTACGAGAATGTGAGGTTCCGCGAGGGAACGTTTGTGTTTGACTTGATCAAGCGCGGTCCGAACCGGCTGGCCTACCGCGCTATCGGACAGGAACCGGCACATCACGCCACGTTCTCGAACGATCAGGTTGAGGATATGGTGCATGCCCTGCTGAAGGGGCTCAAACCCAGGGGATAGATTCAAGAAGCGAGCAAAGGGCCTGCCTCGACCGCGTCGGGGCGGGCTCTTTGCATTTGGCAGCGGCCCGCTTTTCCTCCACCTGTGGTCTGACACGCCCACCCTTTGGCTTTGCTCCCGGCGCGACCCACGCAGAACTGCTATCCTCTCCGGGCGCGGCAGTAAAGAAATTGGAGCAGCGATGAATAGCGAAAAAGTAGTCCTGATCACAGGCACGAGCAGCGGATTTGGCCGGTTGATTGCGGAAACGCTTGCGCACAAGAAATATCAGATCTTTGCGACCATGCGCGACATCAAGGGCCGCAACGCAACGGTAGCCCGGGAAATCGCGGAGCTTGCCAAGCATGAGTCGCTCTCCTTGCAAACGCTGGAGCTCGATGTGACGAGCGACTCCTCGGTCGAACGCGCCGTGAGCAAAGTCGTACTGGAGTGCGGCCGCCTCGACGTGCTGGTGAACAACGCGGGCTACGGGGTCATGGACCTGGCAGAGACTGTTACGACGGCGCAGGCGCAGCGGCAGTTTGACACGAATTTTTTCGGCGTCTTGCGGATGAATCGAGCGGTGCTCCCGGTTATGAAACGACAAAAGAGCGGATTGCTGCTGCACGTGAGCAGCGGCGGAGGACGCCTAGTGATTCCCGGGATGGGCTTGTATTGCGCGAGCAAGTTTGCGATGGAAGCGCTCGCAGAGGTCTATCGCTACGAACTGGCGTCGCAAGGGATCGATTCTGTGGTTATCGAGCCGGGCGCTTATGCCACGCCGATTATGGCGAAGCTCGAAAGAGGCGAAGACTCCAAACGCAAAACCGGCTACGGTGAAATGGCGGAAGTTCCGCAAAAACTAAAAACCAAGATTGGAAGCTCGCGGGGTAACCCTCAGGAAATCGCGGATGCCGTGTTGCAAATCATCGAAACGCCTGCCGGACAGCGCCAACTCCGTTATCGAGTAGGGCCAGGCGGGCCGGGAGTGCAGCGCATCAATGCCCTTACGGATGAAGTGCAAGCGCAGATGCTGGAGGCCTTTGGTATCACCGCGGAGACAAAATTCCAGACTTGATCGCCAAGGGCTCCTTAGCTCTCCTAAATCGCGTAAACAACCGGCGACGAATCACTAAGGGAGCAAGCCGAAAACGGCGACGCTAGTCGGGGTCCCCACGTAAACTTTCCCGTTGACAACGACCGGCGTGATGAATTTGTTACCGCTGAAGTGGTCGCGGTTATTCGCAGCTTGAGTGGAATCGTAGAGTTCCCTGGTGAGATTGGCAGCGTCGTAAGCAAACAGGATTGCGCCGCTATTCTCTATGGCCCAGACGATTCCGTTGGCGGCGCCGTTGGCAGACACGCTCGGCGTCGTTCCGGGATATCCGAAATGATGTGTGGATTGTGACGAAGGAGTGCTCGCGAGTTTCGCGCTGGTCACCGGGAAGGCCTTTAGAGCGTCGCCCACAGCTCCGTAGTAGACGGTGTTGTTGAAAAACGCGGGCATGGAGAAAACACCGCCGCCAAGCTGCCCGGAAATTTCCTGGTAAATCTGATCCGTGTTGGGGTTGAACTTGCCCATCGAATCACGATCCACGACATAGATGATCGAATCTTTACCCGCGCCGACAGAGAGGTGCCGCGTGTTGCCGCCTGAATCCGTAACGTCCAGGAGCAATATTCCTCCTCCGGAACCAAAGTCGGTATCAGCATTCGATTCCGCGACGGTGTTGTGCGGAGTGAAGTAATCGGCAAGCTTCAATCCACTGGAAGTGGAAAGCTTGACGAAGCAGTTGCCGCAATTGCCGTTCGCCGGAAAACCGCTGGCGTTCAACGTGATATCGAAATCGCCATTTCCGAGAATGAAGAACAGATTGCCGGCCGGGTCGGCAGCGGGCGCGGTGCCCGCCATCCAGATGCCACCCTCGCTGCCGTTCGGCACCAAATTCAGAACGCTCGTTTGCACGAGCGTGTCCGCACTGAAGCCCATGACCCACGACGTGTAGGGACGAATGTCGCAGTGGGAGGACCACGTGGTGAAAATCGTTCCGTTGATCTGCAGCAGGCCGGGCCGTTCCTTGTATTGTTTTGGATCAAAGATGACGTTTCCGCCGGAGTTGTTGTCGCCCGTGCCGGGATACGTCGCCGTGATGGTTTGAGGACCGGCGAACAGTTCTGCGCCCGTAGACAAGTTCAGCGCATGCAGGCGCTGGAAATAACTTCCGCTGGCATTTTTCGACATGGCGACGACGTAGATGGCGTTGCGGATGCGATCGATGACCGGCGTCGCGGTGATGCCAATTTCCGGCGAGACCTGGCCGCAGCCGCGAGTATCGCTGGTGGTTTCGCCGCTCCCGAGCGTGCTGGTCTTCCATAGAAAGGTGGAAGTGACGCCGTTAATGGAGTCGGCATCGAAGGCGTAGACCGAACCGTGTTCGGTCGCGACATACAGAACATTTTTCATTTGCCCGTTGATGGTAACCTGCGAAAGATACAGCGGCTGGGCATCGACTTTGCCATCCACTGTGAATTCGCCCTTCTTCCCGAACTGCGTCAAGTTCACGTTGGCGGGAGTCAGAATCGTTTCATTGAGGTTCTGTCCGGAGCGTCCGTTGTCGTAGTGATAGGTGATCACGTCAACGCTTGAAGTGGTTGTGCCGGGATTAACGGTGAGTGTGGCGGAATTGCTTGTCACGCTGCCCGCAGCGTTGCTCACCATAACGCGAAACAGTTCGCCGCTGTCGGAGGTGGTCGTGACCGGAGTCGTGTAGCTGAAAGATGTAGCGCCGGTGATGTCCGCGCCGTTTTTCTGCCACTGATACGTAAGAGGCAGCGTCCCCGCGGCAACAACACTGAACGTCGCGGTTTGCCCGGCGGTCACAGTTTGATTCCCCGGCTGCGTGTTGATGTAGGGGGCGACGGGCCCGCCACCGTTTACTGTACCGCTGCCGGAATAGCCGCCACACGCCGCGAAGGACAATGCAAGCAGAACAACTGCGATCGAGCATAAGAATGGCATTCGCCGCATGAGCACAATCCTCGATAGTGAATTCAGCAGCTGGGCTGAACAAGAAACGCGACCACGCCGTGGGTTTAACGAGTTTAGCGAATACATAAAACGCGGCCCACAAGAAAAACATTTGAAATACAGCCTGGGAGAAAACCGTAAGTCCAGTTTAGATTCGCGCTTGGGGAGTTACACCTGAACTGAAGTACAGTTCTTGGCCAGCGCATTGGGAGCAGCACGGGACCGCAAGCTGGCCTGCTTGCCTCTGGGCTTCCTTCCTTCTATTCTCGTGGTCCTCATGCTGCTTGCAGATAAGGTTGCGCTCATTACTGGTTCGGGGCGCGGAATAGGCCGGGCCATCGCTCATCTATTTGCGACAGAAGGCGCCGCCGTGTTTCTTACCGCGCGTACGGAGAAGGAACTCGCCGTCACCGCGGCAGAGATTTCAGGCCAGGGCGGGCGCGCGGCGTGCGCGCCAGCCGATCTGACCCTGGACGCACAATGCACCCATGTCGTCGCCGCGTGCCGCGAAAAGTTCGGCAAGATCGATATCCTTGTTAACAATGCCGGGCATTACGGCCCCGTGGTTCCGGTGGAAGACTATCCTTTGGCGGATTTCGACAAAGTGATTTCCGTTCACCTTCGTGCCACGTTTCTGTTGTCAAAACTCGTGCTGCCGGAAATGTACGCGCGACAGTCCGGGGTGATTCTGAATATCTCCAGCCTTTCGGCGAAGGCGGCCTATGCTTGGGGCTCCGCCTATGCCGCCGCGAAGGCGGGAATGTTGGGACTGACGCGCGTGACGGCCGCGGAAGGCGCTCGGAAAGGTGTTCGCGTGAACGCTATCTGCCCCGGACCGGTTACGGAAACGCAAATGTCCAAGGAACTGGGTGCAACGCTTGCGAAGAAAATGGACGTGAACGAAGAGGAACAATTGGCCGGCTTTCTGAATGGCCTGCTGCAGGGCCGTGCACAAACGCCGGAAGAAATCGCGCGCGCCGCCCTGTTCCTGTGCTCGGAGCAATCCAGCGCGATGACCGGCCAATCCATCAACGTCGATGGCGGCGTCGCGTTCTATTGAAAATTCCACAGAGCGCAGCGTCTGGAAAATTCTCACAAGAATATGGGAAACAACCCGAGCTATTCGTAGCGCAAAATAATCATTGGATCGACGCGCGTGGCGCGTCGCGCGGGGAGATAGCAAGCCACCAGCGCTGTTGTCACTAGGGCGACTGCGGCCAGTGAAAATGCCAGCGGATCCGTGGCGCTCACGCCAAAGAGCAACGTGGAAATGAGGCGCGTCAGTGCCAACGACGCCACAGTGCCGATGGCCGCTCCGAGGAGCGCCAGCCGCATTCCCTGGCCAACGACGAGCCGCAGAATGTCTTTTGACGTAGCGCCCATGGCCATGCGAATTCCCATCTCTTGTCGGCGCGCCGAAACTGTGTACGCCATCACGCCGTAAATTCCGATCGCCGCGAGCAGCAGAGCAAACCCCGCGAAGAGTCCAACAAATTGCGCGATGAGCCGCGGCTGCGCCACGGCAGTGCTGACGACTCGCTCCATGGTGGCGACTCCCGTGATCGGCAGACTCGGGTCGATTTCGGCAATTTTGGCGCGCACCGCAGCGACGAGCGCCTCCGAACTGGCCGGCGCCGCGACGATCAGAGTCGTGGCCGGCCACGGATTTTGCTCCAATGGCAAATACGTCTCCTCGACATTGACGGCGCTCAAGGCACTGAACTTCACGTCGGCGACGACACCGACGACCTCACGCTGAATCATATCGCGCGAATTGGCAAGATGCTTTCCAATGGGGTTCTGATTCGGCCAGTAGCGGTCGGCTATCGTTTGGTTGACGATCACGACCATCGGCGCGCTGGCATTGTCCCGGTCGGTGAAAGCGCGTCCCTGCAGCACCGGCGTGCGCACCGTCCCAAAGTAATCCGCGCTTACCTGGCGGAGCGCCGTTGTGGGATCTTTCCCGACGCCCTGGCACACTATGCCTTCGGGACAGAAATAGACAAAGCGGATTGGCCCAGCAAGCGGCAGGTAACTGGTGAGGCCCGCGGATTCGACCCCCGGAACCGATTTCACGCGTTCCACGAGTTGCCGGTAAAAGAGCACCTGATTTTCTGGTCTCGCATAACGATTTAATGGAAGATTGAGAGGAAACGTCACCAGATTTGCTGCGGAAAACCCCGGATTCACACGCATCAGGCGCGAAAAACTTTCGATGAGCAATCCTGCACCCGTAATCAGTACGAGCGCGACAGCCATTTCTGCGACAACCAGCAAGCCCCTCAGTCGGCCCCGATGACCTCCCTCGGAGGAGCCGCGCGAGCCCTCTTTCAACGCCTCCTGCAATCCTCTTCCCGCCAGTTGCAGGGCAGGTACAACGCCGAAAAGGATCCCCGTCACTCCGCACAAGAGCAATGAATAAAGAAGTACGGACGCATCGAGCTGCGCCTCCGCCAGTCGTGGCACGGATCCCGGACTAAATGCCCGCAAGGCCGGCAGACCCGCCCCCGCCAGGCAGACGCCCAGGATTCCCCCGAGAAAGGAAAGCAGCAAGCTTTCGAGTAAGAGCTGCCGCACTAACCGCGAACTAGACGCTCCCAGGGCCTTGCGAAGTGCGATTTCGCGTTCGCGGGAGGTGGCGCGCGCCAGCAAAAGATTTGCAACGTTGGCACACGCAATCAGCAGCACAAAACCGACCGCTACAAGTAGCACCGCCAGGCCCGATCGCAGCGTGCCGACCAGAGTGTCCGCGAGAGGCGCGGTGGCGATCCCGAGTTTGCTGCCATCCGCAAAGCCGGCGAACTGGCTGCGGTAGCGCGCGTCGATGGTGTCGACTTCCGCCTGGGCACGCGCCACGGTCTCGCCCGGCTTGAGCCGCGCAACCACGCTCAGGTAGCCTGCGCCCGTGCGGACCTGTTCCGGTTTCAAGAAGTCGGGGTCGGAAATGCGCGGAAGCCAGACGTCGGGCTCCGGGTATTGGAGCGGGAAACGGAAACTGGCCGGAAGTATTCCGACGATTATCGCGGGTCTGCCGTCCATGGTGAGCGTTTTCCCCAATACACTGGGATCTGCGGCAAAGTGGCTGTGCCAGAATCCATCGGTGATGATTGCTACGTCCGCAGTACCGATCACTTCCTCTTCAGGGAGAAACTCACGTCCCCAAGCCAGTGAAATTCCTAGGATCGAAAAGAGGTTGCGCGAAGTTCGCGCCGCATTGATCGCTTCGGGCTCCCTCTGTGTCAACAGGCTAAGCGTCGACCCATAGTATGCTCCGATGTCTTGAAGCGTGTGGTTCTGCTCGCGGATCTGAGTAAACTTCGTGTAAGAAACAAGGATTCCCGAGGCTTTAGTCCGAAGGTCCTCACCCGATAGAAATAACAACTGGTTGGGATTCCGGAATGGCAGCGGTGTGAGCAGCACCGCGTTGACGACGCTGAAGATTGCAGAATTCGCGCCGATCCCAAGCGCCAGCGTCAAAACAGCCACAATCGTGAAAGCGGGATTTTTGACGAGCATCCGGGAAGCAAATTTGATGTCCTGCAGAATCGCTCCCATGATCCACCTCCACGGGCGGCGGAACAGCTTTCTACGGCGTTAGACACGGCCTTCGTTACGCAGTAAGCATCCAAAATGGCGCCGAGATAGCAGAACCGGTGAACTTCGCCGCGTTTCTTTGCGAAGACGCGCTATCAATGGACTTCCTTTCTGTAAATTGTTCCTCCCTTCATCACAAATTTTATATTTTGCAACTCTTTCATGTCTTTCAGCGGGTCGCCGCTCACGGCCACCAGGTCCGCCCACTTACCTGCGACGCATTTTTCGAGATCCTCCCTCAAGGACGCAAAGCCTATCAGAGACGGCCAATTTCGTCGCCTATGGGATCGTCTTGACGAGATTGGCACCGTTGCGTTCCAGGAATCCTCCATGCAAATATCGACAACGGAGCGGGCTTCGGCTAACATCTGGCGCGTAGGGTCCGGCGAGACGCGCGACGCAAGGACGTGCTGGTAGTTGCTTTACATTTGGATCGCATTTGTCTCGCGCGGAATGGTTGTCTCTTTCTGAAGTTACCGTGACTAGGAACTGCACTTTTGGGAGGGAACTTGGGGCAGTCGTCTCTAATTAGTCCTCCGAGCCATTCCGTGGGGGAAGACGCGAGGCGCAGCACGCGCATTGAGCGGTCCGTACCGCTGATCGTCTTCGGTCAGAACCGTATGGGCGAGCCCTTCGTGGAGCGCACCGTCTCGACCAGCCTGAACCTGCACGGATGCCGGTATCCCTCGCGGCACGACTACGGCGTTGGCTCGTGGGTTACCTTGCAAGTCGTCGGATTGAGTGTCGAGCCCAAGCCCCCGGCGGTGCGCGCGCGAGTGCGGTCAGTCCACACGTCCCAGAGTTCGCGGGAACTGCAGCAAGTCGGCGTGGAGCTGGAAAACCCTGGGAATGTTTGGGGAATCGTTACGCCGCCCCAGGACTGGATGAGTTCCGGAACAACAAGCGCGCCGCGAGCCCAATTTGCAACCGCAGTGGCGCCTGCTCTCGAAGATGCCCCGCCCGTGACTGTGGAAGTCAACGAGCCACCAGTGAATAGTGAACACAGAATGGCCGAGGTCGCCACATTCCCTTCTCCGTCGCCGGCGGTTTCAAATCCGCAAGCGCCAAAGCTTGCTGAGACTCCCAAAGCACAGCGCGTCGTCATTACACCGGACGGACTTATCGCGGCGCTGCAAGGAAAACTGCAGCAAGCGGCGGAGAAGGCAGTGCAAGCGGCGGTGGCCAAGCAAGTCGGTGAAGCGGTGCGTGAAGCGCTCAGCTCGATTGACGATGTGCGCAATTCCAGTGTGCGCGAGATTCAGGAACTTTTTCCCACACGCGTCGAAGCTATGAGGCTTTCCACGAATCAGGAGTTGGGCGGCGAGATCGCCTCTCACCTGAAGGAGCAAATGGAAAAGTACCGCGGCCAAGCGGAGGAAATGGCGCAGCGCCTGGAGAAACAAGCGGCTGAGTTACGGCGCGAACTGGCGAACTCGCAGGAATTTGTGGAAAGAATGATGCGCGAAATGCAGCCGCAGATCAATGCCCGCCTGAACGAAGCAGTAGCCCGGGCGGCATCGGAATTCGAAGGAGCGACGGCCCGCACCGCACACCGCCGCTATGAGCTCATGCTCGAGAATACCCAGGCCGTGACGCAGGAAGCGCTCCTGAAGCTCGATGCCCGCTCCGCGGAAGTCCAGGCGCTGGTGCAGAGCGCGGTGAATTCCGCTTTGGGAACATTCCAGAGGCAGACGGACGAGCATGCGGATGCGGTCTTATCAGAGACCACGGAACGTGCCGAGTCTGCTCTCTCCTCTCTCGACGCGGAAAGCCGCGCCACCTGTGAAGCTCGCCGCCTGGCATTGGAGACCGAAGTTGCCCGCGCCGCTGAGCGATCCACGGACCAGTTCCGCAAAGGAATGAAGGCTTTCCTGTACTCCTGTTTGGTGGCTGCCGTCAGCGCCGTGGATGAACATTCGAAATCCACCTTGGACGGGCTCGTCAAGGACAACGGGAAGACCCTGTTCGAATCAGACAGCGATTCGCGCACGGAAGAGGATGGGAAAATCATTCCGGGTACCGACATTGACCCACTCACCCATTGAACGGCAGCAGCCCGGCCGGGCCGAAGAATGATGCGGGCTGCCACAAGAAATCTCTAACCCCAGAAAAGAAAAAAGCCAACCGCACTCTCGAGCCGGTTGGCCTTTTTCTTCGTTCCTATCGTCGCCGAGACTGTGACAGCCCTGAAGGAGTCAGGACGGCGGTCCCTGCGTGTGCTCTGGCTGAGACCAGAAGTTCGTTAAATCGTCAGCGCGCTGTCGCGGAACCCGGACGCCGAAATGGCCTCCGTGCCGCATCTTCGATCGCGTAGATACCCTGCCGCGTGGCCACCATGACCGGATGCCGACTGTCGGCCACCCGGTCAACAGCCAATGCCCAACCCCGATGCAGCATGTACAAGGTTCCTGCCACAAACGCGAGGGCTGCAAATCCTACCGCAAACAACGCGAACACGGCCAGCAATTCCCATACGAAATACACCTGCAGCGAGACCAGCGCTGCCAGAAACATCCACATCCACTTTCGGCTCTTGTCCTTGGTCTTCATCTTCGCTCTTTCCCCCGTACACTACCCATTAACTCCGACCGCTGCCTTTTGTTTCGCTTCCCCGCTCTCTTTCCACTGATTGGATGCGCCAACCTGCCCGAAGGTCCAACCCACCCTCATACCTGTCCCATTTGACACCTGTGGGGGCCCAAAAGCGATGGTACACAAGGCACATTTTGAAGCCTAAACCAGTCTCCTAGTACGGCTATTCTTCCCATCAGAAATCCATAAGAAGCACAAAACAAAGATGTTACATGCGCTTCGACTTTCGCCCTGATTTTCGCCTCTTTTTCCCTGTACTAGCTGTGGAAAACCTGTACCTTCGTACAGGCGTTTTCGGGCTCCCTCCATAGTGAATCCTGGCTCCCCTGCCGTTTCAATTAAACTCATTTGCAAACAAAAACGCGTTGCCCCGGCTAGTCCCCGGCCGCAACGCGTTCTCTTTTCTCGAAAGGCTTTTTAGGCTTTTTTCACCTTTCGCGCGATCCACACCAGGATCACCGCCCCAACAAACGCAACGATAATCTGTCCGATCAGGCTGTCCGCATGAAGCCCCAGCAAGCTAAACACAAAGCCCCCAACAACGCCGCCTACAATTCCCAGGACGACGTCCATCACCACGCCGTATCCCCCGCCCTTCATCACGTTTCCGGCAAGCCAGCCGGCGATCAACCCCACCACGATCCAATAGATTAGTCCTCCCAAGATTGCCTCCTCACTGTGTTTGCGCGAACAGTCCCCATGGTGCGCGTAACGCCTGGAACGCGCCTTGCCCAACATCAACTGCGCAGCTTACACTGACTCGAAAGAAAACTACAAAGCTGTAACGGGGCGTTGATGACTTCTCGCATTCGTTTGCTCTTTCTGTCGTTGTTGGCGCTGGCTCTGAACGGCGCGGCCTGCTCGAAGTCCCCTTTGCAGAGTGACTCGGCCTCCTCCAGAAAATTCGGCGCTCGTCCCACCATCGTTTTCATGACCGATTTCGGCACCGCGAACGATTCCGTGGCCATTTGCAAGGCTGTCATGCTCGGTATCGCTCCCGACGCTCGCATCATGGACATCACGCATCAGGTGACCCCTTATTCCATTGAAGAAGGCGCGCGTTTCCTGGAAGCCGTTTCCCCTTACTATCCCGCGGGCACCGTTTTTGTAGCGGTAGTCGACCCCGGAGTCGGCACCTCGCGCAAAGCCGTCGTCGTCAAATCAAAAAAGGGCCAGTATTTTGTCCTGCCTGACAACGGCCTGATCACTCCCGTAATCGATCGCGACGGTCTGGCTTCCGCGCGCGAGATCACCAATCCCAACTGGATTATTCAGGCTCCGATTTCCTCCACTTTTCATGGCCGCGACATTTTCTCTCCTGCGGGCGCGCACCTCGCCGCAGGATGGGAATTCAACCTCGTTGGCCCCGAAGTCCCTCAACTCGTCCGCCTTACTCCCAAGACTTCCACTGCCACTGCCAACGGCATCGCCGGCGATATCATCGCGCTCGATGATCCTTTCGGCTCCCTCATTACCGATATTCCCGGCGACGAGTTCAAGAAACTCGGCTACAACCCCGGTGACAAATTAAGGGTGGACATCAACAAGAAACCGATAGCCCTTTTTTATGTGAAGACTTTTATGGATGTCCCGGTCGGCGATCCGCTTCTCTACATCGATTCGCGCGGCCGCGTCGGCATTGCCGTCAATCAGGGCAACTACTCGAAGAAGTTCAACATCGAGCCTCCCGGCACCATCTTCATCCCACGCAAAGGCGCCCCTCTCAAGGAAAAGTAAATAGCTGTGCATCGTGAGGCGGCCCGCGGAGCTCCGGCACGGGAGATTTTAGGGAACTTCTCCCTCTCCCTGTCGTATCACTCTGTTAGGTAGCCAAACAAAAGTGTGCCCTTTCAATGAGCTGGTATTCGCGGGGGTAAGCCATGCAATCCTTTAAAAACGAGCTCAAGCAAGTCCTCCGCAGGCTCGGTCGTGCCCCGCTGTTCACGGTCATCACCCTTGTCACGCTGGCCGCTGGCGTAGGGGCCAACACCGTTGTTTTCAGCGTCCTCGAAGGCGTCCTCCTCAAGCCCTTGCCATATCCCAAACCCGATGAACTTATCGGGGTTTGGCTCACTGCACCCGGCATCCAGCTCAAAGAATTCGAGCTGTCGCCCTCCGACTACTTCATCTTCCGCGAACAAAACCGCACCCTCCAGGACCTCGGTCTTTATGCGGGCGACTCCGTGAGCGTGACAGGCATCGCCGAACCGGAGCAAGTCCGCGCCCTGCGCGTCACGGACGGCACTCTTCCGCTCCTGGGCATTCCTCCCTTGCTGGGCCGTAGCTTCACCAAACAGGATGATTCGCCGGGCGCCCCCGAAACCGTCATGCTCACCTACGGCTATTGGCGTCGCAAATTTGGTGGCGATTCCTCAGTCATTGGCCGCAACATCATCGTGGATGGCAAGAGCCGTCAAATCATCGGTGCCCTACCTCAGCGATTTCATTTCTTGGATCGGGAAGATCCCGCCGTAATCACTCCATTTCAGTTTGACCGCAACAAAACTCATCTCGGCAACTTCAGTTATGAGGGTCTCGCCAGGCTCAAGCCAGGAATCACTGTCGAGCAGGTGAATGTGGACGTTGCTCGTATGCTTCCGATTGTCATGAGCTCGTTTGCCGCGCCTCCCGGCTTCAGCCTCAAGCTCTTCGAAGACGCGCACATCGGCCCCAACGTCCGTCCTCTTAAGCGCGACGTTGTCGGTGATGTCGGCAGCGTCCTCTGGGTCCTCATGGGCTCGATCGGCATGGTGCTCTTGATCGCATGCGCTAATGTCGCCAACTTGCTCCTCGTCCGCGTCGAAGGCCGCCGTCAAGAGCTCGCCGTGCGCGCAGCGTTGGGCGCTAGCCGCGGACGCATCGCTGCTGATCTCCTGCTCGAAAGCATCCTGCTTGGATTGTTCGGCAGCACCATCGGTCTGGGCCTCGCTTACGCCGCGCTGCGCGTTCTTGCGGCCATCGCCCCCACGGGACTTCCGCGCGTTCGTGAAATTGGCATTGATGGGCGTGTTCTGCTCTTCACACTTCTCATTTCCGTCCTCGCCAGCATCCTGTTTGCTTCCATTCCCATCTTCAAGTACGCCGGACTGCGTCTCAGCACCGGCATCCGCGAGGGCGGCCGCGCCCTCAGTCAAAGCAAGGAGCAACACCGCGCGCGCAGCGTTCTCGTAGTCGTGCAAGTAGCCCTCGCGCTTGTCCTGTTAATCTGCTCCGGCCTGATGATTCGAACTTTCCGCGCCCTCACCAACGTCAATCCCGGATTCACCGGACCCGCCGCCTTGCAGACCTTCCGCATCTCCATTCCCAGTACTCTGGTGAAGGAGAACGAGCAGGTTGTCCGCGCACAGGAAGAGATCCTGCACAAGCTAGCTGGCATACCAGGCGTCGCTTCCGTCGGAATCATCTCCAACCTCCCCATGACCTACGGGGGCTGGCACGATCCCATCTTCATTGAGAACCACACCTATGCCGAGGGCGAACTTCCTCCGCTCCGCACCTTCAGATTCATTTCGCCCGAATACCTGGGCACTCTCGGCACGCCGCTGGTGGCCGGCCGTGAGATCACCTGGAATGACACCTATAAGAAAATTCCCGTCGCCATGGTCTCTGAAAATCTCGCTCGCGAGTATTGGCACGACCCCTCGGCCGCGCTCGGCAAACGCATCCGCGTTAGCACCAAAGACGACTGGCGCGAAATCATCGGCGTCGTTGGCAATGTCTACGACGAAGGCGTCAGCAAACCGGCCACCACGACCGTCTATTGGCCTCTCTTGTTGGATCATTTCGAGAGCGATGATTCCATGTCCATGCGCGAAGTGGCATTCGCCATTCGCAGCTCGCGCACTGGTTCGGAAAGCTTCTTGAACGAAGTCCGCCAGGCCGTTTGGTCCCTGAACCCGAATCTTCCTCTCGCCGACGTTCACCCACTGGACTTTTATTACAAGCGTTCCATGGCGCGTACTTCCTTTACGCTCATCATGCTGGGCGTTGCTGGCTGTATGGCGCTGTTGCTCGGCGTCGTCGGCATCTACGGCGTCATCGCCTACTCCGTCTCCCAGCGCACCCGCGAGATCGGCATTCGCATGGCCCTCGGCGCCCAAAATAAAATGCTGACCGGCATGTTCGTCCGCCACGGCCTCTCGCTCACCGCCATCGGCGTAGCTTGTGGACTCGTCGTTGCCATCATCGTCATGCGCCTCATGTCGTCCTTACTGTTTAAGGTGAGCCCCGTCGATCCTGTCGCCTATGGTGCTGCTTCCCTCGGCCTCGTCGCCACGGCGTTCCTGGCCAGCTACTTACCCTCGCGCCGCGCTTCCGCAGTCCACCCCGTCGAGGCCCTCCGCGCCGAATAGCCTTGACCTTGCAGCGTGGCCGGTGGGAAATGAAGAGTAGCGCGTTTGTCGGAACTAACCGACAAGCGAGCTGATAACTCCCGGGCTGCCCGTGATGCGCCCGGAATCCGGCAATTGTTTGGGACCAATTCCCAGAACGAGACTTCTCAGTCCAGAGTGGATGTGCGCTAGAGCACGCTCAAGAACGCGACCAGGTCCGATTCCTCCTGAGGCGTGAGAACAAGGCCAAAGCGGCCCTCGTAAAACTGCACGGCATCCAACAGAGTCTGAGCGGATCCGTTATGGAAATACGGGGCGCGGGCTGAAAGACCGCGCAGAATTGGTCCCTTGATTTTGCCAACATGGTCGAATCTCCCATCGATCAATGCTTGGCCAAGATCCGTAGTGGTCTTGCAGATGCTGGTCGGCCCACCCGTGACCAAATCCGTTTTGCAAACAGTGATGGCCGGCAAGTAGCTCACATCCAACCCTCCCAAATTGGCAGATGCGTTGGAGGGGCTGGGGTCACCAGTCCCGATGTTCAAGGGAGTCGGGAAGGAGTGATTCCCCACGTTTGGTGTATCGTGGCAGGTGCCGCAGGTTCCCGTAAGTGAGGGAATACCGCCGGCAACCAGACCGCCAGCCGACAAATCGTCGTTGATACCAGCCACACCCGTGATGTTGATGGGCTTGGAATTGAAAATGGCTTGGCCGCGCGCAACCGCTGCCCGCGGGGACGTATCAGGCAGTGACCCCCAGGCGTCAAATGGGTTGAAGATCGCGGGAGTAAAGTGATGATCGCCAGGTGTCACGAGCCCACCCGGAGTTTCAAGCGTGGGTACCAAAGGGTTGACGCTGGAGTTGATACTCAGAAAGAACGGCTGAGTGGTGAGAGCTACGGGTCCGCCATTCGCTCCGTGCGCGTCCAATCGGCCGGCGTAGTTGCCGATGGTTTGCGCGGTGAAAAGTGCCATCTCAAAATTGACAATTTGCTGCTGCTCTGGAGGCGTTGGTCTCTTGCCGTCACCCTGCGCGTGGTTAATGGTGGCATCAACGGACTGGTGCGCCAGATCGTTCAATAGGGCAGTTGGATAGTTCGAGTACAGGATTTTGGTTGTGCCCGTAACGGGGGTCGACTCTCGGCCGTCAAACATCACCGCGCTCAAGAAATGGAGGTTCGTGGAGGGCAGCGGCCGCCGGTACATCGAGATTACATCGGATTCGTTGCAGCCATATGGATTGCTCACACTGACGACCTGATAGTCCGCGCTTGCGGGGACAGCGATGGCGATTCGGATCAAACCGCGCGTCCGCAGCAGGCTATAGGCAGCAGATCTTCCGGCAAGCGTTGAGATATCGATGCTGTGGTTACAGTTGGAACCGTCGACGGTGCGGAAAATCGGATCCTGGCCTTGAGTCAGCGAGAACCGCTGCTGGACATTGACAGCTGAAACGGACATACCGTCGCTGGGCTGATGGCAGGAGCCACACGAACGGCCGTTAGTGCCCAAACTCTGAAAGAATGGTCCCGTCAGGTCCATGCCACCTCCGGTTGTGCTATGGGTTTCGGACGCGCCACCTGGATTCCCGAAAAACGTTCCGTTTGGGATGAACGTGATTTGCTGTCCATTTAGCGCCCCAATGGCCAGCAGCGTGGCGACGGCAAGAAAAACAGTGCTGATGATATTGCGTTTGAATTGGCGCGCGCGCGCGGGATTCTTGTCAAAAAACTGAGACAAACAACGTATAGAGCTGGACTGCTGGGCGAAAGTCCGCATCGAAACACCCCTTAAAGCGCCGATGGCGCAGGCTCAGATTTTGTTTCTTCAGAACAGAGGGACACGCTTTGTTAGCAAACTATGGGAGTAGTGGCGAGAGAGCAATGCACGTTGCATTATCTCTTGATGACCAACTAAGCCTCAGATAGGATTGTGGTTACGTACATAGGTGACTGCCTTAGAAGGGGCGGCCCAGTCCTTGGAGTCGTGAACTGTGGCGGAAACGAAGTCTCTCTCGCCCGGGAGTGTCCTCCGCTTTGGCGTCTTCCAGGTAAACCTTGCCGAGCGGGAATTGCGGAAGCACGGAGTGCGCATCCGCTTGCCAAGCCAGCCTTTTTGCATCCTATCCATCCTGCTGGAGAAACCAGGACAAGTAATTACTCGCGAAGAGATGCAGCAGAGACTGTGGTCCTCCGACACGTTCGTGGATTTTGAACACAGCCTGAACAGCGCGATCAAGAAACTCCGTCACGCGCTGGGTGATTCTCCTGAAAATTCGCGGTACGTCGAAACGGTTCCTCGCGTGGGCTATCGGTTCATTGCTCCTGTTGAGCAAGTCTCGGCAACGGCCAATGTGGACGTCTCCCTTGTCGCTGATCGCTCCGCCGAATCGGCGGCCACTGTGGATGGGGCCGGCAAGCTCGCATGGAGGATCCTTCTCGGCGTTGCCATTCTATTGATAGTTGTGCCGGGTGCTTACTTCTCATGGTTTCGCTTTCGAGACCGCCCGCAGCCGCAAAATAACGTCGCTGGCGAAATCCACGCCTCTAACGGCCGCGAATCCAGTAGGCCTAACAGCCGGCCTGTGTTATCCCCCAAATCCGCCGAGGCCCGCGACCTTTATGTCAAGGGCATGTATTTCTGGAACAAAAGGACTGTCGCTGGATTTAAGCAGGCAATCGAGTGTTTTCAGCAAGCTACAACCATCGACCCCAACTACGCCCTTGCCTATGCGGGCCTGGCAAATTCCTATACCCTGCTGACCGCTTATTCTTCTGCCTCCTCAACTATGTACATGCCCCAAGCCCGCACGGCCGCCTTACGTGCGTTGGAGCTTGACCAGGGATCGGCGGAGGCACACACCGCGCTGGCTTTGATTGTCCAGAATCAGGATTGGGACTGGCAAACCTCAGAAAAAGAATACCGGCGGGCTATCGAATTGAACCCTGATTACCCCACCGCCCACCAGTGGTATGCCGAGCATTTGATGTGGCTGAGGCGCTTCGACGAAGCGTTACACGAGAGCGAACGAGCGCGCCAACTGGATCCACTTTCGCTCATCATTGCCTCCGACCACGGCGCGATTCTGTACTTCTCACGGCAATATGACCCCGCCATCGAACAGTTTCGCGCCGTGCTTCGGAAGGATCCGAATTTTAGCCGGGCGGGCGCGCTCATAATCTATGCCTATGTAGAAAAACGGATGTTCTCCCAAGCGCTGGCCGGGGCAGAGAGTCAACGTCTTTATGGTGAAGGACCCTGGTATTGGTCGGTGCTAGCTTACAGTTACGGCCGGGCGGGTCAGTTGGAGCGGGCTCGGCGCGAGCTGGATAAACTGGAAAAGGTGAGCCGGCATGAGCAGCTGAATCCCGTAATTATGCTGTGGGCCCACCTAGGTGTGGGTGACAAGGAGGAGGCCCTGGCCGACTTGGAAAAGGCCTACTCCGGGCACTTCGGCTTTCTGACCACCCTCAAGGTTGAACCGGCCTTCGACCCGCTGCGCAGCGACCCGCGGTTCCAGGATTTATTGCGCCGCGTCGGTTTAGCACAATAATCCGCCTCTGGCTCCACGATCACCTCTGGTCCCCGGGCTGCGTCTCATTTGATCGGGAGTCCGGGCTTTTCTGAACGCTTCGTGATGGCCGGGCAAGTCGGTATTTCCGACATGCCCCAGTACGTCCGCTTGCTGAAATACGCTAACCTTCAGCATCTAAACCACTTAAAGTAATTATTGACAAAAGGTACTAATACGCTATAATTCTTTGGTTAATCCGGCACGTTCCCTCCGTGCCCGCAAGCCCATGCTCGCCCACCAAGTGGTCCTTCCAACTCCTTCACTATTCCTGCGCCTACCCAATTACTCTCCTTCAACCACAACGAACAGAGCAGCTTCCATTCTCCGTACTCTCTTCCAAGTTCCGTATACCGTAAGTCCTTTGCTTGCCACCCTTATGAAAACTGCCGGGTGTACACCAACAATTCCCATTCCGGTACCGGCCACTCATCGCTCGCCGCTTTACTCAAGTCCTTTCCTTTCACACTCTTGCGCACTCTTTTGCTCTCTTTTGCATTTTCTTGCACTCACCAAAAACTCAACTGTTTTGTTTTCATGCGATTCCGTACTCTTTGCTCAAAACACCGGGGGGTGGGGTATCCCCACAAGTCTCACGAGTCCGGAAAATTTGCTTTTTCTCTTCGCCCGCCCAACAATGAACATGAATCTTCACCTGCGAGGTCCCGCCATGCCTGAAGCCGTCATCGTTTCTGCCATCCGTACTCCTGTCGGCCGCGCCTATAAAGGTTCGCTGCGCGCCACACGCCCCGACGATCTCGCCGCTCTCGCCATCAAGGAAGCCCTCGCGCGCGTTCCCGGCATCGACCTCAAAGAAATTGACGACGTGATCCTTGGCTGCGCCATGCCCGAAGGCGAACAGGGCATGAACGTCGCCCGCATCGCCGCTCTCCGCGCCGGTCTCCCCGTGGAAACCAGCGCGATGACCATCAACCGTTTCTGCTCTTCCGGCCTGCAAGCCATTGCGCTCGCGGCCGAGCGCATCCGTTCCGGCTCAGCGCAAGTCATCGTTGCCGGTGGCACCGAGTCCATGTCCATGGTGCCTATGGGCGGCAACAAGATTTCGCCCAATCCCTGGCTCGTTGACAATTATCCCGACGCCTACATCAACATGGGCCTCGGCACGGAAAACATTGCGCGAAAATTTGGCATCACACGCGAGCAAGCTGACCAGTTCTCCGCCGATTCGCACAAAAAAGCTCTCGCTGCTATCGCCGCCGGAAATTTCAAGGACGAAACCATCCCGGTGGAAGTGAAAATCACCTCCGTTCCGAACGGCAACGGCGCTTCCTCCAAGCCGAAGTCTCCGATCAAACCCGCAACTCAAACGTTCACTTTCGCGACCGAGGAACTTCCCCGCGCCGACACGAACCTCGACGTTCTCGCCAAGCTGAAGCCCGCGTTTCATGCGAAGGGCACCGTCACCGCGGGCAACAGCTCTCCCTTGAGCGACGGAGCAGCCGCTGCCGTCATCATGAGCGACGCCCGCGCCAAATCGCTGGGCCTTAAGCCGCTCGCGCGCTTCGTCGCCTACGCTACCGCCGGCGTTCTGCCCGAAGAATTCGGCATCGGCCCCGTCCAGGCCATCCCCAAAGCCTTGAAGCTCGCCGGCCTCTCGCTCAACGATATGGCCGTAATCGAACTCAATGAAGCTTTCGCTGCTCAATCGCTAGCGGTAATCCAACAAGCCAAGCTCGACGCCACGCGCGTAAATCCTAACGGCGGCGCCATCGCCCTAGGCCACCCTCTCGGCTGCACCGGCGCAAAACTTACCGCCACGATCATCCGTGAACTCCAACGCCGCAACGCAAAGTACGGCATGGTAACCATGTGCATCGGCGGCGGCATGGGAGCAGCCGGCATCTTCGAGCGCCTCTGATCGGGTTGGTCTTGGGTTAGGCATGCTGGTTCTCTTCATTCTCGCCGCCTCGATCCTTGTCTTTCGTGGACTTGGTTTTGCGGGTGTGTCAGCTTTCGCCTCATGGCCAGCGGCCGTGCGCGATGGCTTCGCGGTCATGCTTCTTTTCACCGCGAGCGCGCATTTCACGCCAATGAAAGAAGACCTCATTCGCATGACGCCCCAATGGGTTCCACGGCCGCGGGCGATGGTTTCCTTTACCGGGCTTTGCGAGCTGGCCGGTGCGATTGGTCTTGTAATCCCCGCGACGCAACGCGCCGCGGGCATCGCTCTGATTCTTTTTTTCATGGCCGTCTTGCCCGCAAACATTCATGCGGCTCGTGCCGGAATAACTCTTCGCGGGCGCCCGGCCACGCCTCTTTGGCTCCGCATTCCGATGCAAGTCCTCTTCATTTTTTTTGTTTGGTGGTCCACCCGATAGCTCATGCCTTTGCGAGGGATTCAGGTGATATACAATTCGCTCGTGAAACGCCTATTCATTGTTCTCGCGCTCTTGTTCTCTGCCTCACTCCCCGCTCAGGCCCCCACCGCCGTTCCTATTGCCAGGGAGCCCCACCATCATCTCGTCCTGGAAAATGATTACGTCCGCGTTTTCCGCGTAAGCGTCCCCGCGCATGACGCCACGCTTCTCCACCAACACGACGTTCCTTATCTCTACATTTCCCTCGGCCCCGCCGACGTTATCAACGCCGTCCAAGGCAAACCCGAAGCCCGCATCGTCATGGCCGACGGCCAGCTCGGCTACTCCCTCGGGCACTTCGCCCACATCGCCCGCAACGAATCGGACGTCCCCTTCAACAACGTCACCATCGAATTGCTGAAGCCTCAGGGCGAAGTGCAAAATATTTGCGTGGAGGTCGTGCCCGGTGTCGAGAAACAAACTTGTAGCAGGTCGGTCATGGAGAAGAGAAGCGGAATGTCCAACGTACCGCAGTTTCAAACCGATGAGATATCAGCATCAATGGCCCGGCTCGACCCTGATGCGGAGCAGATTACAATGACGCAATACACAGGGACTTTGTTCGTCCTTCTCGGCGGTTCTGGAATTCAAACGATGATAAAGGGCAAGCCTGACCAAACACTCGTCGTGGGTGACGTGATGTGGCTGCTCGCTGGATCGAACGCTACGTTCTACAATCCGGCTCACAAAGCTTGGAGTTACCTCACAGTGGGCTTCAAAGGGAGTGAGGCACTCCACAAATACTAGACGGCATTGCAATCCTTATCTGCAAATGGATTCGGACCACGCTTTTATCTGTCGGCGCTCATTTCTCTTGCGTCGAAACGTTGGTCCAATTGCATCGAATAGGTGCACTATCGGGAAGGGAGACGGCCATGTCCATACGACCGGTGAAGAGGTTGATCAAGTCCAAGCCGACGACGGAAGGCGCGGGAGTGCATCTGCGCCGTGCGTTCGGCTTTGGCAATACTTCGGATTTCGACCCGTTCCTGCTGCTGGATGATTTTCGCAACGACGTGCCGGAGGATTATCTGGCGGGGTTTCCGTGGCATCCTCATCGCGGCATCGAGACGATTACCTATGTGCTGGCGGGAACGGTGGAGCACGGTGACAGTATGGGGAACCACGGCGCGATCGCGGCAGGCGACGTTCAATGGATGACCGCGGGCAGCGGGATCATTCACCAGGAGATGCCCAAGGGCGACCACGCCGGCCGTATGCATGGCTTCCAACTGTGGGCGAATCTGCCGTCGGCGCTGAAGATGACCGCGCCGCGCTATCAAGAGGTAAAGGCGCTGGATATTCCGGAGATCAAGGACGACGACGGTACGCACGTGCGCGTAGTCTGCGGGAATTTTTGGGGAAAGAGCGGGCCGGTGGACGGCATCGCCGCCGATCCTATTTATCTGGATGTGTCCGTGCCGCCGGGGCGGAGAAAGACGCTTCCGGTAGGGATTACGCGGCATGCTTTCGCTTACGTTTTTGCTGGCGACGGAAAATTTTGTAACGCGTCCGAGCCGCTGGCGGTGCCGACGGAGCCAGTGAGCTGGGCGGACACGAATCCGCCAGCGGAGGCGGACAATCGTTCGCTGGTGCTATTCGATCGCGGCGACGAGTTGATGGTGCAGGCGGGCGACGAAGGAATACGGTTTCTGCTGGTGTCCGGCAAGCCGCTCGAAGAGCCAGTAGCATGGTACGGCCCCATCGTGATGAACACGCAAGAACAGCTCCGGCAGGCGTTTAGCGAACTGGAAAAAGGGACCTTTCTAAAGCAAGCCGCCCACGGTTAGCGTTGTCGATTTTCGGCGTTCCCGTTCGACTAACCAACAGGAGGTAATACCATGCAATACCTGCTGCTGATTTATCACTCGGAACAAGGATTCGAGAAGACCACGGAATCTGACCGGGCCGCTATCTACCAGGAATACGGGCAACTTCGAGAGGACCTCACGGCAAACGGCCGGTTCCTGGGAGGAAACCAACTGGCCGCAACCACAATGGCTACCACAGTGCGCGTGCGGGAAGGCAAACGCGTGGTGACGGATGGCCCGTTCGCGGAAACCAAAGAGCAATTGGGCGGCTATTTTCTGGTGAACGCCAATGATCTGGACGAAGCTATCGCGATAGCAGCGCGAATTCCGTCCGCGCGCAGCGGAACTATCGAGGTTCGGCCCATCGTGGTTCGCGGGAAAGCCGTGCAAGCATAGAATCCGCAGTCGTGGAATGAAACAGAACAACGCGCCACGCTTTGCCCTAGTCCAAACGGCGCTTTGCCAAAGCGTGGCGCTGAAATTCCTTCCGAATGGATTTTGAAAAACTGCATCGCGAGGAGTCGGGACGGATTCTGGCGACATTGATCCGTCTGCTGGGCGATTTTGATCTCGCCGAGGAGATGTTGCAGGAAGCGTATGCCGTTGCCCTCCAGAAGTGGCCTGTGGAGGGTACGCCGGCGAATCCGCGCGCGTGGCTGATCAGCACGGCCCGGCACAAGGCCATCGACCGCTTGCGGCGCGATCAGCGCCTCGAACGAAAATCGGAAGAAATTGCAAAGACTGCGGAGACCACCACGGCGATGGAAAGTGATGGCGACGAGGAAATGCCTGTTGATGACCGCTTGCGGCTGATCTTCACGTGCTGCCACCCTTCGCTGCCGCTGGAAGCGCGAGTGGCATTAACGCTCCGCACCGTTTGTGGAATCACGACCGAGGAAATTTCGCGGGCGTTTCTTGTTCCCTTGGCAACGATGGCGCAGCGGCTGGTGCGCGCAAAAGGGAAGATTCGCGAAGCGGGGATTCCCTATCGCGTTCCCTTGCAGGAAGAGTTGCGCGACCGGCTGGACGGCGTGCTGCTGGTCGTCTACCTGATTTTCAATGAGGGTTATCTGGCCACCAGCGGGGATGCGCTGATCCGGCGGGAGCTTTGCGCGGAAGCCATGCGGCTAGGGCGTGTTCTGTGCGATCTGCTCCCGGAGCAGGCGGAGGCGCAGGCCCTGCTGGGGTTGATGCTGCTGCACGATTCAAGGCGCGATGCGCGGGTGAGCGCGGACGGCGAGTTGATCTTGCTGGAGGAGCAAGACCGGAGTCTGTGGCACGCGGAACAGATTCGCGAAGGGACGGAAATTGTGGAATCGGCGCTGCGCCGCGGCGCGGCGAGCCTGTATGCGGTGCAGGCTTCGATTGCCGCGCTGCACGCCAATGCGAGGACGGCAGCGGAAACGGACTGGGCACAAATCGCGGCCCTGTATGACGTTTTGTTGAGGATGCAAGCGTCGCCGGTGATTGAAGTGAACCGCGCCGTGGCAGTGGCCATGGCTCGTTCGATTGAAGAGGGACTAGCGCTTCTCGATGAAATCGAGAAACGCGAAGAGTTGGAAAAGTTTCATTTGCTGCCGGCGGCGCGAGCGGATCTGCTGCGCCGGCTGGGACGGAATGCGGAGGCGGCAGAAACATACCGGCGGGCGCTCACACTGGCGACCAATGACATTGAGCGGCGCTTCTTGCGGCGCAGGCTGGCAGAAGTTGAGAATTTGAACGCCCACCGATCTTGAGCGGCGGCGGGCCCGGCCACCCCCCTCTGCGAGATGCACTCCAGCCTCCGCCAGCGGTTGGTGTGGCTCACAGCGGAATAAAATAGAAAATTAGTCGGCGGCGTAGCGCCGGAAAAAGGAATCCTGCTTCCACTGCGGACGCGCCGCAGCGTTTGCGGTTTCCAGGAGCAGGCGGCGCGTGAATTCCTCGTAGCCCGCTGCGGCTTGCAGATCGACGGGTTGATTCACGTCGTCGCTCGGAGCATGGTATCGGTTCGTGAGCCAGTCCTTGAAAATTTTTTGTTCGGGCGTGCCGAGTTCAAATCCAACATCCACTTTTACCGCAGGAACGCCTTTCTTGATGAAGCTGTATTGATCGCTTCGAATAAATGCGTTGCGCAGCGGCTCGGGATCAGCGATGGGCTTGACGCCCATGGACTGCGCAATGGCAGCGGCGCGCGTACCGAGGTCGGATTCTTCAATGCCTTCGATTTTCAAAATCTTCAGCGGGACAATGGGAAGAAACATATCCACGTTCACGTCGGCGACGATGGATTTCGCCGGGACAGTGGGATGCGCGGCGAAATATTTCGAGCCGAGAAGACCTTTCTCGGATGCGCTTTGAGGTTTGAAGCAATGTCCATCACCAGGGCGCTGCCGGAACCGTCGTCCATGGCGCCGTTGTAAATGCGATCGCCGTTGATGGGCGCGCCGATGCCGACGTGGTCGATGTGCGCAGAGAGGACGACGAATTCATTCTTGAGAGCAGGATCGGAACCAGGTAGCTTGGCCACGATATTTGAAGATTCGAGGGCTTTGGTGAGGATGACGGTATTGGCTTTGAGTGAAACGGGCAAGGCAAAGTGCGGAAGCGGCTTGCGGTCTTTGCCAAGGGCCGCGATTTCCGCAAAGGTGTGGCCGGAGCCGGCAAAGAGTTGCTCTGCCGATGCCGGATTAAATGTCACGCCCAGTTGCTGGCCCGGAGTTTCATTGAACTCGGCATCGGCGAGATCCATCGAAGGGTGATTGCGATTGACGGAAATGCGCGGCCACGGAATGTCCATGGACGCGGGATTCATGATGGTGACGGTACCGATGGCCCCGGCGGCGCGCAACGATTTCCAACGCTCGGCAGGCGTTTGATAATGGGAGGCCAGCGCCGTAGGAATGTCCGAAGGTGAGCCTGCAAGGTAGAGCACGATTTTTCCTTTGAGGTCGAGGCCCGCAAGTTCATCGAGATTTTTCTCAGGAATTTTCAGCCCGTAGCCAACAAAGACCAGGGGGGCAGAAAGCGTGGCGGAGGCATGCGTGGCGCGGGTGCCGATGAACGCATCGTCGGCAAAGGAGAGAGTTTTCGCTTGGCCATTGGTGACGAGAGCGAGCGACGATTTTGCCTCATCCACTTCGTATTGGTTGAGATGCACGGGCTGGTAGAAACCATTGGAGCCGGCGGGCTCGAGGCCCGCTTTCTGAAGCTGCTCGACGGCGTAAGCCTGCGCTTTGCGAAGACCTTCGCTTCCCGTGTCGCGGCCCTCGAGCGAATCATCCGCGAGGAATTTGACGTGAGCCCACCACGAATTGCCGTCGAAGTGAGAAGCGGAACCATTCTGTTGCCCCGCAGAAATGCCGGCACAAGCAAGAAAAAGAATCGCTAAGAAAATGTTGCGCATGAAATTCACTCCTAGATCGAAATTGAGCTACTGTGAGAATACCAAGTACGAAGCAGAAGAGTCACGCGCGGGCTTCCTCAAGTCCAGTTAGCCATTTAGCGAAAACTCTTGATGAATTCGCCAAGCGGAAGTAGCGACCACAAGAAGAAGAAGGATGCGGAATATTGTACATATAGCTTCCACAGCTTTCGCGTGGTCTCGTCCTCCAATTTACTTTTATCAGAAGAAAACATCATTTCGACAGACCGTTCAGGTCGAAGTAGCAACGCGTATCCGCATATCAGGGTGAAGAGGCCGAGGGCAAGCATGTCCCATCGCACACCGGCCTGGGGTAGTTGAGAATCGGGAGATGGGAGGCTGCTTGCCTTGGGGTACAGCATCATAAAAAAACCAGGAAGCGTAAATATCACAAAAATGGCAACAGACAGGCAGAGCCCAGCAAGGCGTTTCCAAAATTCAAATGGTGGCTTGCGAACGAGCCTGAGTGTCGACTCGCCCCAAGTTCCCAACGGCAAGTACCGTCCTGGGGCAATTAGTAAAACGCCGCCATGAAAAATGAAAAGTAAGGATGCCAGGACGAGAGCCGACCCAAATATCCTTTCTTCAAGCATATAGACTCGGTGATTCTACCAGTTTCTGCCCGCAGCCTAAGGAATATCAGCCAGAAACTCTTCCGGCACCAGCAACTTAACGGTGTTTACGGCGAATCAGCGAGGTAGTAAAATGAGTTGAATGGAAAAAAGGGCGGCGAAGTCGGTTTGATGGGCGGCGGAGTGCCGGAGGAATTCGGCGGCGCGGGCCTCGACAAAATTTCCACCACGGTGCTGACGGAAAAACTTTCCATTTACGGCGGCTTCGCGGTGACGCACGGAGCGCACGCAGGGATCGGCACGCTACCGATCGTTTATTTCGGAACGGAAGCGCAAAAGAAAAAATATTTGCCGAAGCTTGCGACCGGCGAGTGGATTGGCGCGTACTGTCTTTCAGAGCCGCAAGCCGGTTCCGACGCGCAGAATTCGCTGACGCGCGCCGAACTCAACAAAGAAGGTACGCACTACGTCCTCAACGGGCAGAAGATGTGGATCACCAACGGCGGCTTCGCCGATGTTTACATCGTTTTCGCGAAGATTGACGGCGAGAAATTCACCGCCTTCATCGTCGAGCGCACCTTCCCCGGATTCAAGCCCGGCAACGAAGAGCACAAAATGGGCATCCACGGCAGCTCGACAACGCCGATTTTCCTGGAAAATTGCAAGTTGCCGAAAGAAAACCTGCTGCACGAAATCGGCCGCGGGCACATCGTGGCCTTCAACATCTTGAATGCGGGGCGCTTCACGCTTGGCGCTTCCTGCGTGGGCGGTTCGAAGCACGTGCTGATGACCTCCTCGAAATACTCGAAGGAGCGCAAAGCGTTTGGAAAACAGATCGGCGACTTCGGCTTGATGAAAGAAAAGCTCGCGGAGATGGCCATCCAGATTTTTGCCGTCGAATCCATGGTGTACCGCTCGGCGGGAAACATAGAAGCAGCGATGACCGCTGCTTCCGGCTCTGGCGACAAAATTCAGAACGCCATGAAAGTTCTGGAGGAGTACGCGATCGAGAGCTCCATCGCCAAGGTTTACGGCAGTGAGATGCTGGATTTCGTCGTGGACGAAGCGGTGCAAATCTTCGGCGGCTACGGCTTTCACGAGGAATATCCGGTGTGCCGCGCGTACCGCGATTCGCGCATCAACCGCATCTTCGAAGGCACCAACGAAATCAACCGCATGCTCATCATCCAGATGCTGATGAAGCGCGCCATGGGCGGGCAACTGCCGCTCATCCCCGCAGCGATGAAGTTGGCAGACGAAATCCTTGCCGGCCCGTCCTTCGAAGAAGCGCCGGAAGGTGTGCTCGCCGCCGAGTCCCGCGTCGTCGCCAACTCCAAGAAAATGTTTCTGCAAGCGGCCGGGGGCGCCGTCCAGAAGTTCCGCGAAAAGCTAGCGGACGAACAGGAACTGATCGGCGCGCTGTCCAATATCGTGATGGAAATTTACGCGATGGAGTCCAGCTTGTTGCGTGCACAAAAAGCCGCCGCAGCGAAAGGCGAATCCACTTCGCAGACCATGATCGATGCCGCGCGCGTGTTCATCAACGACGCCGCCGAGCGCGTCGAGCACGAAGCCAAGCGCGCCATCGCCGCCATCCACGAAGGCGACATGCTCACCACGCAGATGGCCGTGCTAAAGCGCTTCGCAAAGCGCTCTCCTGTAGACACTATTGCGCTGCGCCGCCGCGTCGCCGCTGCCGTCCAGTCACAGGACCGCTACCCGCTGGAAGGCCGCTAGCCAGCCGAGCCTTTGGCAATCCGGCTTCTGTAAACAGTGATTCTCCACTCCGGCAGATGACTTCAGCCTCTCTGGAGGCATTTCCCATTTTGGAACGTCCGTACCTAAGTCTTTGTTGCCCTCACTTGCAGCTGCAATACACTGAAGAATAGAACCATCCGTTGACCCTCGGAGGAGCCCCTATAGGATGCCTCGCAAGATCCTGGCACTGGCGTGCGTGGTTGTCGGCCTTCACATTATTGAAGCGCTGACGTTTGGCACGTCCACGCTCGGATCCTTTCTCGCCAACTGGCTGCAAATTCTGGCGTGCGGTCTTGCCGCTGTCATGGCTTTTGGTGCTTCCCGGCGCGGGCATGGTTTGAGCCGCCCCTTTTGGCTGATTTTCGGCGCGAGTGTCGCGATGTGGGGCCTAGCGAACCTGGGTTGGATGTACTACGAGGTTGTGTTGCACAGCGAGCCGCCGGCAACCTCGGTGGTGCGATTCCTGTTCGGCCTGGAAAGCGTGCTGATCGCTGTAGCCTTGTTCCTGGACCAGGATAAGGATTCTCCGCGGATCGATGCGGAATCCGCCTTTGACTTCATCCAGATCGGAATCGTTTTTTTCTTTATTTATATCGAATTTTACTACCTGCCGGCCCGTCGCCTTAATGGCTTCTTGGCATTCTTGCGAGAGATGCGCGTCGAGAACGCGGAAGACGCCGTTCTCACTGGGCTGGCTGCTTTTCAGGCGTTGCGCGCACGCAAGCCGCAAACTCGGAAACTTTATGGCGGCCTCGCTCTCTATTTGATGTTTTTGACGGTTTGCGCGGGGATGGCCCAGTACCTGCAGATTGTCAAGCCGGCCCCAACCGGAACCTTTCGAGACCTTCTGTGGACGCTGCCGTTTCTCGTTGGCGCCATGTGGGCGGCGCAGTGGCAGCCGGATCCTGCGGCCGAAACTGGTTCGCGGTTGCGGCAAAAGACATTCGGCGATTTGATGCTGACCAACGCTTCATTTGCGTTAGCGCCTTTGATCATACTTTGGCAGGTCTCGCAGTTGGGCGGGGAATGGCGGGTTCTGCGTTTTTCGCTTCTGGGCGTTTCGATCGTGTGCTACGTCGCGCGGCTGGGAATCAGCCAGTTTCGTGAGGCAAAAAGCGCGAACGCTGTGCAGACCCACAAACTGGCCATGGATTCGGCAATCAATGGCATGGCTATCCTCGATGCGGCCGGAAAATTCATTTATGTGAATCCGGCCTACTCACGAATGATTGCCAATGCCGGCCCGGAAGCAGTTCTGGGAAAATCCTGGCGGCACATCTCGACGGTGCGAGACGCCGATCTTGTGCAGCAGGATATTCGGCATGGCCTGAAGGAACATGGCAAGTGGTTTGGACCCTTCACCGTGCACCACAGCAATGGAACCGTGGTGCCCATGGAAATGGCCATTACTTCCCTGCCTGATGGCGGCACGATCTGCGTCAGCCGCGACATCAGCGATAGAGTAATCGCGCAACGCGCTCGCGACCAAGCCGAAATCAAATACCGTATGCTTGTCGAGCAAGTCGCGGCTGTAAGTTACATCGCCGAACTCGGCGTGCGAGGCCAATGGCTCTACGTCAGCCCTCAAATCGAATCGATGTTCGGCTACTCCGTGGACGAATGGCTGTCGACTTCGAAAGAATGGGTTCGACACATCCCTGCCGAAGATCATCCGATCGTGAATGCCGCCGAGGAGGCCAGCTCGCGCGGTGAACCCTTTCAAGCTGAATATCGCATTACGCGCAAGGACGGCGAGACCATATGGGTCAGCGACACGGCAGTGGTGGTCCGCGGCAGTGACAGCCATCCGGTCATGGAAGGCCTGATCGTCGATATCACCGAGCGGAAAATGCTCGAAAACCAATTACAGCAGGCACGCAAGATGGAAGCGGTCGGGAGGCTGGCAGGCGGCGTCGCGCACGATTTCAATAATCTTCTGACGATCATCAAGGGCTACATCGAGATCGCCCTGCAGCGGTGCCTGAACCAGCCGGCGTTGCACGGCGACATCCGCCGCATCGAAGAAGCCGCGGATCGCGCGGTCGCCCTGGTCCGGCAACTCCTGGCCTTCAGCCGCAAGCAGGTTCTTCGACCAAAAATCCTCGACCTCAACTCTATTGTTGTGAATCTCGACCAGCTCCTGCGCCGGCTGATGAGCGCGAACATCGAGATGAAAACATTTGTGTCGAAGGATCTGGGTGCGATCAAAGCCGATCCTGGTCAGATCGAACAGGTAATCATGAATCTGGTCGTGAATGCTCGTGACGCCTTGCCTGAGGGCGGCCGGATCATCATTGAAACGAGCAACGTCGAGCTCGACTCGGCGTATACGCTTGATCATGCGGTTGTCCGTCCCGGACCTTATGTCTTGCTGGCGGTCACGGATACCGGCGTGGGCATGACGGCGGACACGGTAGCCCACATTTTCGAGCCTTTCTACACCACCAAGGAAAGCGGCAGGGGCACCGGCCTTGGTCTGTCGACCGTGTATGGCATCGTGAAGCAGAGCGGCGGCTACGTCTGGGTGTATAGCGAGCTGGGAAAAGGCACCACCTTCAAAGTTTATTTACCGCGCGTCAAAGATGAAGTCCAAGCGCTGGCTGTGGAAACGCCCGCGTCCACGACGCGCAAGGCCCACGAAACTATCTTGCTCGTCGAAGACGAGCCCGGCGTGCGTGAGCTGGCGCAGATGGTTCTCTCCGAGCGGGGCTACAAGGTGATCGAAGCGCATACCCCCGAAGAGGCGGAGCGCTTGGCCGGAAACAACGGCGCGGGAATCCATCTGCTTCTGACCGACGTGGTGATGCCGGGCTCGAGCGGACGCGAGCTGGCCAAGCGGCTCACCGGCCGTTACCCCAACCTGCGAGTGCTGTATATGTCGGGTTACACGCACAACGTGATCGCGCAAGACGGGACGCTTGAGGAAGGAATCTCCTTCCTTCAAAAGCCGTTTACGCCACAGGTGCTCGCGGTGAAAGTCCGCGAGGTGCTGGACCGCTCCGTTTCCTCAAAATAATTTCGCAGATCTCGACGGCTCTACCGTGTTCCCGCCAGGGAAACGCTCTTGCCCGTGGATGCGGACTGCCTAGCGGCATCGAGAATTTCCGTAACAATTACATTCGTTTCAAGGGAAGACTGCCCTTCCGGTTTCATCCCTTCTAAGAGCACCGCCCGAAGATAGGAAACGGAATCTTCCTTTGCTTTTTCCAAAGGCTTGGCGCTGGCCGAGGTCTCCTCTTTTTCGGGAAGACGCACGCGCACGGAGTCGCGCCCCACGGTGATCGCGTAGCCCTTCTGCCCATACACTTCCATGTCTTTTCTCGAGAACGGCCAATTCCAGGAAGCCTGCACAATCACCTGTGCGCGCGGATACGTCAGGACGATAGTCGCTTCATCATCCACCCGCGGATAGACATCCGGCTTGATTTGCTGGGTGATGGCGGTCACCGTGTCCGGCCTGCGGCCATCCATCAGCCAGGTTGCGAGGTCCGCGCCGTAACAGCCAAAGTCGAAGAGCGCGCCTCCGCCGTTTAGCTTGGGATCGGTGAGCCAGGTGAGAAACTCTGGCCCAACGTTGATTTCTTTCGGGCCGCGATGACCGTCATGTACGACAATCTTTCTAATTTCCCCAATGGCGTTTTCGTGTACCAGGTCGTAAGCCGCTTGATTGCTGCGATACCAGGTCGTCTCGTAGTTCACTAAAACCTGAATCTTTCCAGCGCGTGCGGCTTTCTCGATAGCCAGTGCGTCTTCGAAGCTGACCGCCAGTGGTTTCTCCATCATCACGGGAACGGCATACCGCGCGCAGATCTCCACCACGCGCCGATGATCGTACGTGTTGGTGTAGGCGAGTACCGCCTGAGGATGTGTTTTCTTCAGCATTTCTTCCAAATCGGAATAGAAAAGGCCTGGCTCCAAGCCGTACCTCTTTGCAAATTGTTCCGTGAGCTGGTGGTTGGCTTCGGCGATTCCCACGATCTGCAGGTCGGTCCTCTTCTGAAACTGGTCGAAGAATCCGAAGGCGTGGCCATGCACGAGCCCGGCAAGCGCGACGCGTAGCGGCTGGTCTTCTGCCTTGGTCGCGGTCTTCGTTTGACCGCGGGATTCAGCGGTCGCGCCGGCCAACTGGACGAACGTCATCAGGAAAACGGCAAGAATAGAATTTCGCAACGTGAGCCTCCTCCAAACGGTTCGTTATTTTAAGAATCCGTAGCCTTGCTTCGCCTCCGGCGGCTGGCACTTAATCGAATCAAAAGATAGATCGAACCCGCAAAGAGAAATGGTGATGAATAAAAGCCGGGCGCGGGGCGCGTGAAGTGAATGGTCGAGACGGTTTGCCCAAAGATCGTCGCCAGCGTGTGTCCCGTGGCGTTCAGCAAATGCACAAAAGCGAAGAAATATGCCAAAGGCCGCAGCCACTCCGTGTTTCGAAACGCAAACGGCGTCAGCAGCAACAAAACGACATTTGCAATGATCAGCCCCGTCAGCCACTCGCGGAATCCGAACGCCGGCATCGGAAACCACTTATATTGGCTGCGCATCGCCAGCACTGTGGCGTCATAAACCGGCAGGAAACCCGTCAGCGCCTCGTCCGCAACATGCGCGCAAAACGCCAGGCACAGCAACAACCACGCCATCCCAAAATTGCCCCGCCCGCCGCTCTCTCGCTCCCTTGCCAACCCCCGCATTCTACCTCAGTTGAGTCTGCGCATGGCGAGCCGGATTGTGGGAAGCATTTCGTCAGGAAGGAAATTGGATTGGACGCTTTCGCGTTCGCGATTGAAATCCCGCTCGGGCTTGTCATCGCGGTTTCCCAGGAACCATCGGGTCTGAAATATCGGCTATCTTGACGCAACCTGCTTCGATTCATTCCGCGGTGAATTCGTTTGCAATACGCGAACGAGATGGCGGCCCGTCGTGGGAATGGAGACTTTGTTGCCCAACAGAATTGCCTTTGCTCTAATTTTGTGGCCGTAAATTCGCGCGTTTGCTTTGTTGTCAGGGCGCAGCGTGGAACCCTCCAGGGAAATGCCGGCAAATAGTCCGCGAGAACGCGAATAGCTGAGGATCTCCGCGCGCATCCAGAAATCGGTGTCTGCGGAAGCATCGCGCCCTTTGGGACCTGCAGCAGCGGATGCGTCTCCACCCAGCTTGATCTTGCTGCTCAGAATGGAAGCCACACCTTTCTGGTTCATGACCAGAAGAATCAGATCGGTGGATTCGCCACCAATTTGCATTCCGAGGCTATCGCCTTCGAGGGCGTACATGGCGGGAGCACCCCAACGTCCATTGAATTCCTTCCCCTTGCGGCAAACCATCGCTCCGCGGCCGTAATCTTTTCCCATTCCGAAGGCCAGCTTCAATACCGAGGGGAACACGATGACGCACTCGGCTTTTGCCAAAACCTGCCCTGGCAGATTGTCCGGAATGTCCAAAATTTCCTGCAGGACTGCGCCGCAATTTTCCAGCCGCCTTTGTTCCTTCGTTGCGGCATAAACCGCGCCCGCCGCAAACAAGAGACACACTGCCATTACAAAATATCGCTTCATCCCTCTCTCCAGAAATGCTTTTGCAAATCTCCCGGCAGGTTTCTACGAAAGATTCTTGTTATGAGGCGCGGCGGAGAATCTTTTGAGGTATCTTCTTCGCGGTCTTGAACGGTCGAATCCGCAGCGCCAGCCGCTTCGGAATCCGCCGCATCCACGCGTCAGGGGGATTGCTGGCCGCCTCATCACGCCGAGCCAGGCGATTGTAATACTCCGCGGTACCAGCTACGTCCTCAGGTCCCAACCTTGGCAATCGAGGGAGAACCAGAATATACAAAAACCGAAAAAGACGATTCATCTGCCCCTGCGCTTCCAATCCCTATGGGCTGGGATGAACGTGGCGAAACTAGCCGCGTAAGCTTGCGAACTGAATCCTGGACGTTCCCAAGACGCGTGTCTGTACTCTTGTGTACATTTTCGCGGTTTATTTGCGCGGAGACTGCCGTCGTAGTCCGGCGAACGTACCGCTGGCGATGGTTTCCTCCCTTTGACGGCAATGTTGTTCTGTGCTTTAACGTACAGCTTTGCTCGGCGTTTGAGAGCAGTATTCGGGTGTCCCAGATGTATTCCTTCCCGCCTGCACGGGGTTCGACTGGAATATTGCATGCCTACAATGAGAAGCGCCGCGGTGGTTCTGTTTCTTCTTCTGTCGCCGAGGCTCGTCTGGGCGCAGACAGCAGTTCCGGAGAAGCAGAGCGGCCCGGCGCTCAAGCAGCAAGCGCAGCAATCGGGAAGCGCCGGAGATTCCGCGATGCAACCCGACGCGGCCACCCAGGCAAAGCCCGAGACGGTTGTGGCCGTTCCCGCACTGGTCGTAACCCCAATCGACCCGAAAAAAGCAAATTCCGAGGGCAAGCAAACCAAACGCATGTTTGGAATCATCCCGAATTTTTCGGCTGTCAGTGCTCACGCAGAGGTTCCTGCGCTATCCGCCCGTGACAAATTCGTGCTTGCGTCAAAGGATAGCGGTGACTATTCGTCGTTCATTTGGTCAGGACTGCAGGCCGCCCAAAGCATGGCTCTGAAGTCGTATCCGGAGTTGCACCAGGGGGCCGCTGGGTATGGCCGCTACTATTGGCGGGCGTTTGCGGATCAAGCGTCTGGATCTTTCTTCACGGAAGCCATTGTCCCCACGCTGACTCATGAACATCCGCGTTACTATACCCTCGGCTATGGAGGGTTTTTCCGCCGCGCCGGGTACGCGTTATCCCGGGTCGTCATTACCAGGACCGATTCCGGCCGCAATACCTTCAACATTTCTGAAATTGCCGGGAATGGAATGGAAGCGGGGCTAGCCAACCTTTATTACCCACCCCAAGAGCGCAGCTTTCATAATACGGCAGTGAACTGGGCAACACAGTTGGAAGCCGCCGGCCTTAATAACCTCATCAGGGAGTTCTGGCCGGATATCCGCCGCAAGGTTCTTCGACGGAAATAGTCAGGCAGATTGAATTGGGAAGAGGGTAGACCAAAATAGCCGGAGCTTCATGGAATTTGTGGAAGGGCGACTGTTCACTCTTGCGCAGTACGGTTCCTTGCCAGCCGCTTAGAATAAGCTATCAGAAAACGACCGTCCGCTCTGAATAGGAGGCCCTTAAATGAAAAGTAAGCGATTGTCCGGATTAGCGAAAATTTGGGTGTCGGCAGTCCTCGTAACCTGCGGGGCTGCCCTCACCAGCAGCGGCCTGCAAACGGAAAATGGCAAGGCTCCGGTCCTGGCTCCCGGTAAACACTTTGAGCGCGTACTGATTATTGTCTTGGAGAACCAAGACTACTCTTCAGCGATGAGCAATGAGTTTTTAGCGAAACTGGCGACCGAGGGAACCAGCTTCACAAATTTCAAAAACCTCTATCATCCGTCCTACCTGAATTACCTCGTCATGATTGCCGGCAGTTATTTTGGGACGCGTAGTGACCACCAGATAAGCTTCCCCGACGACCCTGAGCATAGGACCATTGGTGATTTACTCGATTGGACGAATTATGCAGAAAACTATCCTTCCGGCGTTCAACCTTATCTTGACGCCTCCAAAGGGAAATATGCCCGCAAGCATGTACCGTTCTTGAGTTTTGAGAAAATTCAAAAGGAAAGCTATGGCAACGTAGTTTCGGTCGACACGAAAGATCCACACAATGCGTTCGTGACGGCCATCGAAATGTTCAGAAAAGACCCGAAGAAATTCCCTCTGCCTCGATACATGTTCTATACCCCCAACCTCGACGACGATGGACACGACCCTCTCTATAACTCCAGGAAGGGACTGCAAAAGGGTTCGCACTGGCTGGAAACATTCTTCGGGACATGGTTTCCCTGGGATCAGAAAGAGATGAAGGGAACTCTCGTCGTAGTCACTTACGATGAATCCGAGGGGAATGAGAAGAACGATCGGATCTATACCGTGTTCCTCGGAGATATGGTAAAAAACCAGACGGTAGACAAGGAATACAATCACTATAGCGTCCTAAGAACGATTGAGGATAACTTTAGTTTGCCTCAGTTGAATTCTGGGGATGCGAACGCGGCCCCAATTACAGAAGCCTGGAAGTAATGCAAGATTTAGCCTGGAGATTGTCCGAGATGGCCGCCGCTCGACAAACTCTGATTTGAGAATAGCAAGAAAGCGCTCTGTTAGCCCGATCGCCATCTGCAGTGCTACTCCGGCTTTGTCGGCGTGTCGGCCTCGGTCGCTCCCTTGGGCTTCGCGATTGTGGAGAGTGTCTCTACATTGAATTTCTTGTAGTCCCAATAGCGCGTCGCGATGCTGGCCTTGATTCCTTTCACCAACAGGAAACGCACTCCGACGTGCGCTTCCATGTACGTGGGCAGCCACACCTCGTTATTCACAAACGATTGCTCGAAAACGAAGCTGGTGCCCTTCTGCAAATTCGCCAGCAAGCCGCCGCCAATCTTCATGTCGCCGGTAAAGTACGCTTCCAACCGCGCCACGTCGTGCGCTTTCTCATCCACCCAAACGACTCCGGCGAGTTTCTGCACTACTTTTTCAACCAGCTTGTGCGCTTTGAATTCGGGATTGGGTTCAAAATCGAAAACCAATACGTCCTGCCCGCGAAAACGTTCCCGCCGCGGATTCACAAACTGGCACGCGCGCAGGAATATTTCAATTCCAGGCTCGTCTTTCTCGTCGCTCTTCCCTTCTTCCTTGGCCTTCTCTTCTTTTGCTTCTTTCTTGGCTGTGCGCTTCTGGTGTTCCTCGATGCGCTTCTGCGTCTTCTCGTTTTCCTTCTTCTGCTCCGCCTCGCTCAGCGGCTTGCCGTCTTTCTTCACCAGAGTGGTGATCTCGTCGCCGTTGAGATAGAAAAACGTGTACTCGTTGATTTCATGCTTCTTTACTTTTCCGTCGCCCTCGAACTCAGTCTCGTCCTCCGATTGCGATCCGGCGTAGTTCTCCTTGAGTTTGTCGATGGCCTTCTGGTTGTCATCAATCTCTTTGAACAGCGCTTTCAAGTCCGGCAGCTTGACTTGCGACTTGATAGGGAAATCAAACACGCGCTCGCCAACGGTTCCGTTGACTACGGCGCGGGAGATCTCGATGTTGTACTTGTCGTTTCCCCGGTGCAGCTCGATCTTGTAAGGCAACTTTACGCCATCCACCGCTCGGTAGTCGTCATATAGAATTTCTTCCTCAACGCCGCCGACGGTCGCCGCTTCTTTTACGATCAGGTGCGTCTGCGGATCGAAGAATACTTGCCGCTTCATGCCAGTCGCCGCCGCGACCTCAAGTTGCAGCGAATCCCTTCCACGTACTTGCGCGTGGCCGACAAATGCCAGCGTGATCTTGTTTTTCTTGAGATTCAACAGCCGGGAGTTGTAATACTGCGCGGCCGCTTCCAGTTGCATGCCTTCAGGACCCACCAGCGTGCCAAGCTCACCCTCGGAATTCCGGTGCCACGCTGACTTCCCGTTGTACGCCTCAATCAGGTTCTTGTCGCCGGCCAGCAACTCCGAGTAGTAGCGATTCGGCAGCTTGGTATCCAGCGTGTACGTACCGCTCTTTCCTTCCTCGTTGGTAAACGTTCCCTCCAGCGTCAAAGTCTGGATCCGGGACAATGCCTTTGCGCCCCCCGCAGATTTCACATATTGATCGACGACCTTCCCCGGCTCCTCCTGCGCGCCAGCCGGATGGGCCCCGGCACTGAGGACTAGCACTATGAGAGCGATGGGCAGGCGCGTGCGCATGAGGTTCAACTATAGGAACGCAATCCAGCTCAAAAAGTTTCTCGGAAAGTTGAGGTGACCAACTCCGGGCATGGCAACTCGAGGCAGGATCCTGAGTTGCAGTGGCGGACCCCGCCTCTGCGGGACCCACTTCAACTGCAATTCGCCTCGAATTACTGCGGCTTCGGCCTCTTCGAATATTTTTCGTAAAGACGCAGATGCCGGTTGTCCATCGACGTGAGTTGTCCACGGATAAAGAGGTACTTGACGTCGGTGGTGAGTTCGAGCGGGTCGCCGTTGGTGACGATGACGTTGGCAAGCTTGCCCTGCTCGATGGTTCCGATCTTATCGTCGAGGCCGAAAATCCGCGCGGGATAAATCGTGACCGCCTTGAGCGCTTCCTCATGCGGCAGGCCGTGTGCAACGGCGTTCGCGGCGTTTTGTCCTAACCGCCGCGCGAAGGAATTATCGAAGCTGGCGATAGCGAATTTCACCCCTGCAGCCGCAAGCTCCGCGGGCTGCGAAAGCAAACGGTCGTAAGGATCGTCCTCGTCCGGCGGGAGCGTCAGCATCGGCCGAAGGACGACGGGAACACCTTTAGAACGGAGCAGGTCTTTGACCTTGTAAGCCTCCGCGCCGCCGGCGAGGATCATCCGCAACTTTTGCTTATCGCAAAATTCGATGGCGTTGCGAATCTCGCGCGAGCGATCGGCAAAAACCAGCACCGATAGTTCCCCGCGAACGACCGGCACGAGAGCTTCGAGCTTCAGGTCGCGATCGTATTTCGCCGGCGAGCCCTTCTCCATAACCTGAGCGTAGTGTCTGGCGCGCTCCAGCCAGTCCGTGAGTTCATTCACCTGTTTGTCGTATTCTTGCTTGGCCTCGCCGTACGGTTTTTCTTTTCGCGAGAAGGTAGTGAAGTCGAACGTTTGCGTCTCGATCTCCGGCCAATGGAGCACCATTGCCGCGCTCTTCTTGATGAGCATTTCGTCGATGGCCCAGCCCGACAAATGGATAGCGGAAGCCTGGCCGCCGATTACGTTGCTTGAACTCCCGGAATCGAATCCGCCGCTGCCAGGCACGGCGAGAACTTCCGTAATGCCCGCCGCGCGGGTTACCGGAATGTGCTCGCTCGAGGGAGACACCGCCGTGGCCGCAACGACATCCGGGTTGTAGCTCCCTGTCTCTGTCGAATCGACGGTAGCGCTGACCGCGCCGATTTCCCGCAATCCCATCTGCGTGATCGAGTCGAAGATTCCGGGATAGACTTGCAGCCCTTTTGCATCGATCACCTGCGCTCCTGCGGGAACATCCACCGTGGCGCCGACAGCGGCAATCCTTCCATCGCGAAGGATGACCGTGCCGTCTTCAATGGTGTTTCCCGCGAGCGTAAAAATCTTTGTATGTGTCAACGCGTATGTCGTTGAGGGCTGCGTTTGGCCGAATGCAATGGCCGGCAGTGCGCAGAGCGCGCTGACAACGAGAGCGATGCGGAAAGTGAGCCCTGTGCTTTTCACCGCGCACCCCCGGGCATGACACCCACAGTTGCGGAGTCGGTGCCATCGGATTGGGGCGGTTTTGGTTTCTCCTCCGGCTTCTTTACTTCAGGTTTTTTCTCTTCGGGTTTCTTCTCGGCAGGCTTTTGACCGGCGGCATCAGGCTTTTTCTCTTCGGGCTTTTTCTCTTCCGCCTTTTTCTCCGCGGCTTTCTTGAATTTATCGATCAGCGCTTTCTTCTCTTTTTCGCGTTCGGCGCGCTCGGCTATGTCGCGCTGGCGGTCAAAATACACGTGGCCATCGATCAGCGTCTTCTGCACCACAGCGTACGCGCTCATCGGATCATGATTGTAAATCGCGAGGTCGGCATCCTTGCCGACGTCAATGGTGCCAACGCGCTTGTCGATGCCGAGCTGCATCGCCGGATTCAGCGTGACCATCTTCAGCGCCTCGTCGTGTGTGAGGCCGCCGTACTTCATGCTCTTCGCCGCTTCTTGATTCAGGTGCGTGGCTTCTTCCGCGTCGTCGGAATTGATCGAGACGACCACGCCGCGGCGCGTCATCAGCGCAGCGTTGTAAGGAATCGCGTCGTACGCCTCCACTTTGTAGGCCCACCAATCGGAAAATGTGGAAGCGCCGACTCCGGCGGCGGCCAGTTCATCGGCGACCTTGTAGCCCTCGAGAACATGCTGAAAGGTGCGGACTTTGAAGCCAAATTCTTTCGCTACACGAAGGAGCATCAGGATTTCATCTTCCCGGTAGCAATGCGAGTGAACGTAACGCTTGCCTTCGAGCACTTCGACGAGAGGTTCGAGGCGCAGATCGCGGCGCGGCGGGATGAGATTTTTTTCACCGGCAGCGGCGCGCTTGTTGTAATCGCCCCAGGCTTTCTTGTAGTCGCGGGCCTCGCTAAACGCCCCGCGAATGGTTTCTTCGACGCCCATGCGCGTCGCTGGATAGCGCTTCGGCTGTCCCGGAATACTGAAGTTGGAACGCTTGGGATTTTCGCCCAGGGCGAACTTGATGCCGGGAAGCGCGCCTTCGAACGGGAGCTTAGCCGCTGGCTGGCCCCACCGAAGTTTGATGACCAGCGTTTGCCCTCCGATCGCATTGGCGGAACCGTGAAGAATATTCGCTGCTGTGACTCCGCCTGCCAGATCGCGATAAATGTCGATGTCTTCAGGATTCAGGATTTCCGCCATGTTCACTATCGAGGAGACGGAAACGCTGCCCTCGTTGATACTTTCGGCGGCAATGTGCGAATGGCAATCGATAATGCCGGGAATGACGAACTGCCCCGCGGCATCGATCACCTGAGAGTCTTTCGGCACTTTAACGGACTGGCCGACCTCGGCAATTTTGCCATCCTTTATAAGGATGGAGCCGTGCTCAATCGTTCCGTGCGAAACAGTGAGAATGGTGGCGTTTTCAATCACGATGACGGCGGGCGCGTCCGCCGGCGTGGCGGCATGCGCCAAAATTGGAAAGGAAATCACGTAGAGGACGGAAAGGAGGTTAAGGATTTGAAGATTCCTTGCGTGAATGAAAAATCGAGATGAGCTCTTCACTGGGCCCCTCCATGCAAGGCTGCTGCAGCAGTGGTCGCACTCGTGGGTTTGACGCCCGTAAACTCCAGCGAAAAACCGTGTACGGCGATGTTGCCTTTCACGGAAGTTCCGTCGAACGTCCCAGAGAAAATGACGTCCGCGGGAGATCCCTCGATCGGAATGTTGATGGTGAAGCTGAACTTGTCCCCGCTCAAATAGCCGCTGATAATTGAAGCAGTGCCACGCTTGCTTGTAATCGTGCCGGAGATCGATCCGTCCTTATCCATCGTCAGGTCCGCGGTGGATTCATCGGGACCACTGTCGGGCGTGGTATAGGAAAGCTTCCATCTCCCGCTGATGTCCCCTTTCGGCGGATCTTTGGGCTTCTCCGGCTCGCGAATTTCAAATCTGCGGCCGTCCACAAAAACCATTTTGATCTTTGTTTTTTCCTCAAAGAGGTCGCCGTCGGCGACAACGAGGTTCGCGATTTTCCCGATTTCGATCGAGCCCAGGCGGTCCGCAACGCCGAAGATTTCCGCCGCCGACAGCGTCAGCGCGCGGAGAGCGGCGTCCGGCGCAAGGCCCGCATCAATCGACTTCTTCGCGGCCTTGAGAATGTCTTTAGGCGGAGTGATTCCGCCGGAATAAAACGCAAACTTGACGCCGGCTTTGGCCAGCGCCGCCGGTGAAGACGGCGCGCGATCGCGGAACCGCAGAGTTCGCAGCGGCGGCTTGTCTTCGGGATCAGCATCCTTCTCGGCTTCCGGCCACTTCAGATTCACAAGCACGGCAAGTTTTTTCGCGGCAATTTCCGGAGCGACTTCGTATGCCATCTGTCCGCCATAAATGACGCCGTTGACATGCCAACGATCGACCAGTTCAAGCGCGCGCCGAAGTTGGACGGCATTGTTCGCCGGAATCAAGACCAGCGCGTGATCCTCCAGCGCCTCGGCGAGCGCGGCTTCGGTGCGGTCATATCGAGGCCGTGCCGCGCTGCGCGGATTCTTCTCGTAAATAACCTGCGCCTTGCTGCTCCATTCCGTGTCCAGCCAGACCTGGTGAATGTAGGCCAGCGTGCCCATGATCGAGCTGGGAAACCCGCCGCCGAATCCTCCCGAAGTCTGAAATGTCACGGGAATCGCTACCGGCGATTTCACCACCAGATCCCCCGCGCGTTCGCCCGCCAAATCCAACACGGCCGCCTGCCCCGGGAAGATTCCTCCCTTGGGCGAGGAAACAACCGTGGCAAATCCCGCGCTGCGCCAGGTTTCGATGCGTTTATCGCTCAGGCTGACTTCGTCCGCCCCGCTTCGCCACGGCACCGAGTAGGGCCGGTCCTCGGGACCGCGCGCCCTTTCTTGTGAGCCGCGCGGACCGCCTTCGCCACTGGCGGGAACAGCGGCGGAAATCCCAACGTCGGTAAAAGAGTCGATTAGCCCCGGATAAACAATCAGGCCTTTTCCGTCGATGACCCATGCCTCGGGTGGAATGGCAATATCTTTCCCAACGCCCGCGATCAGGCCGCGAGAGACGACGATGGTGGCGTTCTCCAAGGGCGGTCCGGATACGGGGACGACTCTGGCCCCGCGAATGGCGAAGTATTGCGGCTCGCCGCCTTGTGCCAGAAGAGGCGGCGCCATACAAAGAACTGCAAAAAGAGCCGCGAAGCAGACTGCTGACACACACCTGAGAACCACATTGGAATGCATGCAAGAACTCCTCGCGAGAGCGTTGAAAGGACAACCGTCCCCCGGCAACCGTAAAGGTAGACGCATGAGGCTAGTGGGAAGTTTCGGCAGAGTCAAGAAGGCCATGCCTCAAAAAAAAGTGGACAATCCGGAAACAAATTGCCGGGGGCCTTCGTTTCTTCTATTGCATTCCAATAGGGACGGTGGCATATACGATATGGGCATCCCATAGGAGCCCCTTGGGGGAAGACAATGGGCGACAAAGCGGACGTCTGGCAAGGAACACTCGCTTTAATGGTTCTGAAAACGCTGCAAGCCCTCGGGCCGCTACACGGATACGGAATCGCGCGCCGCATCGAGCAAACCAGCGGCGACCTGCTGGCCGTGAACTACGGAACGCTTTATCCCGCCCTGCTGAAGCTGGAGCAGGAGGGCTACATTTCCTCCGAGTGGGGCACCTCGAACAACAGCCGCAAAGCTAAGTACTACAAGCTGACCCGCGCCGGCCGCAAGCAACTGGATAAAGAAGCGCGCGAGTGGGAGCAGACCACGGAAATTCTGGCGCGCTTCCTGGCCCCCGGAAAGGAATCCGCATGAAGTTGCTGCGCGCGTTGTTCATACGTCTGGCTGGTCTCTTTCGCAAAGACCGGCGAGAGCGCGAACTCGCTGACGAAATGGAAAGCCATCTCCAGATGCACATCGAAGACAATCTGCGCACCGGTATGAGCGCCGCAGAAGCACGTCGCCAGGCGATGATCAAACTCGGAGGCGTCGAACAAACCAAAGAACTTTATCGCGAGCGCCGCGGATTGCCCCTTCTGGAAACGTTCTTTCAGGATTTGCGCTTCTCCTTTCGTATGCTGCGAAAAAATCCCGGCTTTACCGTCGTCGTTCTCCTTACCCTTGCCCTTGGTATCGGCGCGACCACGGCAATCTTCAGCGTTGTATATGGCGTGTTGCTGCGCCCACTGCCGTACACCGATTCGAGCCGGATCATGGCGGTCTTCGAAGTCAACTCGAAGGGCGGGTGGTCCCATCTTGCGGACCCGAACTTCGACGACTTTCGCGATCAAAACCGCAGCTTCCAGGCGATTGCGAAGTATAACTACTATGTGGTGTCAGTTTCGGGGGCTTCGCAGCCCTCGCGCACGACAGTGGCATCCGTCTCTCCCGACTTTCTCAAGGTCTTAGGCATTCAGCCGATCCTCGGGCGGGATTTCAGTGCCGGCGACGCGAAGAAAGGGGCGGGCCGCGCCACTCTTGTCAGCTATGGATACTGGAAGCAGTATCTCGGATCTTCGCCGGACCTCTCGCAGTCGCACTTGAAGATTGATGGCGCGGTCTTCTCCGTTATCGGCGTGCTCCCGGCCGGATTTCGTTTCCCCACAGATGTCGATCTGTGGCTGCCAGCCGATTTGGACGGGGAAAACCCCAGCAGGACGTCGCACAACTACTACGCAGTCGGGCGTCTCCGCGACGGCGTGACCGTAGAGCTGGCAAATCAAGATATTAGCGCGATAGCCCGGCGTATTCACGATACCTCGAGCGAGCAAGGCGATTATCTCCTTAGAGATGGAATTGTCCTCCCGCTGCAGGACTCGATCACGGGCAAGGCTCGCTCGGCGCTGTTGGTCCTTTTCGGTGCGGTGGCATTTCTGCTGCTGGTGGCATGCGCGAACGTGGCGAATTTATCGCTGGCACAAGCGTCGATGAGGGAGCGCGAGCTCGCCATTCGCGGCGCCCTCGGCGCGGCACGCGGCCGGTTGATTCGTCAGTTCCTTACCGAAGCCTTTCTGCTTTCGCTGGTTGGCGGCGGTCTTGGCGTACTGGGAGCGTTCTGGGGCGTAGCGGGATTGGTTGGGCTGGCGCCGCAAAATCTCCCGCGGCTAGACAGCGTTTCGATCAGTGTTCCAGTACTTGTGTTCGCGTTCCTGCTTTCAACTGCGGTTGCCGCCGGCCTCGGAGCGTTCACCGCCGTTCGCGCGACTTCCGGAGACGTGCGCAAGGGCTTGGTGGAAGGCGGGCGTGGACAAGCAGGTTCGCAAGGCAGCCAGCGCGTGGGCCGGGCCATCGTGGCGGCGCAGATCGCGATCACATTGGTTCTTGTGGTCGGAGCGGGATTGCTCGGGCGCAGCTTGCTGAAAGTGCTGGAAGTGAATCCCGGCTTCCGCGTGGACAAAATTGTCACGATGGATGTGTCGCTTCCGTGGGTGGTAGATCCTAAAGCAAAAGCAGGTCAGGCGATTTTCTTTTCAAACCTGATTGACCGCCTCAAACAAATCCCGGGCGTACACAAAGTTGGCGCGACTAGCGGCCTGCCTATGAATGAGGATGGCGGACTTCCCGACGGAATGTTTGTGCTAATGACGCAGAACGAGATGCCCAAGAGTGTGGATGGCTTTGGCTCTCTGCTCCGTCAAAAAGAGCGCCTTGGCGTTGCGGATTTCGGCGTGGCCACGGACGATTACTTCCAGGCTCTCGGAATTCCCCTGATTCGGGGGCGAATCTTTGACGAGCGCGACGGCGCGAATTCTCCGCACGTTGCCGTAATCAGCGAATCGCTTGCCCGCGACCGGTGGCCAAATCAAGATCCGATCGGCCACACCATCCAGTTTGGAAACATGGACGGCGACTTGCGCCTACTGACCATCGTCGGGATCGTGGGCGACGTTCACGAATATGGCCTCGATGTGCCGCCGCGTCCCACCGTCTATGTGAATCTATTCCAGCGGCCACGCGCGGCGATCACTGTGACCATGCTGAGCGATGCCGACACACGCTTGGTCACTTCGGCAGCACGAGGAATTCTGCAGGACCTCAACCCGGAGATTCCGGCGAGGTTCCGGACGCTCTCGCAAGTTTATTCTGCTTCGTTGGGCTCGCGGAGATTTAACGTCATTCTCGTCGGATTCTTCGGAATCGTCGCGCTGCTGCTCGCTACCGCAGGCGTCTTTGGCGTGATGGCCTATTCGGTCAGCCGCCGCACCCGTGAGATTGGCGTGCGTGTCGCTCTCGGCGCGCGTTCCGGCGACGTTCTAAGGATGATCCTGAGCCAGGGATTGCGCACTATTTTTATAGGTGTGGCGATTGGGATTGCCGGTTCGCTGGCACTGACACGCACCGTTGAGTCGCTGCTTTTTGGCGTCACAGCTACCGATCCGCTGACTTTCGGCGGGGTGACACTGCTCCTTGTGGGGGCAGCACTGCTCGCTTGCTACATTCCGGCGCGACGTGCAGCACATGTCGATCCCATCGTCGCCCTGCGTTACGAATGAAGTATCAGTTTCTAGTTTCTAGTTTTTAGTTTTCTGCCCTACGGTTTTTTCTTCTTAAACAATCCGCCGAGCGCGTTTATGGCGTCGACCGGATTTTGCCCTTGCGCTGGCACTTTGGTGGTACTGGCGGAAGATTTTCCGCCGAGGCAACCCAACTCAGACTTGAATAAATCTTTGGCGAGACCTCCGACGTCGGGAATGAATTTGGGATCGGAGGTAGTGCCCTCAATCTGAAATGGAATTTTCAGACCGCCACCGCTGCTGCACCCGCCGCCACCCACGCTGCCGCCGGTGACCGTGCCCAGAATTCCGCCTAGAGCGCCAGCGGCGCTATTCGCCCCACCGGCGGCTGAGCCTGCCGCGCTGCTGGCCTCTTTCGTGAGCGTTGCCAGCATTTTGAAATTGAGGACGTTCTTCGAGTCCACCGTGCCCGCACCGGTGAGATTCCCAATGGTTGGAAGGACGGCAAGAAAGTTCTCAGCCTGAATGCCGGTGGGCGCCATGCGGACATTCGAGGTGAGTTTCTCGATATTCAGGTCCTTGCCCGATTTGATTCCTGCGAGCGAGGCGACGGAAGCCATTTTCGAACCGAGATCGAAGTTCGCGAGCACGCCGTTGAAAAGGCCGACCGTGCCGGTGGTGACGACTCTGTTGGTGGGACCTGTGAGAGTGAGATCGCTGTTGAGCATCCCGCTCTGAAGCGAAGCGCCCTTCGGGAGATGCACGCCGAGCGCGGGAAGGAACGCTTCGAGATCTTTCGCGGGCATGTTCTTGGCGTCGAGCTTGATGTTGATGACCGTAGCCTCCCCCGCCGTTTCGTAAGTACCGTTGAGATGGGCTGCCGCGTTGCCGATATTAAGCGTCGAAGGATTCAGCACGCCGGCGTTCTTGCGGAGATTGTATTTCGTATCGTAATTCACGGTCACGGGAACTCCGGAGGGCGAACCTCCGGCGACCAAAAGCGCATTGGAAAACTTGACGGTGCCCTTGGTTTGCGCTTCGCCGCCTTGCGAGGAGAGATTGCCGTCGAGATCAACAAGGCCGCCAAGACCCGCGGAAGAGTCGAGGAAACCCGTGGAGGCAAGATTCAAGCCCGTGACGTTGAGCTTGGCATTGAGTGGAGTGAGCGAAGTATCCGCTTGATCCACGGGCCCAAAAGTGCCGTCCAGCTTGAACTTGCCGCCAGAGGGCAAATCCGCCGTGACGGTGACCGGAAATTTCGAAGTCAGCGAAACGTCCGAAGCGGTGACGTTAACGTGATCGTAGGTGCTGCGCTTCTGCGAATTCGTCGAGCCGACGATGATGCTGCCGTCGCTCAGCGTAACTTTCTTGACGGACACTTCGGCCGCGCCTGCCGGGGAAGGTTTTTCCACCCCCTCCTTGGCCTTCGCTTTTGCGGCGGAACCGCCCAGCGAGGAATAGTTCCACACGCCGGCGGCGTTGTGAAGCAGCGTCACTTGCGGCGTGTCAATCGTGACGCCAGTGACATGGAGCGTCTTCGAGAAAATCAGCGGCATCATTTCCACGCCCACCTTCAGCGACTTCGCGGTGAGAAAGGGAGACGAGCTGAATTTCGGATCGTCGCCGATGGTGATATTGTCGGCCGAGAGCGAGCCGCTAATGAGCGACAGGCTCAGATTGCCGAGTTCGACTTTGCGCCCCAGCGCCGCCGAAGCTTTTTCCTCAATCGTGGGCCGGAACTGATTCACGGGAATCAAAAACGGCACTACGAGCACCACCACGACCAGCACACCCACCACGATGAGCACAATCTTCAAAGTCTTTTTCATGACGACCTCCAAGGCGGGAGGAATGGGCCATCCCCCGAACGCAGAAAGGCGAGGATAGCACAGCGACTATATACATGAGGGAGGGCGTAGGCATCTGTCCACTTTGGGACAGGGCGATACGTGACCCGTGACTCCCGACTCCCGGCTGGTGATGTCAACGCAAAGTAGAAATGTCCGGTTTTCTGCCATATTGAAATGTCCGCCATGGGTGCTGCGGAGGAACACTCTTTCGGGTCTTTGATACTGGATGTGCGGTAAGTCCTGGAGGCCGTAGGCCGGAAGGACTTACCGCGCGCGGCGCCGGTTCCGGACAGGGGCGCAGGCGCAGATAGCGATTGCGGAAGCGCAGCCAGTGCGAGCCGTCCAGACGCCGTTCGATTTCCACCGAGGCTCCCCGTAAACCAGCGCAGACTTCTTCCCGTGGCACGCCCCAGCGGTTTCCGTCCCAGCTGACGGTGTGATCGTCTGCCACCTTGCGGGCCACGCGCACACTCAGGATTTCTTCCAGGCGATGTTCTCGCCCCAGCCGTCGATGGGCATTGCGTGGATGGCGCGGTACCACCGTGAATCGCTCTTCCCACTCGGGAAGAAAGCGCGTTTCCAAAAAGTGATTCGCAGCTTCGAGGCTAGCGATTCCCGCCAAACGCATTTCCTTCACCAGGCGGTCCTGGAGGGTCTCGAACAATCGCTCGATGCGCCCTTTCGCCTGCGGACTTTGTGCCGCGATCCATTCGATCCGCAGTTCGCCAAGTGCCCGTCCGAACTGGGAGCGCGCCCCGGCTTCTCCCCGGAGTTGTTCGGAGACCGCCGCAGAACCTGCCGTGCGAAAGATGCTGTTTTTATCGGTGTAATGGGCCAGCGGACGCCCGTAGCGTCGCAACCATCCCCCCAAGGTTCGCAAGTTCTCTTCCGTGGTGTCGTGTTCGGTGAAACGTGCCCACACCCGGCTGGTAGCGTCATCGATCAGCGCGATCAACTGACATGCCGGGCCACGCTCCTCTAACCAGCGAAAAGGGGAGCTATCCTGCATCACCAGCTCCCCAAAACTCGCTCTTCGCTCGCGCCACACGTGGATCTTTTTCACCCGCTGGGAGCGCGGGCGCCAGAAGGCCGCTTTGCTCATCCACTTCCGCAGCGTCTCGCGGCTCACCGCCAATCCTTCCTTCGCCAAGTGTTCGGCAGCCAGCGTGGGTCCAAAATCAGCATACCGCTGGCGCACCCGCGCCAGAATCTTCTGCTCGAAGCGTGCAGCGAACTTGCGATTGGAGGGCCGTCCGCGTAATCCATGAATCACCGCCCGGTCTCCTTGCTCCCGCAGGCGCAGCAATAACCGGCGCACCTGACGGTCGGTGATCTTGATCCGCTGTGCAGCCGCGACCTGCGTTAAATGCCCTTGCTGTACGTCCTGCAACACGCGCAGTCGGTCCCGTTCTCGTTGGCTCAAGGCCATTCGCTCCGTTTCCATGGGTCCCTCGGCCACCCATGAAAGCGGACATTTCTACTTTGCACAAACCGGACATTCTCATTTTGCGGCGACA
>WNFO01000017.1_pt1 | contig 150866 bp, 116 predicted proteins | sample 5400251 | NCBI WGS metagenome assembly WNFO01 (sample SAMN13153354, study PRJNA577476) | soil metagenome | isolation source: 100 cm saprolite under Madrone tree | place: USA:California | collected 2016-06-14 | reverse complement strand
GGATTATGAGGGTGGTCTTCTCTTCGATTTCTCTGAATCGGGAAGAACCAGGAGACTATGTCGCCTCGACCTCGCCAAACTTCGGACGAAGCCATCCTAATGGCCACCATGCGCGTGATGCAGGGCCGCAGCCCCGTGGACCTTACCCTGGCGGACGTCGCCAAGGAAGCGGGTGTCGTGCCTGCCACGCTGATCCAGCGCTTCGGCACCAAGCGGGGCCTGTTGCTGGCCGCCTGCCGCACCGCTCCCGGCGGTGTTCCGGAGCAATTCGCCGCCGCGCGCGCCAAATATGGCTCGCCGCTGAAAACGCTGATCGAACTCTATGCAAAGTGCAGCGGCTTTGCTTCGACGCCTGAAGCCATGGCCAATGGCCTGGCCTACCTGCAGATCGACCTCATCGATCCTGAGTTTCACGCCATCACCCTGGCGCAATTCACCGCCATCCGCGACGAAACCAAAAAACTCCTCGATGATGCCGTGGCGGCCGACGAACTCAAGCCCTGCGACACCGCCGATTTGGCCCGGCTGATCCAGCAGGTTAACGGCGGCGCTATGCTCGACTGGGCCGTCTACCGCAAAGGGTCCCTGGCCGCGTGGCTCCGCCGTTCTCTCGAAGGTCTGCTGGCTCCCTACCTGCTCGGAGCGGAGGCAGACTTGCCCAAGGCCCGATCTGGACGAATGCAAAACAACCGAAAGTAGTAGGTCAGTTTCCGGTAGGTGAATTACCGGGAGCTGACAACTTATCCCGAGGAAAATCCGGGTTTGAGGATTAAGTCCGGGTAGCCGACCAACCGCCCACTAAGCGGTTTTGCCCGTGATACTTTGGTGAGCATGCCAATTCCGTATTACCACATCGATTCCTTCGCGAACGAACTGTTCGCGGGCAATCCTGCGGGTATATGCCTCGTTCCCGCATTTCCTGCCGATGATGTCATGCAGAAAATCGCAGCGGAGAACCGTCACAGCGAAACAGCCTTCGTGGTCGCCCGTGCTGATGGCGATTTTGACCTGCGTTGGTTCACACCGGTGGTGGAAGATGACCTGTGCGGCCATGCAACCTTGGCTTCTGCATATGCACTCTCGTTGCGTGGACATGACACCTGGCCGGTTCGCTTCCATACAGTCAGTGGCTTATTGACGGTCAATGGTGATCACGAGCGCTTTGAAATGGATTTCCCGTCCAGGCCACCGGTATCGTGCGAAATTCCAACGGGGCTGCTGTCCGCTCTGGGTCTGGAGATGGCAGAGGTAATGCGCGACCCTCGCGACTTTCTCATTGTCGTCGATCACGCAGAGATCGTGCGAAACCTCAAACCGGATATAGCTGCGTTGGCGAAAATTGATATTGGCATCAGTGGTGCATCCGAGGGGATCGACGAAGATGCTGCGACCGGATCAATCCAGTGCACACTCGTCCCATACTGGGCCGGACGCACTGGCAAGCAAACATTTCGAGTGCAGCAACTCAGTTCTCGCGGCGCCCGAATGTGGTGCACGCTCGTTGGCGACCGCATAAAGATCGCTGGTGAAGTGAAGCTTTATCTACAAGGGACCATCAACATCTAACTTGAGATCTCTCTTAACTTGACGTGCCACGATACTTCCGGGACCGCCGCCCATCGCAATTTTGCCCAGATCACGAGCAACCCTCAAGGAATCCCAAGGTAAGGTTTGCCGACAACTCGGGACCGCTCAGATGGTCGGGACTGTCTAGAATTATTTGTGAGGTGGACGACTCGGATTTTTGCGTGATCGATCAGCCGCGTCAGCCGCGGACGGCGTACCGGAGAACGACCACACTCTTACGGAAGCTTCGCTCCTCGACTAGCTCGAGGTCCAGCAGCACTCCATCCGGGAAGAACCGTTTTCCGCTGCCGACGACCACGGGGCAGACAATCATTTGAAACTCATCGACAAGACCCGCCCTTATCGCTTGTGAGGCGAGTTGAGGACCGTCAACAGTGATGTCGTGCCCGGCTTCGGCCTTGAGCCGCCGGACCGCGTCGGAATCGAATTCACGCTCGATCCTCGTCCGCGCGCTGCGCGGCTCGGCGAGGGTCCTGGAGTAGACGATCTTCTCCGCCCCCTGCCACTGCCTCGCAAAGTCGAGCACGAACCGTGGTTGATCGCGAACCGTGTGTGCGGTCTCCCAGTACACCATTGTCTCGTACATCCTCCGTCCGTAGAGATAGGTGCCGAATGACGACGCAAGCTCGTTGACGTAGGAGTGCAACTCTTCGTCTTCGGGAGCGCCCCAGCCAAAGCGGCCGTGCTCGTCTTCCGTGTAACCGTCCAGTGAAGTAAACATTGAGTAGATCAACTTAGCCATGCGTCTCACCTCAACCTAATAAGACGACAAAGGACTGCGATGTTACTGTATTGCTTCCCGGCGAAGAAACTCGCTGGAGTTTAGAGTATGCCATTGCTGCTGAGGCTGACACGATAGCCGGCGTGACAACAAAACGTTCAGGAAGGCGTTCGTGAGCCAAGCAGCAGTGAATACGGGTTTATTCAAATTCAATAGATCCAGAGCAGGGAGAACAGTGGTGCGATGGCGACGCACATGTGGTTGGCGCGAATAATCTTCGTCGGAAGATATCTTTGCGTGTTTCACTATGTCGTTGTTCAACTTGGGTGTCATCATGCCTGCGACATCGTTCGCTTTTTCAACACCCACAGGCGGCAGCGCTCAAAGGGACACTGCAGGGATTCTTGCCCAATGACGAGCGATCCTGAAGTAATCCCAAAGTAAGGGTTGCCGACCATTCGGGACCTATCATATGGATTGCGGCGTCTGAATGAACGATCCGAGGCTGGCGTGATGGATTGCTGACGCTTGGGAATCCAGCGTCTGCTGTCCGACGCATCGAAGGATCGGGCACCCAGTTGCGGGCGTGACGGGTGAATCGAGAGTTTATCAGCGTGCACACAACGAGTCGCAGAGGAAAGCACCCATGACAGACGCATCGAATCAATCCCGCCTCTCCCGGCGCAGTTTACTGGCCAGCCTGGCGACGATGCCCGCGGTATTGGTCGCCGGTAGCTCTCGGGCTGCCCAGACAGCCGGCGATGCGGCACTCAAGGAGGTCCAGGCGGCTCTAAGAGACGCGAGGGGGACCAAGCTCGTGCTACTCGGCACCGCCGCTGGGCCGATTCCCACCGTGCCAGGACACACGCGGCACATGACCTCTCACGTCATGGTGAGCAACGCCGCCGCGTACGATGTGGCACGAAGGAGTTGTGAGGGGTAGCCGGAATTACTTTGGCAGTTTTGCATTTGCAGCAGGGGCAAAGGATGCAGCATTGCCGGCGGGGTGCGCGATTTCGGGCCGCAGCCCTGCGGTGAGCAACTCCAGTCCGATGCCCCGTTCTGCCGGAATGTGCGTTCAGTGAGTAAGTACAGAATAAAATAACCCAAGGCCACCTCCCCCAAGGGCCCTGGGTTATTTGCTCGGCTTCTTTTGAAACCGGCGAAGTATCTAGTCGCGCAGCTTCTGCTCTTTACGCCACGTCAGCAATAGCACTAACGTGCTAGCGCACCTGGCACGAAGGTGCCACAGTCCTCTGCGAGGCACCGCGCTCTTGCCCAAGCCAGGGTTGACGCCCTTCGCCGCACGAGTCCACGAGAAGAGCCTACAAATCAAGAGCTCGACATCCGGATTCTTTGCTGCTCAGTACCTCTTGTGATACTTCCCGTCGACAGCAAAGCCACCGTTTTCATCCCGAGTCACACTGGCTGCACTGGCTGACCAGCGCTTGCTGATTTTGTACTCTCCTTGTATGATCTCGCGCTGCGTCGAAGTCACGTCGGTGCGGAATGTAAACAAGAAATTATTGGTGACACGCTGCCGCATCGCAATGCGGGCACCCGGGTTGGAGTTGTTGCCGCCCAGTGTCGGATCGATCGACAAGCTGGAGAGAGCGGCCAGCTTTTGGACACCGCCACTCACCTGACTTGCAGCCCCCTGCGCCAGAAGTGAACTCGCCCCAAAGTTCGAAGGAGAGGCTGCGGCCTGTTGCGTGGTTTGTCCCCGGGCAATCGGGTTGATAATGTCGGCCGTGGGCAGCGGCGGGTCAGAAACGTAGCTGGTTTGCATTTTGTCAAGCGGGCCCAAGAAGGTGAGGCTCAAGTTGTATTGGCTTATGGTGGTTGTCAACAGCACGTTGAGCACAGGTTCGGTGCGATGTGGATTGGAGAACTCGATGATGCCGCGCTTAATTTGATAGCGCTTGTTCATCAGGAATATGTCGCCAGCGGTAAACTCCGTTCTCCCGACAATGACGGGATCTGAAGAGGTTCCGACCACGCGCAGGTTCGCCATTCCTTGCAGGGTTACTGCGCTGCTGGCGAGATTCAGGTCGCAGGCGGTTTGGACGGCGATATCCAGCTTAATTTTATCGGCCATGCCCTGACTGGGGGCAGACTCCGGACCCGACTGATCTAAGTCAACGTTTCGGTTCATAAAGCCTCGGACGCGGTACCTGTCAGGAAGAGCCCCTGATGGAAGTCGCCAAGGAACGGCTGAGAAAGACCGCGGAGCTTCTAGCTAAAGCTAGCCGGTTTCTTGGCCGGCTGTCTTGGGAGCGCTGCAGCAGTGTCCTGGCTGGGAGATTGGGCCTGGTTACGTCCGGTAACGTTTGCCGGGGTGGCGGTTTTAAAGAGGAAACGCCATTCCCGCCAACATAGAAAACATAGCTGGCTGCCAATAGGACGTAGTTCTGCTTGCGAAACGGGAGGCGCCAGTAAATCAGCACGAGGAGGACGAAAAAAAATCTCGGCTGTGGAATCGATGAGCATCAGCTGCGTTCTGGTTTAGGTTGAAGTCGCGTCCACTATTCCGAGAGAAGAGGTCGATACCTGTCTCTAAATTGACGGTATCCGCCGCACGCCCACAGGGTGAGAAAGAGCAGGACCATGCCGTAGATCAGTCCCGCGTAGATACCCGTAAGGATAGCCTTTCGCGCCGAGGCGACAGCCAGGTAACCAGCCATGCAGGCGGCGGCCAGGATCGGTCGCCAGGCAATCCTTGCGAGCGGGATTCCCGAGAAGAGGCGCGACACAGGGATGTAGTGCTGACAGCAATCCACGATCCTGGTCAGCAGTAGCGCGAAGGCAGCGCCCCGCACACCGAAGAAGCGAATCAGGGGCCAGCCCACCGCCAGGTTACACAAAGTGTCTACGACAACAATTCTCAGAGTGACTCGCTCGCGATGGCTGGCCACCAGCACTTGCCCTAGAACGCTGGTAAACGCCTGGAAGATCAGAAGCCACGTCACAATGCGCAGGGCAGGGAATGCCTGAAGAAACACGGGATTCCCGTATAGCAACAGCAGCACCCGGTCGCCCATAAAGAACAATCCGGCCAGGGCGGGAAGAGCCATAACCAATAGCAATTCGATGGCTTGCTCTCCGATGCGTTTGAGACTGTGATAGCCAGGTTCGACTTTCCGGCACATCACGGGAAAAATGCACTGCGCAACACTCTGGTAGACGAGGAGCAAAGGCGTGATCACCTGGGTGGTCGCGTTGTACAGACCCACTTCGACTTCGGTCGCTGCCTTGGACAGAAGAACAAAATTCAAGCTGGCCATGAGTGCCATCGTGCCGTCAATCCCCAGAAACGTTGCGGCAGAACGCGCGGTGCCCATCGCAAAGCGAAGGTCGACGCAGCCGTCACATACAGGAAATTGTAAAAGCGCTATCCAGATCTCGATTACAGCCACCACGATGAGCGAACACACCAGAATGAGAACAACGGCGCTCAAGCCGCTGTTGGTTGACAGAAATAGAAAGGCAGTACCCACTTTCACGATATTCATCGGCACGTTGACGTAGGCGATGTATTGCATCTGCTCCCAAGCCTGAAAAATCGCTTCGCACACCGCCGACAGCGTGTAGGGAATGAGTGCTACCGACAGAACAGTGATGAACAAACTGGTCGCAGCCGAGTAACGCATCAACCGAACGAATCCCCACAACAGGGCAATACAAATGGAGGACGAAAGAGTTACTAGTAAGCAGCCGTTGATGAAGTACGCGCCCGTTTGAACTGGGTTTGTTGCAACCTCGCGGATGATGACGGTTCTGACACCGCTCAGGGCAAACACCTGGAAAGCATAAAACAGAGTGAGTGCCAGGCTGAGTTGGCCAAACTCGTGACCGCCCAGGTGTCGTGCGACAAGCGCATACAGAACAAAGCTGGTCACACGGTTCATCACATCACTGCTCAGGATAGCGAACACGTTCCCGCTGATCTGTCGCACACTCATAGTCGTTAAAGTTTTCAAGCCCCGGCAGGACGGTCAACAATATCCGGCGAAGTCATTGACTGGGAGGGCGAGGCTCGCCGCATTGATCAGTCACGGCCGAACCAGCCAGATTAGGTAAAGAGTCGGCAGAGATCCTCGCCAGCTTGCTCTGTAATTGGGTGCGACCCAGATTTGTTCGGCGGGCGTAAGGTAGTAGACGCGACCATTTCTGTCCTTCACGTATTCCTTGACTTTGCGGATGCCGGCATTGAAGACAAACGTATGTCCAACCATAAGGGTCGCGAAACGCGACTCTGAGAGTTCAATGAGTTCCTCGGCATCGGTGGAACGCGTGGTCAGCGGTTTTTCCACCAGGACATGTTTTCCTGCTAGCGCGGCGAACGACCTCTTGCAATCGCTCTGCTTTCTGGTCGCACACCGCGCGAACCTTTCAATCCAGGGGGTCGTTGAAAATCCGCACGTAGTTCATTCCCCAATAACCGCATCCTATGATGGCGATACCCAGTTGGGAACTGTCTGCGGGGTTTTCGTTCAGCTCGACTGACCTGGCTCCGCGATCATGCAGCACCTCGCTTTGATAAAACCGCAGGAATCGTAAGAAAAAGAATTCTGAGATCGAGCAAAAGCGATGCATTCCGGATGTAATGGACATCCATGCGCACCATCTCTTCAAATGAAACGCGGCCGCGTCCGCGCACTTGCCAAAGACCCGTCATTCCAGCCAAGGCGGCCAAGCGCCTACAGTCGCGATTCCGATAACAAGCGACTTCGTAAGGAGGCACGGGACGGGGACCGACAAGGCTCATGTCACCTTTCAGAACGTTGAGGAGCTGTGGCAACTCGTCCAAACTGAATTTGCGGAGAAAACGTCCCAGCCGCGTCACCCGGGGATCGTTGATGAGTTTGAACTTCCCTTCGGGAGCGAGCAGGGATGGAGCGCGTCCTTCGACAAAACCCCGAATATACGCTTCGTGCGGCGAGGAATCCGCGTCCGCTACCATGGAGCGGAATTTATACATGGTGAAGTTCCGGATGACCCAGATCGGCTTCGTGCCGAGCGACGTGCGCTTCGCCCCGACGCGTTCCTGCCTGAAAAAAACTGGACCCGGCGAATCGAGCTTGATCAGAAGAGCGACCACCGCAAACAGCGGCAGCAGAATGATGAGGAGAAGGCTCGCTAAGATGAGATCCAGGTATTGTTTACAGGCAAAATAGAAAGTATTTTCTAACTGCTCGGCTGGCAGGCAGGCCGGAGCCGAGCCGCGGTCGTGTTTGTGATTTGCTCTGGACGACAACGCTCGGGGCTTTGCCGAGGTGTTCGCAACAGTCAAGGTGGAGGATGCCATTTGTTTTTCTCGCGACGACATAACTCAACGCTGCACGCGTGAAGAGTGCGCGCTAGCTTCAAGAACCGACGGGACCGGAGGCCGTGAAGGAGCTTGATCGCACGTCTCGGCTTGGACACCGGGAGAGCAGTCTAGAGCCTTTGATAGATGGCCTCAGGAATTGGTAAGGTTCGATTATTCAATACGACTCCCAGCAAGTTTACTTTAGCGGCCAGGAGAGTTTTTTTACTCGCTTCGCCGAATCGCGTCGAGCGCAATTGGCCTCCACGACAACCACCACGCCGTCTGTCCAGCGACCGATATGCATGGCGCAGGTTTCCAGTCCGAGGGGCCCAGCATGAACGGCGACATATCTGAACTTTTCACGCGCTTCGTTCGTCCTTTGCCGCAAGGCGTCTGTGATCGCGGAGAAAGTCAATTGGGAGGCGGCCTGGTCGCATGGCATGAGCCATAGATTCGATTCTGAAACCTCCTGGCGAAAAGTTGGAAGTGGGGAGGACTCAAGGGCAGCTTCCGCGAGTCCTTGTGTATTCTGTGCACCGAAGCATCGATGCAGCGATGGCGACTGGAAATTTGCGTCGACAACACAGACCGGTCCGTCGCCTCGGGCGGCGAGGATTTTCGCCGTACGAACGCAAATGGAGGCACATTCCAAGTCAGCTTCCAGTCCGGAGAACAGAGGCATTCGTTGTGAACCTTCTGGTGTTGCAGGAAAGACGCGCTGCACCAGCTTCGTTCCTTCCTCGTGAGCGACGGCTTCCCAGTCACCGCGCTGATACGTGCCTCTTCCTGCAGTCTCTCTGATCCAGTGCTTAATGCCTGCTTTTACCACGTCCATCCAGGTCAGGCCGAAGGAACTCGTCGGCATTCGCTGTTCTGTCCCGCTGGCCTCAGGCAGAGGTTCGGGATTGGGCGGAAATAGCGAAGTATGGATCGGTGAGCCTTGTGCGGGTTTTCGCTGGGAACAACATTCTGCTCTGTTCGTCGCTGGCTCTCGCCGTTCACCAACAACTCAGCGGGAGGAACTGGGACGTCGGTTGCAGCAAGGAGAGTGCCACCGGGTGGAGGCGACACCATTGCAGAGTTGGTTTGTAGGCCCGTCGCAGCAGCTCTTTCCGTGGGCTCGAGACTTCCTACAATGTGCGAAGCGTGGGACGCCGGTGAGTCTTCGACCGGTACCGGAACGTCGGGCAGAGACGCGTTCCGCAAAACTCTCTCGCGCTCCGCGTTGTCCACGTCCGGGGTGGACGTGACGACCGTGAGCGAGGATGTGGCGATGGCAATGTCGGAGTCGAACGTTCGGAACAGGTCTTCGTCGCTGTCTATCTCTTGCAGAAGCTCAAAATTCTTGCTCATAGGGTCGGGGACTGATATGACGGTTTCGGAGTCAAGGTAGAAAAGTCTTGCCTGCCACAGGTTTCTGGGGAGTCCGTCGAAGGCGAATGTCCTGACCTACTTCGAGATGGTTGGGGTTCTTCAAGCGCGGATTCAGTTTATGAATTTCATTGAGAGCGACTTCGTCATATCGTCCGAATGTCGACAGACACAGTTCGACAACCGTATCGTGTGGTTGAACGACATAAGAGATGACGGATTCTGGAGAGTTATCATCTGCTCGCACGGGCTCAGGCGGAACGACGCCGGCCGAAGGAGCTGTGGCAAGAGGAACCGAGGGAGACTGCAAGACGGAAGTATCAGGGCGGACAGCCGTCGTGGGCGCGTTAGTGTTCGCCTTGTTCTCAATCGGATGATGAGCCGATACGCCCCGGCTGTGTGCCGCCGGGTAGAGAGCCGTCATGCAATACACAGGTAGAGAGCCGTCATGCAATACAGAAGATAAAGGGCCGAGACCTGGACCAAGGGCCCTCGGACCATCTTTGCAATCCGGGAGTGCTAAGGGCGACACGGACTCCTGAAACCGAGGAGTAACGGTCTGCGGTTTATCAACGGGCGCGGTTTCTGGAGTTGGCTCAGGCTTGACCAACGCCACGTCCTTGGCAGCTTCGCGGATTATATCGGGACTGATTTGATTGTAGCGACTGGCGAAGCCCAGCGAGAGCGCGTTGAAACACAGAACGTTGATGAGCCGCGGTATGCCAGCACTGTATTGGGCAACCAGATCAAGGGCCGGGGAGGTGAACAGTTCCTGGCCCTGATGACCCGCCACCTGAAGACGATGATTGACGTAGCGAGCAACCTCGGCAGAGGAAAGCGGGTCCAATTGCGTCTGGACTGCAATCCGCTGCCTCAGTTGTGCGAGTTCCGGGTGCGATAGTCGCTGCGCAAGTTTGGGCTGTCCCGTCAGAACGATCTGCATCAATTTCTTGTCTGGGGCCTCGAAATTGGAAAGGAGACGCACCGTCTCCAGCACCGGGGTAGCAAGGTTATGAGCTTCATCAATGAAGACCACGACTCGTCTGCCTGCTTTGGTTTCGCGAAACAGGAAGTCGTTCAATTCCGAGTGCATCCGCACCATATCTTCACCATCATTCTTAAGACCAAGATCAGCGAGCAAATAGCGGACCAGTTCCCGGGAATTGCATTGCGTTTGGAATAAGAAGGCGCTGTGGACGTGACCCTTCCATCGGTGTAGGAGCTGGAAGAGTAGAGTTGTTTTTCCCATGCCGGGTTGCGCCACCAGCGACAGAAAACCGCGGCCCGTCTCAATGCCATAAAACAACGAGGCGAGCGCTTCACGGTGCCCGGGACTAAAATACAGATAGCGCGGGTCGGGAGTGACGCCGAACGGTTGTTCTCGCAATTTCCAAAATTCCAGCAACATATCCCTTATTCGACACCTTTCGGCAACGCTGCGAGAACGGGAGCGCCCAGTAAGGCCTCCACCTCATGCGGCGTTCGGAACGAAGGATCCCAGCGGTCGGCAATCAGGACCATGACTACGCTCACGAGGACGGCCAAGGGGCCACCGAACACGAGAATCAGTAACCCACGCGATTGGGGATTGAGGGGGCACGGTGGCGGGTTCGGCAAGCACGACATTGGAAAAACGCTGGCGGTCGAGGGCATCCGAAATCCGGGCTTCCTCTTCTTTACGGAGGTAGGGCCCCAAACCGGCGGGGCCGCGTCAGCGACCCCGCTTAGCCGCTTTGAGCGGCTCACAACCTAAAGCCTCCGGCTCCGCCGGAGGATATTTACTGCAGCGCTGGATTCGTATCCATTCCGAGCGAAGATGTGGGTATGAACCTCGAGAATTTCGGCATGCTGTTTTTGGGTAGGTAGAGGAAGTCGCCCGGCTGCAGATAGGCATCTTCGTCCAGGTTCGCGTGCTTGAGCATTTCTTTCATGTTGAGTTTTCTTGCTTGGATCCAACCGTCTGGCGCACGATGAAAGAGCAAAAGCTTGGAATACTTTGCGGAGTCTTTCAATCTTCCCGCGATGGCGACGGCTTCGGTCGTGGTCGTCTCGCCGCGCAGATCATGCTTTCCAGGATGCCCGACTTCTCCCCCCACGATGAAGTAAGGTTTTTGGAAGTCTTTCAACTCAACGTCGACCACCGGCTCATGCAGAATCTTCCCGTAAGCCCTTCGCAAAGAGTCAGACACCTGAGGCAACGTTTGGCCTTGTACGAGAATGCTGTCCACGCCGCGCAGGCTGATGTAACCATCCGGCTGGACGGTTACTGTCTGCTTGAATTCGGGTGTGAACGGGAACGTCAGTTCTAGCACATCGGCCGAATGCAATTGACAACGCGGGTTGCGGCTTTGCAGTTGCTCGTGACCACCGTCTCCCTGTTCCTTGTGGGTTACGGTTTCGCCTGGCCCACAACGACCGACGCCTACTGATTCCTGAGCTGGAGCGACGAGCATTGCACACGTCACCACAGATGCGGAAAGAAGAGCGTGTGCGGTAGTCTGGCGTAACACGAGAGCTCCTTAGTGCCGGGCAGGGGCGCTTGTCGGCTCAAGGGCCGCAGGCTTGGATCAAGCGCGCCGTCGACGCGAGACTGCCGTGCTCGTTCGTGGCAGATCGTGGCATCTCTAAGTTGACAATCCAATCCCGGTGAATCTCAACCGCCACCGAGCGTTGCAGCACGCCGACGGATAGGATCAACTTCATTCCCGACTTGATTCTGGTTACGAGCCCCGTCAGGCCCTTGAGGGGACCATCTCCAATTCTCGCAATGTGTCCGACCTCAAGATATGGCCAGGCAGTCGTCGGAAGACAGCTATTCTCAACTCGCTGAAGAGCCACAATCTCGTCTTCCTCAACTGGAACAGGTGTTTTGCCAGCACCCACGATCTGAATAATTCCTGGAGTTGTCAGGACCGGCAGACGATCGTTGGGGTTCATACGGCAAAAGAGATAACCAGGGAAGAGTGGTGTTTCAACTTTCTTCCAGCGATCGGACCACCTGCGAGTCGAGCAACTCATGGGCAGGTAATATTCATAACCCATTTTCTCGAGATACGTACTCGCATGTCGCTCTCTTCCTAGCCGAGTCAAAACAGCGAACCAAGGCCAACGTTGATTGCAAACATCCATACAAACTCCAAGAAGCAAGCTACCGCCATTGCAGTCCCAGTCTTCTGGGTTCCTGAGTCTTGTCCTTGAACAGCCACAGACGCGCTCGGGTCAGCGAAGTCCAATTCGCTGACAGAGGCGGAACTCGTCTGGAAGGAAGCTAGCTAACGAAGGGGAACATCGCAATCCGGTCTATACCTCAAATGATGCAGAGGGCAATGCCGGACAGAGAGTGCGCTTGACACCTCTCTCGTTATTCGAGGCTGCCCGCCAGAGCCCCAAACCGTCAGGGCCGCGTCAGCGACCCCGCTTAGCCGCTTTGAGCGGCTCACAACCTAAAGCCTCCTGCTCTGCCGGAGGATATTTACCACATCGTCCAGTTAGTTATTTATAGTATTGAGAACGCGGCGGCGGCGCTTCGTGGGCTTGCGCGGGTGCGCCGCTTGATCTTCCTTGGTCGCCTCGATGATGCGTTGCAGTTTCTCCGGTCCCTTGGTCCAAACGAAGGGCTTGGGATTCTGGTTGTTGTGAGCGATGTAGCTCAACAGGAATTCCTTGAGCTGGGGTTTCGAGGTATGAACGCTTTGTGACAAGCCTTGCTTGCCGAGAAGGCTGAAGAAACATTCCACCATGTTGACCCAGGCAGCATGGGTCGGCGTGTAATGGAAGTGTGCCTGGGGATGCCGCTTCAGCCAGCGCCGCGCTGCTTCATTCTTGTGGAGGTTGAGATTGTCGAGAACCAGGTGTAACTCTCGGTTCGGGAAGGCTTCGACGACATCCTGCAGGAACCGCAGGAAGTTGACGGAGGTGCGGCGCTGCTTGACCTGTGCCACCACTTGACCACTGGCGATCTCCAGGGCCGCCAGCAAGGTTTGGGTGCCGTGGCGGACGTACTCCTTGGTCCAGCTGCGAGGCTTCTTAGCACTCAAGGGTAGCAGTGGTTGGGTAGGGTCCAGGGCCTGAATACCGGTCTTCTCCTCGACGCACAACACCAGCGCGTTTTCCGGCGGATTCAAATACAAGCCCACAATGTCCAGCAGCTGGGCTTCAAAATCGGGATCCGGACTGAAGGTAAAAGTGCGAATCCGATGGGGCGGTAGCTTCGAGGCGACCAGAATCTGGTGCACGGTGCTGCGCGGCAGGCCTAAGTCCTGGGCCAGGGTGCGCACGCTCCACCGGCTGTAGTGTTGCGGTTTCTGGCACGCGCGCTGCTGAATCCGCTGGACGATTTCCGGGCTATGTTTTACCGGTCGACCGGAACGAGGTGCGTCCTGCAGACCCTCTAAGCCCTGGCGGGCAAAACGCCGGCGCCACTTGCCGACCGTCACTTCCGGAATCGCAAGGGCGGCAGCGATTTGCTGATTGCTCTCGCCGGCTGCAGCCGCCAAAACAATCCGACCCCGCTGCACCAGACCCTGCGGGGTCGACGGCGATCGCACCAGCTGGTCCAGCGCGGCCTTGGTAGTCTGGTTGAGCGAGACGGCGGGTGCGACTCTCGGCATGTCCCGACTATAATCAACGACGCCGATAATATAAATAACTATCCGGACGATGTACTAGTGCCACTCACAAGGACACGGTTGGATCCTCCATCCCCAATACGGTAGTTACCTGATTGTGCCCTTAACCCGCAGAAGGGAACCTGAATGTGCGCCGGAGAGAGTCCTGTTAGGTCCGCGGTGGAGCGGGAGGCGTTCGGATGAACTCGATGAGAGCAATGCCGTCAATTGCTGAAGGTGCACGGTCGTGTTGCGTGATTACCTTTGGCGAAATCATGTTTGGACTCATGCGGCTGCACCCCAGAACAGGGCACAGCGGTGACCTGGACGTATTTCTGAAGCGGCTGGTCGAGGATACACGGTTGCTTTTTGGCGCGACCGGAGCGGCAGTCGCGCTGCTTGACGGCCAGGTCTGCCGCTGGCGGGAGAAATGCGGTGAGACCGGGCCTCGAATTGGAGGCGCGCTCTATGCGAATTCGGGGATCTCCGGAGAATGTCTGGCTAGCGGTAGGGTGCAATTGTGCCAAGACACGTTGACCGATGCACGCTTCGATGCCGAACTTTGCAGGCAACTTCGCATCCGATCGATGATCGTGGCGCCGATCAGGTGCCCAGAACGGGTCGAGGGAATCCTCGAAGCTTGGTCGAGCCGCGCCTTGGCTTTCGACAGTGACTGCACGGAGACGCTCCAGAAGTTGGCCGACTTTAGCGGGCGTGTTACAGGACTGGGACGAGGCTTCCACGAACGATCCGCACCCACGTTCATCGCTGTTGCCGTACAGAGGATGACCTCTTTCGGCCGAGAGGCCCTCCAAAGGGCTAAAGAATTTTCGAGGTTAATGCAGGTCGAAATAAGCAGCGCACCCGCGGAGCCTGTGCCTTTGCCGATGAGGCTTCGCGCTCAGGGGATTCTTTCCGGGGTGTTGTTGTCAACGATGCTGGGGGCTGCATGGTACGGCCGCGCGGCAAGCGTGAGGTCACTGCCTTCCATCTGGAAAACACCCGCACATCTTTCAAGCCGCGCGACGCTGGTAGACGCTCCGATCCCAGGACCGGTGGAAGCGCTGCCTCAGCCCCAACCGGTACCACAGCTTGCGCACAAGCGGTCTCGGCCTGGTGCCATGACATTACTCCCTCATGCCGCGGCGAAAAAAACAGAACCTCTGCTTGTTAAGCCAGACGTTCCCCATCAGGATCCTGTCATCGCCGACGATGCGACCGTGCCTTCATCTCCGGAGCTGGGCACTTTCGGTAGTTGGGAGAAGGATACGATTCCACTGCTCCACCTCTGGTCGTCGATGTCGGTTAAGCCACGCGACGACCGGAAAATTTCTCGGGGGCTCACAGGAGGCCAGCTCCGGCTGAGTGTGCGCCCCGTCTATCCCAGCATTGCCCAGGCTGGTGAGATCGAAGACACGGTGGTGCTCCAAGCCGTGATCGATGAGCAAGGACGCGTTCAGGAGATTTCGGTCAAGAAGGGCCACCCGTTGCTGGCGCCCGCGGCGCTTGCCGCCCTGAAGCAGTGGCGCTACCAGCCCTTCCTTCTCGACGACAGCCCCGTCCGCATGACCACCCAAATCAGCGTAAAGGTCCAAGTGAAGTAAACCCATCATGGTGCGACTGCCAAATCCCGCAGCCATCGTTTGGAAGATCAGAACTAGTTCTCCCGTCGCCGCGCCAGACGCGCGCTGCTCGCCCAATATTGAGGTTGTTTCCGTGGGTGATGATTGCCCGGGAGAGACCAAGTCGAGTGAATGCAGACCCACACTTTGGACTCACCTTTGCCTGCTTGTCCTGTGGTGCTTTTGTGCCTACCTGGTTGGGAGAAGGGGCGTAGCTGCCTGGTATTTTCGAGCAGGATCGCCGAAGGCAATTCAAACGGCAATCGCATGGGATCCCAATAACTCGCAATACTACGACGTTTCGGCGACGGCCACGCACATGTATGCCGCCACCGAGAACCCGAATTACGTTGTTGCGCTATACCAACGGGCGACATCGCTAAGTCCGCACGATGCGCAACTCTGGGCGAATCTTGGGTCTGGCTACGACTGGGCGGGACGTGCCAACGATAGTTTTTACGCCTTTCAGCGCGCGCGCGCCCTTTTTCCCCGTTCGCCAGAGATCAATTGGAGGCTGGCGAACTTTTGCATCCGAGCCGGCAGGATGACAGAGGGACTCCGTGCCTTACACACGGTTTTGGAAACGGACAGCTCCTCCCGAGGAAGGGTTTTTGCACTGGCCACGAATGCAATAAGGGACCGCCAAGCGGTTATGGACATGCTGCCTCTTCAGGCGCCGATTTTTTTTGACTACATAAATTTTGCCATCAAAAGGGAAGATATCGTCGGAGCCGAGCAAGCGTGGGCCAGAGTCCTCGAAATGAACATTCGTTTTGAGGCACGCGAGGCCACGCCGTATCTGGATGCTCTGGTGCGACACAGGGAGCTCACCCAGCTAGCGGAGGCGTGGTCCTCCTTAAAGCAGCGCTTTCCAAAGGAAGTCTCAGATGCCAATTCCAATTCGAACCTGATTACAAACGGGAACTTCGAGTTCGACATTCTCAACGGGGGACTGGATTGGCATGTTATCCCAACGGAAGGGGCTATCGTCAGCCTAGACGCCGCCGGCGCTCTTGATGGTGGCCGCGCCCTTCGAATCACCTTCGACGGGTCACGCAATCTCGACTACGGTCATGTGTTCGAATATGTACTCGTGCGGCCGAATACGAAGTACCGGTTCTCCGGCCATATGCGCATCCAAGGGATTAGTACGGATAGCGGGGTGAAATTTCAGGTCTGCGATGCGTACGATCCTGGTGATCTGTTTGCTTCCACCGAGAATTTTGTCGGTACCCGCGGCTGGTCGGAGGAGCACGCTGAATTCACGACCCGCGGGGATACCCATTTGTTGCTCGTAAAAGCGACTCGGTCCGTTAGCTTGAAGCTCGACAACAAGATCGCCGGAACGGTCTGGGTCGACAGCGTCAGCTTACGTTCCGATGAGTAGACCGAGGGCATCACTGTCCTGCCAACATCGGCCGCAGCCGGCAATCATGGAGTACGCAGCGCCAGATGCGAAGGACCGTCGAGAACCGGCAGAGCGCCGCACCTGTGCGCGACTGACCGTTAATTCCCTGATCTTCGTAAAGGTAGGTGATTTGAACGGCGGGATCGCCTTCAACATCAGTGAAGACGGGCTCGCATTGTCGGCAGCCAGCTGTTTACCTGACGGTCGACTGCCGACACTGTGGATTCAATTGCCGGAATCCGACAATTGGATCCGCGCCGAAGGACAGATCGCATGGCGAGGCACCTCCAACAAGGAGGCAGGCGTACGGTTTGTCGGTCTGCCTCAGGATGCTCGCCAGCGAATCAAGGACTGGATCTGCTCAGACTCATGGAATGCAGGTTCGACGCCGGAGTCGGACCATCTCAGAACATCCAAAGAAACGCAGGTCGAGAGTGCAGTCTTCAACAATTCCCCTATTTTGTTGGATCAAACAGATGTCGTACCGGAACGCATCGTGCAACGTGCGTCGAGTCCGTCTGTTAACCCATACTATCCCGAAGCAATTTGCGACCGGCGTGTTTACCCACGAAAGCGAATTATCCCGCTCGGTTACATCCAACTGGGAGAAGCCAACGGCGGTATTGCTCTCAATGTCAGCGAAGGCGGCCTCGCGATCACGGCCGCGATGGTGCTCCTTGACGATCACCTGCCGAGTATACGGCTTCAATTTCCAGACGCCGGCCATTGGGTTGACGTGAAGGGAGAGATCGTCTGGAAAAGCGAATCAAGAAGGGAGGCTGGGATACGATTTGTTGATCTGACGGAAGAAGCGCGGCTACTCCTCCAGAATTGGATTTCCTCGCCAACGCATTGTGGCTCTATTCAGGAACAGGAGGGACTGATCCGGCCAAAGCAGGAGCAGGAATTTCATCTGGAATTTCTGAGCGGGTCACGAGGCTCGCATCCGATCAAGGGACCCTTGTCGCCGTTCAATGCCGCCAAGAGGGATGTCGAGTCGTCCTTAGCTTCTGTAGGCGCCGCTGGGTTGAATCCTACCGATTCGTGGGCAACGGACCCGAGCGCGAAGGCACCACTTCTCACCAGGTCGATCAAACGGAATCTTCGAGTCAGACCGATCTTGGATCACTGCTTGAAGAACGCCGGACGGGATTGTCGGGTGCTGAGAAGAGTCGCCGCTCTGGTTGGGCTGATTGGACTGGTTTTATTGACGCAGAAGTGGATCCTCCTTCGACCGGGCGGTGCGCAAGTGATCGAGGCAGTCGCGTACATACAACGAGTCTGGACCGGAGAGGCTCTGTTTGTGGCTCGGCGTCCTTCAGCGAGAACTGGGAGCGCTCCTCAACCGCAGGTGGATGCGACGAAACGACAAGCCCACAATATCGGGCCGCTGCTTCCCGAGAAGAGTGAGAGTGTGAGTGTGCCGAGCACTCCGCAGAAGAACCTGCCTAGACGGGTTGAGGCTCCAGAAGGTTCTGCGGCGTTTACTGCCTTCAGAGACCCCATCCGCAGCGTTCGGGACTCGCGTGCGTCGAACCGAGCGACAGCGAAATCGTCGCTTGCCGCGGCTGCAGGGACGGGCCCTGCTTTCGAGAACAATCGGTCCCATGTCGCGAGCGTCCCGCCTGTATCCTGGCCACAACAGGATGCACGAGTTACCACGCCACTGACCCCGCTTGTGTCGCAACCAACGGGTGCTCCCTCGACCGGACTCGAGAACAGAGCAGCGAATAGGGACGGTAGTCGAGAGGGTCCGTCTCCTTTGCCGAAGCGCGCAGAGAGTCCCGCGATTGTCAATGCCACGGTTGCGATCTTAACTGACCCCTACCCTTCCATTCGGCTTCCTCACGCACCCCATGGAAAGAAGGGGCGTCGTGGAACGAGTCTGCAACTGGGGCAGCTGATCTCGCGGGTTGAGCCCGCCTATCCCGAAGAAGCAAGGCAAAAAGGCATCGAGGGTACAGTGAAAATTCACGTCATTGTCGGCCGCGAGGGCGTCGTACAGCAGCTCGTCAGTGTTGATGGCCCTCCTCTGCTGGTCCCCGCGACCGTGCACGCCGTGCGGCAGTGGCGCTACACGGAGACCCTGTTGGCTGGACAGGCAGTTGAAACCGAAGACGACATTGCGGTCACGTTCCGCCTTTCGAGTCTTGGGGTGGCCAACAAGTAAGAAGCGCTGCGGGCAAATCCGTCGAAAAGGAATCGTCTTCCTCGGCTTAAAAGCACAAGCCCCTGCGGGCCTTCATGACGACCGCAAGTGTCTACATCAAGGTGCGGAGGGGCTAACCGGTTGTTTCCCCCGACTTTGAATCAGTTGATCAATTAAAACGGCGACTCCTCCCGCTCCCGCCAGGCCAAGCAGAAAGAGCTCCGGAGATGTACCCTGAGCGGACTTAGGTCTATGCCGTCCACTGAGCACAGGTGATAGTTCCTCTTGTCCCTGCTTGTTGGAGAAGACCTGCAAGGCTTGACCGCTGTGCAGGAACTGGCCGGATCGTCCCTCTAGTCTAAGAACGCCCGCGCTGCCATCAAAGCAGGACACAGTGAAGGATCCATCGGAGGTGCGATCAACTTTTGAAGTTATCGACTGCTCGCGAGGGAAGGAGGGAACCAGGACAAAGTCTCCAATTCGCAAGATCATTCCCTTGCCACCGGCGATCGAATTCAACACGACCGTCCCAGCTTCCAACTCCGCGATGAACTGGTAGTTTCCCGTGAATACCACCCGAGTTTGTGAAGAGATTTTTAGCGAACCCCTTCCACTTGCCGTAAATGTAGCAGTGCCTGTTTGCTCCGCCCGAACTCTATCGCCGGAAAAGATCGTCGATTCTGATGTAGCCAGAGAGTCGTTGACATACACTTCTCCGACACTGCTCAGCGAGCCCAGCGGCACCTTCTGCTGTTCTTGCGATATCCCGCCCTGTTGCCCTTGCGACAACGCTCGTCCATACCTTGGCATGAGAAGCAGGGAAACTAGCAACACAAGCAACTCGGCAAACCTAAGGGAGAAAGCCGAACGGATGATTGGTTGTTCGTTCGCTCGATGATGAGTAGCCACGTGCGCAAACATCTCCTTTCCTCGGCCGCGCAAGAATGCAAGGAGTAGACACTCAGACTCTACTACAGAACGTTCGTCCCGCATTAGGGTCTTCACCGGCATTTCAAATAAAGACTGAACCGGATCGACGAATCCTGATGTCTGCCTCTACGTTTAAGTCATCAGACCGCAAGCCGTACGGTGCAGGCCGACAGGGAGATTGGTTGTGGATAGGGATTCGCACATACTCTGCCAACCGCGAAGGATGCCTGAGGTTCTCCTTGGAAGGCGGACACCAGAAAGGCGACGTGCTGTCCCCAACCAATCGGAACCATTAACTCTGTCGCACAGCTCGAGCGACAAGGGCGTGCACCGGCTTCGAACACACGTAACGGCGACGGCAGCCGTTCTCTTCCTGTTAATACTGTCTGGTCCTCCAAGAATGCGGATTCGTGACCCTGAGGCTTCCTTACGCGGTGATGTCGATTGGGTAGTCGCTATTCACCTCCTCGTCTGGGGACTCGCGGGATTGTGGGTTCTTCTGCAAATGACAAGACGCGTTTGTGGTGGGCGTCCTCTGTTGCGGCTGCGGCTGCCGCAGATCCTCGGCCTAACGATGATCGTTTGTCTGAGTGCCTCCGTCTGGGAATCCTCTGCTCCAGCCCTCACAGCATTCAAGGTTTACCAAATGCTTGTATCACTGTTGTTCACTCAGATCTTTGTGGAGGAGTTTGGTGCGCGCAAAACGTTGAAGACAATTTTCCTTGGAATGGCACTTCTCTGTGTCGCTCTCACTCTATGCGCTCTCATGGCTCCTGATGTGGTTTGGACAGGTTCCGATTTCAATCCGGATCCTTCCCGTTTGCGTGGCGATCTTATTGCCTCGACTGGCGTGGTTTCCACCCTAGCGATCATCCTGTTGCTGATCGGCGCGCGGAAGATCTGGCGACCTCTGCCTCTCTTACTCCTGGCTACGTTTCTTTCGTTGCTTGTTCTCTCCCTCATGCGCACGGCGTACGTGGTCACCTTGGTTTTCTTCCTGCTAGTGCTCCTAAAGCGACGGCCAGGCAGAACGCCTCGACAGTTTGCATATGCTCTGTGTGTCTTCGTGTTGGCGCTGTATGTCTGTGGTCGGCTTCCTCGCCTAAGCCAGTATCGGGACCCTCAAAATATTTCCGACCTTGACGACCGGATGGGACTGTGGAGATATCTAACAACAACAACTCTGAGCCACTCACCCTGGCTCGGCTTGGGGTACTACAGTGCCTCCAGAGTCTACGGGCCCCAATACAACCCCGGTCTGGGCACTGCCCACTCCATGTTTGTTGAGGTCCTGTCTGGCGGCGGTGTGCCAAGCTTTGTGTTGCTGATAGGTCTCTGCACCACACTTTCCATATATACGGCTCGTCTTCTTTGCAAGATGAGAGATCGTCTTTCGTTTGCCACTGCATCCTTGTTCATTGCATGTCTGCTGTTTGGGTTCATGGGTGATGAGATCGATGCGGGCCCGGTTGCGATCGGGTTTTGGTATTCGGCGAGCGTCTTACCCTGGCTTTATCGGCAATCCTTGAAGGGAACACCTCCGCTTGCGGATCTAGACCCTCGCCTACCCGTCACGCAGCCGCCCTGCATCCCTCCTGAGGCGGCATGAAACTGCTGATCGCCCACAATCGCTACCGTTACCCAGGAGGAGAGGATCAGGTCTTTTCACGCGAAGGCGAACTGCTCCGGTCTGCAGGGCACCAGGTTGTGGAATACGTTCGGCATAACCGCGAAGTCCCGGAACACAACGTCCTCAATAGCTTGAGGGTAGGGATGCGAACACTGTGGGCCCGGGACAGTGCGCACGACCTGCGGCAGATCTTGCGCCGCGAAAATCCCAACCTGGTTCATTTTCACAATACGTTTCCCCTGATTTCTCCGGCTGCCTACTATGCCTGTAAACAGGAGGGCATCCCAGTTGTGCAATCCTTGCACAACCCTCGCTTTATGTGCCCGGCTGCCACGCTCTCTCGAGAAGGGAAAGCATGTGAGGATTGCCTGGGGAAAACGGTACCATGGCAGGGAATTGTTCACGCCTGCTACCACAATTCCCGTTGTCAAACCACGGTTGTGGCTGGGATGCTCGCACTCCATCGGCTCCTGGGTACCTGGCAGGAGCAGGTGGACGCTTACATTGTTTTCACGGAGTTCTTTCGTCGGAAGTTTATCGCCGCCGGGCTGCCGCCAGACAAGATCTTCGTAAAGCCACATTTCCTCAATGCGGACCCTGGAGTAAAGCAAGAATCAGGGGACTATGCGCTGTTTGTTGGCCGGCTTGCGCCAGAGAAGGGCGTACCAATGTTATTGAAGGCATGGCAGAACTTGAGGCACATTCCTCTGAGGATCCGCGGTGAAGGTTCGCTCGAGAAGGATGTGAATCAATTCAAGCGCAGCAGTCCCTTGGTCGATACCCTGCCGTTTTTGTCTCAGAAAGAATGCTTCGACTTGATGAAAGGCGCGCGGTTTCTTGTCTGGCCATCCGCGGGATATTACGAGACCTTCGGGCTGGTTGCAATCGAAGCCTTTGCCTGTGGCACGCCGGTAATTGCCTCTCGTTCGGGCGCGATGCAGGAATTGGTGGCAGACGGAAATACCGGTCTGCACTTTGAACCCAACAACGCGGAGGACCTGGCAGCGAAGGTGGAATGGGCTTGGAACCATCCGAGAGAAATGAAAGTGATGGGCAAGGCGGGTCGTGGGGAGTTCCTAAGCAAGTACACAGCCACACGTAACCTGGAAACGCTCGAGCGAATCTATGGCCGGGCGATTCACGGCGGTGCTACCCAGAGATACACTTCCCTGGCTGCTTACGGCCAGATCCGGCAGCGTGGCGCATGAACACGGAAGCCTCACTGACAAATCAGCCTTCTCAAGCGGCAGCCGATTCGTGTGCAGACACCGCCCAAGACAGGGTCATCGCGGCCAACAGACGTTTTCATAACCAAATTGCTCAAAAATACGACCGGCATGAAAGTTGTGCTTTTCAGCCCTATTGGCAGGAGATGCTCGAAAAGGACCTGGAAACGATTCAGTCCTGCGTGAGTTCCCCGGGGCGTGTGCTGCAGTGCCTAGACTGTGGTGGAGGTACGGGCAACTTTGCGTTGAAGATGCTCGCACGCGGGTCGAGGGTCACGGTCGTGGATGCATCTGAAGAAATGTTGGCTGTACTGCAACAAAAAGCGCGGGCGGCAGGCCACTCACCACGACTCGTCCACAGCTCAATCGAGTGTTTCCTCGAAGAGACCTGTGCCCCGTTTGACATCGTTGCGTTCAGTTCGGTTCTTCATCACTTGTACGATTACACATCGGTCGTCCAGCAAGCCGCCGCGGTCTTGCGTCCTGGGGGAATCCTTTACACGAGTCAGGATCCGGTCGTCCCGAAACATCCGGCTTCAACTGACGTATTTAACACCCTGGACATTACGGTTGGCAAAATAATGTTTGATCCTGCAGACGTCCTCCCCGGAATAGGTCGTCGACTTCTAAAGTTACTCTCGCCTGCGGATTCCTTGTTTCAGCGTCCGGTCCTCACAGCCGGTGACCTGGCGGAATTCCACGCGGGGACGGGGGTGGATGATGCGGAGATTATCCGAGTCTTGCAAATGAAAGGATTCTCGATCATTGAGCACTCGCGATATCCGGTGGGGAGAACACAGGCTCTTCACACCCTGAATAAGCGACTTCGGCTGCTAGAAAACTTCAAGATTATTGCCCGGAGCGATCTATGAGATATGCGAGGACAAAGACGAGGTTTGGCTGAGGGGTATCGGGCTAGTCCACGCAACATGAACAAAGACAGCGGCATCAGAGAAAAAAACCCCAAACGGACGGAGCGACCGTGCAGGCGATTGACGGACACCCAGACGCAAAACTGAGAGGCGTTGAGACCTTGCAGGCAGCAAGGGTCCCGCTTATGGGCTTACTCAAAACTCATTACGCGCGCTGGGAATATCTTGCGGGCCAGGAAGCCTTCCGCAGGGCGCCCGGGCTCATTTTACGTCGTCTGATTTCCTGGCGGATCAGGTGTTTACTACGGCAGGCCGTGATTATTCGCTTACCAAGATGGGACGCTGAGATGTTCTTGCCGGCCGAGTGGCGAGGCCTGCCAAAGTTGATTTTTGCCTTCCGTGAATATTACGAACCCGAACTTTCCCGCTTGGAAGAAATCCTCTCTCCTGGAAAAACGTTTGTCGATGCAGGAGCGAACGCGGGGATCTACACGTTGGCGGCCAGCAGGATCGTCGGCGAGACCGGTCGCGTTATTGCTTTTGAACCATCGATTCAATCCTTGCCGGTTTTGCGTAAGAACATCGCATTGAATCACTTGACCAACGTCGTCGCATTCCCGGTCGCGCTCTCGCACGCCGCCGGTGCGGCCAAACTCTACCACGGTCCGAACCCAAGTTTGAATTCGCTCGGCAAGGAGACGGCTTGGCCGGAAGACACCGAAGAAATTACCACCGAAACGCTCGATGACATTTTGGAGCGTGCTTCCATCGACCACGTGGACGTTATCAAGGTGGACGTTCAGGGAGCAGAAGAGCTAGTACTACGCGGGGCGCGCAAGCTTCTAACCTCGATGCACCCGACCATTATTTTCGAGATTTTTCCCGAGGGCACCATTCCCCTTCGCCTTGCGCCGTATGGTGCCTGGGAATTCCTGGCTAGCCTGGGCTACGAGTTCTCTGTCGTTGACTGGCATGAGGGACTCAGGAGACAGGAGTCTCCTCCGGGAATTCGCAATGTTTTGGCCACTTTTCGGCGGTGAGCGGTGAGCACGATGACAATCAGACCCGCCGGATCGCGCCTCCGGTCCGCCAGAAGCCGAAGCCATGAGCAAGCCGGTCTGTCCGTTCTGCGAATGGCGTTTCAGGAGGTTCGTGGCAAATGCCGGTATCTTATGGCTCATCCGGGATTCCGTCGGTCTAGAGTGCTCACGCTGTCTCGCCTCCTGCGGTGGCGAGTGCAGTGCGCTATGGGAATCCCAGCCACTTTGCGTCTTCCACAATGGGGAGTTCGTTTCTATATCCCGCCACATTGGCACGGGTCGGGAACGACGATGATCTTTACGCTCAGGGGACGGTATGAGAACGAGCTCCTACATTTGGATCGCTTCATTTCGCCGGGAATGGTTGTGGTGGACGGTGGGGCGAACTGCGGAATTTATACGGTGGCGGCAGCAAAACTTGTCGGTCCCTCCGGATTGGTTCTCTCCTTTGAGCCGGGCGCTGAGGCATTTGCCGTGCTTAGACAAAACGTCGATCTGAACAAGCTGACAAATGTTTGCACGTATCGTGCTGCTCTCTCCGACAAGGAAGGTAAGGCTGCTCTCTACCACCACCGGGAGCGGCCAAATAGCTTTTCGTTGGGGGCGACGGGCGCAGACGGAGAGGCCTTCGAAGAAGTGATAACCCGTACTCTCTTCCAAGTGGTGCGCGAACAGACTGTGCGGCGGATGGGACTTATCAAGCTCGATGTGGAAGGATGTGAAGAACTTGTCCTGCGTGGTGCGATATCGATTATCGCGCGCGACCGCCCCACTGTGTTGTTTGAAATGAACCGCAGCGCCGTAGCGCGATTGGGCCTGTGTCCAATTGGTTCCTGGAAGCTCCTGGAAAGTCTGGGCTATCGCTTCTTTTCGCTCACGGAACGGGGAGGGCTTTGCGATCTCAACCAACCTCCGACTGGCAACGACGCCATCAACGTTGTCGCGATTCACAGTATGGAACAGAAATGAAGATTTTGCTCGTTGGTCACGCCTGCAGTGCACGCTATGGTTCAGAGCCAAGCTTCACGTGGAACTGGGCAAGGCACCTTTCTTCCCAGCATGAGATTTTCGTTTTGGCGTGCCCCCACGACCGCGACAGCGTCGAAAAGTTCCTCTCTGACCAGCCCAACCAAAGACTCAAGTTTTCTTGGATAGCGCTACCCGGATCGCGGAATACTCGTCCGGTGGCAGCGGATACGCAAAGCCCTTGGCGGTATCTGTTGTGGCAAACACTCGCTTATGAAAGCGCGGCTGAACTGCACAAATCAATTGGTTTCGACATCGTTCACCATGTCAGCTACGGTTCCGTGAGTGCACCGCCTCCGGTTCGGAAACTGGGGGTCCCGTTTATATGGGGTCCGATTGGAGGTGCGCAGCGGGCCCCGCTTGCCTTTCGGCACTATTTTGGTCGGTCCTGGCCCCAGGAAGCTATCAGAAGTGCGCGGGTCCGTCTGTTGCGGTTTTGGCCTTCCTTGCGGAGTGCTGCTAGTGCAAGCTCAGTCACTCTTGCCACGAACCATGAGACCGCTAATCTGCTGAGGCAACTTGGGGCTCAAGACGTCAGGCTCTGGCTGGATTCAGGTATCCCAATCGAAATTGTTTCCAACCACAGGGCTCCCAAGTCGAGAACCAAAGAACTCACTCTGCTTTGGGTGGGCCGAATGCAGCCGAGGAAGGCTTTACCTTTGGCGCTCGACGGGCTAGCCGCGGCGGGTGACATGAACGTACGGCTGTGGATCGCGGGCGACGGTGAAATGCGCGGCTCATGGGAGGAATACGCGAAAGCCTTGCACCTCGAAGATAGAGTTGAGTTTCTGGGCAGAGTACCTTGGGACGCAATGTCCAGCCTGTATCAGAACGCCGATGCATTTTTGTTTACCAGTCTGCGCGACTCCTTCGGTACGCAGGTCCTGGAGGCTATGGGGCACGGTTTGCCGGTTCTGACTCTAGATCATCAAGGCGTTGGGACATTTATTCCGGCGAACGCCGCGATCAAAATCCCAGTCACAACACCGCGCGAAACTGCGAAAGAGATTGCCGAGGGAATTCGGTGGCTTGCGCGAAACCCCGATGCACGCGAGCGCCTGGGCGAAGTGGGGCGGGCCTATGCGGAAACACAAACATGGGAGAAGCGCGCCGAATGGATGTCTCAACTTTACGATGAAGTCCTCAGCGTCCGAACGTCACCGAAACTGGGGGGCCCTGCCGCATATGGATCCTATGGTGTCAAAAAGAGGGTCGACAAGATCGACGAGACGATCGACCTGAAAGGCATGCGAGTTCTGGATCTCGGCTGCGGCAACGGGTGCTATACGGCTGAAATTGCGCGTCGAGCGGCGTACGTCTGCGGATTGGACCTCCAGATGCAGCATCTGAGGGCCTTCAGACAGGCGATTCCAAGGCTCCAAGCCGCCGGTGAGGATCTGCCTTTCGCTTCAGAAAGTTTTGACGCAGTCACCATGATCGAAGTGCTGGAACACACCGATCGCGACAGTCAAGTACTGAAGGAGTGTTTTCGCGTCTTGAAGCCTGGAGGGTTCCTGGTTCTGTTTGTCCCGAACAAATTGTATCCGTTCGAAAGCCATCCTTGTCACATCGGAGACTTCTCCCTTGGCCCCAACATTCCGCTGATCTCGTGGCTTCCGCACTCAATCCGCAAACATCTGTGCGACGCTCGAGTTTATTCGCGCCGCAAACTCACTTCGATAGCCCGCCAAGCCGGATTTCAGAGCCGGGGGACGGGCTACATGTTTCCTCCTTTGGATTCCCTCCGGCTGCCATGGAAGAAAACCTATCGACGAATTGCGTTCTGGCTCGAAAAGTCCGCCTTGGCCCGGCTTGGGGTTTCGATCTACGCGGTCTTCCAAAAGCCCGCCCCGTCCGACAAAAGCTTGCCATCGGCACGTCAGCCATTCCCAATCCAGCACGCTTCCTTCGAAACCATAGGGGTACGGGTCCATGCGGTTCAGATACAAGAGGTGGTGGCCAGAATGGAGCAATGGATCCGAGAGCGACGTGGGGCGCACTCGATCGCTGCCACCAGCATGCATGGAATGGTGGAGGCGCAACACGATCCCGAATTCGGAAGGATTCTGAATTCAACTGACCTAGTTGTACCGGATGGCATGCCTCTGGTTTGGCTAGCGCGGAGTCGGGGTTACCCGTTGCCGGGAAGAGTGTACGGCCCAGACCTGATGCTGGCCTTCTGCGAAAAGGCAGATCGAACGCACCGGCACTTCTTCTACGGCGGTGAGCCTGGTGTTCCAGAACGACTGGCGGAATCGCTGAAATACCGCTTTCCCGGTATGCAGACCGTCGGCGTCTATTCGCCGCCCTTTCGACGTTTGAGTGCCAGGGAAGATGAGGAGGTTGTCGCCCTGATCACACGCGCAGCACCGGATGTGCTCTGGGTCGGCTTGGGCACGCCAAAGCAAGAACGGTGGATGTTCGAGCACGCGCACAGATTGCAGGTTCCCGTTTTGGTGAGTGTGGGCGCAGCCTTCGACCTGCTCTCGGGGAGGCGCAAGCAAGCGCCGCGATGGTTGCGACACCATGGACTGGAATGGCTTTTTCGCCTTTTGCAGGAGCCCCGCCGTTTGTGGCGACGGTATTTGCTTTACGGACCGCGATTTATCGCCTACGTGGCGCTCGACCGTCTACGCCTGAAAGACTTCAAGACGCCAGAACGCAGGCCCAGTGTTTCCGGTCGACCAGGGTCAACAGTAGCTTCCGAAAAGGCTCACGCGGCCTAGGTTGCTGCGAACCGGGTTTCTTGTTCAGTTATGAGAGTCCCCCAAATCTCATTTGGGGCGACCTCAGCTAGACAAAGCTAGGGTTTTTACCTGCACTCCAATTCGCTGGTGCACCCCATAGACTGACAACTCCGCGATCCCTATGCTGCGAGGTAAGGCGTGCGTTGAAAAATGCACCCCGCGCGTCTCGCAAGTTCTGTGTTGCCGGATGTGTTGCCTGAATCTTTCGTTGGCCATCAATGCGCGGCGGGAGACGCCATGTACGCAACCTTGAAAGACTCATTCCATTCTCGATTGTCGCTATGTCGCAGCGTCATGCTTCTTCTCTCCATAGGGCTGCTAAGTTCCCCAGGAATGCCCCTTCAGCACATTGCGGCGAGCGGCACCGTTTTAGAGGAACAAACACAACCTGGTGCTGCTTCGCAATCCCCAGGAAGCGCTGCGACTGGTGTTCCGCCGAGTCTTGAGACCAGTGAGGATTGGAATCACCGCCTGAGGCGATTAGTCCACACGGATCCAAAAGCATCCCCTTCCGACTCCACGAAATATCGGATCGGACCTGATGACGTGCTCGACATTAGCGTTTTTGGAGCTCCTGAGCTGAATCGACAGGTCCGAGTTTCGTCGGGCGGTGAGATCTCCTTGCCCTTGCTTGGGCAAGTTCGAACAGCCGGTATTACGCCTGTGGAATTGGAATCCAGGCTACAAGATTTGCTTCGCCGCACCTACATGAAAGACCCTCAAGTCAGTGTTTTTGTGCGCGATCTTCAGAGCCATCCTGTGTCCGTGATCGGTGCAGTCAAAATGCCGGGAGTTTTCCAGGTCCGCGGGCCAAGAACGTTGCTGGATGTTCTCTCCCTTGCGGGGGGCCTGAGTGACGATGCGGGAGACACTGCAATTATCATGCGCGGGGCTGGCCCGGGCAGCGAGTCGAATCAGGAAAATCGTGCACCCGCGGAAGCCTCGCCGCGCCTATCTCTAGACCTTAGAGACGTGCGCTCTTCAGACTCGCTTCTTGAACAGAGTGCCCGCTTGCCAGAGACAGCGATTCAAGTCAACTTGAAGGATCTTCTGGAGTCGGCCGATCCGCGCTACAACGCGCTTGTCTATCCTGGTGACATCGTCAAGGTAACTCGGGCGGGCGTGGTTTATGTGCTCGGAGAGGTGCGAAAACCGGGTGGATTTGCCCTCAAAGCCAGCGAGAAATTGTCCGTTCTGCAAGCCGTCGCATTGAGCGAGGGCCTTACCCATACAGCTGCTAGGTCGGGCGCACGCGTGATTCGTACGGACCCAGAGACTGGTGAACGAAAGGAATTCGGGATTGACCTGAACAAGATCATGAAAGGGAAGGATCCGGACATAGTGCTCGAGTCAAAAGACATCGTGTTCGTGCCCAACAGCGCAGCCAAGACCACGTTTTCGCGTGGAGCAGAAGCGGCCACGCAAACGGTTACCGGACTCCTGATTTTCCATTGGTGACGGAATGGCAGAACAAAGTCAAGTCGAACTCTCTAGTCATGCTCTCCGATTGAGTCGTAGAGGACGAAGGGCCCTGGAAGGACCAGTCGTGGAGTTCACCGATGCCTTTGAAGTTTTGGAGCCGGAAGCAGTGCCCGACCTGCGGGCTTTTGGCCGCGTTGTTCGCAGGCGCCTCTCTACCATTCTGATTGTCTTCTTCGTGATTTTTGTCGTGGGCACAATTGCGACGCTCAAGCAGAAGCCTACATTTCGCGCTCAAGTGGTGCTCGAAATTCAGAGAGAAAACCCGGACATCCCGACCATTCAAGAGCTTTATCGGTTGGAAAACGTGTCAGATGATTACTTAAAGACACAATACAGTATTCTGGCCAGCAAAAGTTTGGCGCGACGTGTCATTGACCAGCTTCGACTGAATGCCGTTTCTGAATTCAATGCGCCGAAGTGGTGGTCCTGGAAAAGGAAAAGCAAGATCCCGGCGAGTAAGGTATTTGCAATCGGGACTCCTCCGACAGACAGTGACCGCGAGCTGTATCAGCGCGTTCTCGAACGATTTCAGGACCACCTGACTATCGATCCTCTCGCTCGCAGCCGACTCGTCAGTGTGAACTTCGACGCACGCGACCCCGATCTAGCCGCACGGGTCGCGAACACAGTGGCATCAGATTACATTGAGCAGAGCTTGGAAGCCCGCTGGGGGGCCGCTCAAACCGCTGCGGAGTGGCTTTCGCAACAGCTAACAGGTGTGAAAGGCAAGCTCGAGAAATCGGAAGACGATCTGCAAGACTACGCTCACAAGAACGGCTTGACCTTTCTTCAAAACGACAAAGGGGTGATACAAAACGTCGCCAACGATCGACTGCAGGAGTTGCAGGAGGAGCTGACAAAAGCGCAGGCGGAGCGTTACTCGAAGGAGTCACTCTATCGACTCGTTCAGACCGGCGACTACGGAGCACTTCCGGGCGTGTTTGAAAACAGGATGCTTCAGGATCTCACCGTGCGCCTGGCAGAACTCAAGCAGGAACATGCGCAATTATCAACGACCTTCAGTCCGGTTTATCCGCGCGTTAAGGAGGTTCAGAATCAAATCGACGAAATCGAAGGGTCGCTGCAGCAGGAGCGCACGCGAGCCGCCGACCAGATTAGCAATGAATATCTCGCCTCCACCCGCCGAGAGCAACTCGTTCGCCAAGCGCTTGTGGAGCAGCAAAAACAGGTCGATCGCCTTGCTGAGAGATCCGTCCAATACAATATTCTGAAACGCGAAGTTGATACCAACAAACAATTGTACGAGGGTTTGTTACAGCAGTGGAAAGAAGCTGGGCTTTCCGCCAGTCTGAGAGCGGCCAACATCCGCGTGGTGGATTCTGCTGATCCGCCTGTAAAGCCGGTGAAGCCCAAGCTTTCCCTTAATCTGGCAGTAGCTGCATTCTTGGGCTTAGCCCTTGGCGTTTGCGCTGCGCTCTTTCAGGAGCGTCTCGACGATACAGTAAAGGGTGCTGACGACATAGAGAGGCTGTTCGGTTTCTCGGCCTTGGCTCTGATCCCCAGCGTGCCGTCCTCCAACAGTCATCAGGCTCCTCTCGTTCGGTCCAAGGACACCGAAGCAGAGGACGGGGAGGGGAAGGGAGCAGGTCAAAAATCGTTTGCGGCCTGGTACCGAATCGACAGGGATGGAGTAGAGCATTCATCTATGGTAGAGGCGTTTCGCAGCCTGCGGACTTCTGTCCTGCTCTCCGCTTCGGACTGTCCACCGCATTCACTACTGGTCACCAGCACGCAGCCTGGAGAAGGTAAAACCACGATCGCGTCCAATCTGGCCATCGCTCTCGCTCAAGTGGGCAAACGAGTCTTGCTGGTGGATGCAGATTTGCGCTCACCCTCACTGCACCGATTGTTCGGAAGGCGCGACGATCCGGGTCTAGTCGGCTACCTCGTGAATCGCGAAGACTGGCATAGCATGGTGCGACCTTCCGAGACAGTTGGCCTGGATCTGTTGACCTGCGGACCCGTACCTCCGAATCCGTCCGAACTGCTTTCTTCGCCGAGAATGGCGGCCCTGGTCGAGTCGGCGAGCGAGCGCTACGAGCATGTAATTCTCGATTCAGCGCCCATGCTGGCCTTGGCCGACACCCGCATCCTTGCTCCCCTGGTGAGTGGTGTGCTCTTGGTCGTAAAGAGCGGAACCATACCACGGGAACAAGTGCTACACACAGAAAAGGGCATCCGTAGTGTAGGAGCAAATCTTATCGGAGTTGTGTTGAACAGGGTGAATCTCGCTACTTTCGGTTACTACGACTATAGTTCGTACGACTCCGCCACGAGCCTCGCCTTGGGAGAGTCCCTGGAGGCAGATCTTCAAGATGCTCTCGTGCAATCGAAGACATGTCTTGAGCGCGTCAGAGACGGTTGTGCTCCGAATCGCTGAAGCGGGGCTCGGCGTCGCGATATGGATGGCGGTCTTGGCCTTCGGCGGTACCTCTATTCCGTTGTTCTGCGTAGCACAGTTGACGATTTTGTTTCTTGGAATCTTTGTCCTGTTTTCCAGTCTGCGGTCTCCCCTCAACATCATTCGCCTGCCACATATTGTTCCGCTTCTGCTGGTCGCTCTGGTTCTGCTACAAATCGTCCCATTCCCCGCCTCCCTAGCACCGCTCTTCCGAGTGCAGGGCGAGGTCTTTCAAGGTCGTGCGTCCTTCACACTCAGTCTGGACGCCTATCAAACGGTCTCTCACTTTCTTCTATTGGTTACGTATTGGACGACTTTTTGCTTGACTTTGATGATTTGTCGAGATGGAAGTGCACGGACGCGGCTTGTTTATATTCTGCTCGCGTTAGGAGCGTTTGAGGCGCTCTACGGTTTGGTGCAGTACCTCACAGGCTGGCAGCAGATCTTTACGTACGTGAAAAAGTATTATCTGGAAGATGCCACCGGGACGTACATCAATCGCAATCATTTTGCGGGTCTGCTGGAAATGCTCCTACCATTTGCCGTGGCCTTTGGGTTGCAGCGGCTTCGTACTTTGCGTCGCATCGTGTTGCGCAGCCAAGACCGAGCCCGAGCCGTCTTATCCGCAAGGGATCTGGTTCCGCTTGTGTTCGTGGTCTTTCTGTGCGTGATCATCCTCACCGCGCTGATCTTCTCACGCTCGCGCATGGGCATAGTGTCTACTGTTGCCTCTCTGCTAGCCGTCCTTGGGTGCGTTACGAAGGATTCGCGCTCAGAACGCACCCGGCCCCTCATGGCATTGTTATTGGCTGTGGGCGTCATAGGACTAGTCGTGTGGATCGGAAGTGATCCCGTGATCACTCGTTTCGAAAATCTTGGACAGGAATTTACCGAGACCGGCCAGAATCGGATGTCGATCTGGAGCGACACGCTGAGGCTGGTTCGCCAGCATCCCCTGCTCGGAACCGGGCTGGGCACGTTTTCGGTGGCTTACCCCTCAGTTCAAACCGCTTTCTTAAACTATCGAGTCGACCACGCACATTGTGACTATCTGGAAGTGACGAGCGATCTCGGGGTCGCCGGAGCCGTCCTGGTGTTTGGCTCGATTTTCTGGGTCTTGGCTCAAGTCGTCCGATTTCGCGGAAAGGTCGAAACTGGTGCGGACACCGTTGTTCGTCTCGGCTGCGTCGGAAGTATCACCGCGATCCTAGTGCACAGCTTCTCTGACTTTAACCTGTACATACCCGGTACCGCCTTGGTTCTCTCCGTGATAGTCGCCCTGGCCTGGTCTGCCTTCCAAAAGGAACAGGACAAGAAGGCTCTGTAGCGCTCAGGCGTTGCGCGAACTCTCACCGTACTGCTTTGTCACAAATCCTCGGAACGCCCGGCATGATGTAGTGCGGATGCCTTTCTGCAAGGGTTCAGTAGGCGAGCTGGCAGGACCTAGCTGTGAGTCGACTAGACGTTACCCGGAACGGGACTATGGGGTCTGTGCGTCCGAGGCCATCAGCATGCCGCCACGTTGTACTTGTATGCGCAACGAGTGCGCATAGTGGCGGGGCCGTATGAAGCCGAGCATCCCAGGAAGTTCGTGGCGCACGAGGGTTCCTCGCTGGCCGAGCATCGCGCGGCGAGGGTGACAGCCGTATCCGGTAAACGAGGCAAACGCTACTTGAAGCTTGAAGCGGCAGCAGCTGCTTGAGCTGGGAGAGCCCGCCATCCGCTATCTCACCGAGATCGTACATCGCCGACCGCGGCAGTGGTTCGAGGATGTCGATCGGCTGCACCAGATTCTGCAGAGCCATGGTCCGGACGTTCTCCGGCGGGCCAAGGAACGAGGCCTGAAGCAGCAGATCTTTGGTGCGTTTTATGTGGAGAGATCTCTCCAACCAGACTTGAGCATTCCGGCGGGGGTGCAATGAAAACGCAGAAAAGGGGGGATGCTAGGGGTCGAGCGAGTTGGCGATCGTCGTTCTTAGGCGATCCGGACGCGCTTTTCCTCCCGAGCAGAGCCCTGTTTGCAGCGGCCCGGAGCGGTCAAGGGCGCCGCTTTTCGGGCGCGGCGTGAGCGCACCCTTGACGGCGAGGACCGCTGCGAAAGAATCGGCGAGGGAGGAAAAGACCTCGTTGTCAAATGGGGGAAGGTGTTGCACGACGAGGACCTCGCGGCCGCCATCCTGGATCGCGTCCTGGAGCGTGGACGATTCATTCACCCTCGATGGACCCTCAGGGCGAACACGTCATCTGAACTTGGAAGAGTCTTGCCAGCAGAGTCGGAACGGGTCAGAATTTCCGAAAACAACGGCTCAGAATTTCCGGAACCAACAACTACTCTACCGAGAATAACTTAGCGCCGTTGCTTGGACTCTTACTCGAGCGTCTGCCGTAAAGTCTCACTAGCGCCAGCGTTTCGCAACACGAATCCGCACACATCGGTGCCGCACCTGGGCGAGCAATTCGCAAAAATTCGTCACCGTGTACTTCCTCTGGCGCCTACGGTTGTTACAGATTTCCAACCGATATCGTTTCAGCGGAGCTGACAGGAGTACGTCACGCGGCCACAGACCGAATCCTGCGGAGGTTTGTAGGACCGAATTGACGACGCGCTCGTCTTAGTTGCGAGGTTAACGGGCATACATTTATGAAGATTGCTACCCGACCGGACACAACAGTTCGTGGAGCATTTGAAGCGCAATACGCCTTCCAGTTGTTTGAATACGCCTCGGGCGGGGACAAATCTGCTCTGGTCCACGCGTATGAACTCGGCCGCTTGGCTATCGCTGAGCGAAAGAACCTCATGGAAGTTGCCTCGATTCACCATCAAGCATTGAAATGCCTAATTGGTGACGAAAGAGATGAGAAACACCAGGAAGACGTGCTCCAGACAGGGGCTGATTTCCTGGCGGAATGCCTGTCTCCATACGAGATTTCGTATCGCGGATCTCAGGATGCAGCAAAGGTGATGCGCCACATCAACGAAAGGCTCGAAGAAGAGATCAAGCGAATCGCAAATGCCGTGCACGACGAAGCAGGACAGGTCCTGGTAGCCGTCCACCTTGCACTTGCCCAGGTGGCGCGTGAACTGCCCAAGTTCCAGCGAGAACGGATTAGCCAGATTGAAGAATTGCTGGTCGAAGTAGAAAAACAGTTGCAGCGCTATTCTCACGAACTTCGACCAACGATCCTGGATGACCTTGGTTGGATTCCGGCAATCCGCTTTCTCGCCGACCGAGTCTCGGAGCGCGCTTCGCTGGCAATCAATATCCAGGTGACCATTTCACGGCGACTACCAAGTGCCACGGAAACGACACTCTACCGAATTGTCCAGGAAGGGCTTAACAACGTCGCGAAGCACGCGGATGCAAAAAATGTCTGCATCCGCGCGTGGGAGGAAAAGCAGGTATTGGTTTGTTCGATCCGGGATGACGGAGTGGGTTTCAACACTTGCAACGCACAGGAGGCTGGAGGCCCCAAACGGTTGGGACTAGTTGCTATGCAAGCGCGAGCAAATGCAATTGGCGGGACGCTGCGCATTGAATCGTGTCCGGGACAAGGAACTGAACTTTCGTTACGGTTTCCGTTGGAGGGTAGTCATGTCAATTCGAGTTGTGCTCGCAGATGATCACGTCTTGGTGCGTCAAGCTCTTCGGTCATTGCTCGAGCGGGAACGGGTTCAGGTGCTCGCAGAGGCATCCGATGGACAGGAAGTAGTCCGCTTCGCAGAAGCCCTTCACCCGGATATCGTTGTCGTGGATATCGGAATGCCAATTTTAAACGGGATCGATGCAGCCCGCGAGTTGGCACGTTGTTGCCCTAAAACGCGGACGATCCTGCTCACTCAGCATGACGAGGCGGAATATATCCACGAAGCCCTTGAAGCGGGGGTACGAGGATACGTCTTAAAAAGCCAGGCGGCTAGCGACCTGGTCCATGTTATTCAACGGGTCGCACGCGGAGAATTCTATCTGAGCCCCGGTGTATCAAGGGCGGTGGTAGAGGCATACCGTACGAAACCAACCAGGCCCCCGGATCCCCTCAGTGGCCGTGAACGACAAGTCCTGCAACTCATCGCGGAGGGAAAATCGACCAAGGACGTTGCCTCCGTCTTGGGTATCAGCGTCAAAACAGCAGAATCGCATCGATCAAGGCTCATGCGAAAACTGGATATCCACGAGACGGCGACTCTTGTGCGCTACGCGGTCCGCCGAGGTCTGGTTGCGGCCTGAACGTCCTAATTATTTTCAAATGTTTCACTTTCGGGGGCCTATTACATTGGTATGGAGCGAGCGGGAACTCTTCGTTTTTCAGATTCCTCTACTGATAGCGACGAAGCCATTCGTAAGGAACTGTCTTTGTCTTCGACTAGCCAGTGCTGCTTCATCGCTCGCCACGAAGATGCTTTGTTTTTAGGCCCACCCGGCACCCGGCCGGAGGGTAAAAGAACTGAGTCCCGGCCGACCACCGTTGGCCGGTTTTGGGATGACCACTGAGGGCTATTTACCGGCCGTCGCCAAAACCTCGTCGCCTCTTTAATCTCCGATTTGCATGGTCGCGCTCTCCGTCTGAGGCTTCGTCCGCATAACAAAATCATATAATCTGGAGCGCAGTCCAAAGTCAAGAGGCGAGGTGAGTCGAGAATTTGCCTTTAATGTTGCGAGACCCTATCACCCAATCCTGCTTTCACGAGCTGAGGTTGAGGCAGGCGCAGTGGACGAAGGCGAGGAAGTTCTCCGTGGAATCTTCCCATCGGGTGATCAGGCGACCGAAGCCATGCAGCGGGCGAAAAAGCCGCTCCCTTGTCCAGCGCCTGAGGTAGCGGCGGAGCTTATACCCGTCCTGAGTTCTTCGATCGTCGCCTGCGGTTCGGCGCGATCCGTTCGATGGCAGATACCGATCACTACGAGAGTTTGCTACCGTCATCCGTTCGCTCAGCGCCCAAAGGCGTTCTGCTGCTTCCGGATCGGTAACCCAAGGAAGCACTCCGCTCAACTCTTTATGGTCGGAGGACCATGCGCACCGTCTACGTGGCACTCTGTCTGGTATCAGTCGCCTCGTATGCCTTCGCGCCGACTCCGAGCAGCGGAACTTTGACCGCGCCCCCCCAAAGTGAAGCCGCTATTCTAGCTCCTCCTGCCCCCAGAAGTAGAGCCTTGATAGCCGCCTCGTCGCTGCCACTATCACAGGCCCTCCTCCCCCAAGTAGAGCCCGTGACAGCGGCCTCGTTGTTTTTAAAGAACAGGAAGCGCCGATTAACGCTCTGTTCACAACGAAACGTTTTCAGTAATTTGAGGCTGCTTAGTAGTCGTGCAATCGTAGCCGCGTGCAGAACCCAGGGGAGGGACTAGAACGGCTTTCGAAAATTAAAATAGTAAATCCAGAGTCGATCCTCCAATCCCTAGAATCCTGTAGATGCCACAGAGAAATCCGGTAGATCCACGATCATGAGCTATACCGGACTTCCTAGCGGGCTCCGCTCTCCGGCGCTGGATTATTGGTGATGCATATAGGACCTCACCCGATTCTTTTTTCCGGAACACGACGCTAAATCACCCAGGTACCCAACATCTTTGTGTTCCCAGGCTGTCCGCCAGATGATGCGGGTCACCTCATCAACATTAGCTCCAACGCGATGAGAGACACGCTGGCGCCCCTGCGGCGGCGGGAACTCCGGCTTGATACCAGCGGTTCTGACCGTGGTGGTTGCGCTGGTTTGGGCGCATTCCTGGTTCGTCGTGCCCTCGCATACGCTGCGCGTTAAATGCGGCTGATCTCTTTGGCATGGTTGTATTTTTGTTGGCTCCAGTGTGCTGCAGAAGCACACGGATAAAGACGTCGCTGGTTCTACATCAAGGGATCGAGTCGGCGGCGCCTGCCGAGATTACTCGCTTCTCTCGGGCAAATCGATCTCTTGGTCCACGACAGTTTACACACGGTGTACAACACGTGCTTTGAGCTGGATCAGGCTGGGAGCGTTTTGAGACCAGGCGGCGCGGTCGTCGCGGACGACATCGATTTGAACTGGGCTTTCCATTCCTTCGCCCGGGCAGGTTCCACGCATCCGTTTTTCATCTGCCGCTCCAGCCCCCTCCAGTCGGACCCATCGCGCTTCGATGGATCGGGGCTGTTCGGTATCGTCTCAAAACGGAGCGGCGGACTGCCTCCGACCTTTCAGCGCGGTGAAACGGAACCGCGAGAGGCGGGGTTACAACGCGCGGCATAGCCTTCTCCCGCCAGCCGGCACGCGGCTGGCGGGATTCTTTCTATTAACGCAGCGGGAGGGTCAAAGCTAACCAAATGGGATTAAACCTGGCGGTCGCACTGAAGGGTGCCATGACTTCCATCAGGACAACGATCTGCCATCACAGGATCAGAGGCCACAACTTTCCTATCGCACCACAGCCTTCAACGCAGTTGGAGGACTAACAGCAACCGGAGGGCTAACAGCACCGAATTCATATACCCCGATATCATACTCTGTTCCTTGCGGACGACTTGCCCCATCAAAATCAAATGGGGGAGCATCTTGACTTGAAGCCCCGTTTCTTGCGGGGCTAGTCGATTGAAGATGATAGTCACCGTTACCATCCGCCCGATAATTGATGAATAGCGGATCGGAAGTTATTCCATTCGTCGGAAGAATCCCTGACCACTGCAAGTCAAGATTGGCGATGCTGTTGTTCCACGCTAGATTGTTGGTATAGGTCTGGTGCGGCCCGACGCCTTGCGCGCTGCCAATGCAGCATTCGAGGATGCCATAGTTGTTGTTCACAGTGATGTTGTCGCCGACGAAATTGTAGTCGCTGTCTGGCAATCCGCCACTGCCCAACACAATGCCACCATTGGAGGAGAAAATTGTGTTGTTCACGATCGTGGAGTGGCCTACCCCGACATGCCATTGTTGAACTCCCCAGCCGCCGCACCTGTAGAGCAAGTTGTTGCTTACGATGTTGTTTGTGACGTGCAGATAGATGCAATGCACGGTACTGGAGGTCGCCCCATTATTTAGGTTATACACTCTGTTTGCGTCAGCAGAGGTATAGTCGGACCCATCATCTAGGTTGATCCCGGCGCCCCCATTACCGCCACACCCAGAACACTGAATGTCGTGGATTCTGTTTTGACTAACTTTCCCGTTATTCCCGGTCCATTCAAATCCTATTCGAGTAGCAGGGTTACTAGCTGTAACGTCAAAGCCAATCACCTCGACGTAGTTTCCGCTTTGCACCCATACTGAATCTCCGGTGCCTACGATCCGCGCTCCGTACTTGGTGTCCGAAATGAACTTGATATGCTGTGACGCCGCACCGCTGATGGAACTCGTGATAGCGGACACGTTGTACGTTCCGGGAAGAACATGCACGGTGACCCCCGCGGTCGCCGAATTGGCTGCGTGCTGGATCGTCAGCCAAGGCTGGGCTTGACTGCCGGGGTTCGAATCGCTACCAGTTGGAGACACGTAGAAGGTCTGCGCGAGCGCGCCCGATGCGACAAGCAGTATCGCTATGTACGATATCCCCCTCATTGCTTCCGACCACAGAGTCGTAGCAACTTTCAGCCGTGTGCCGCGGCCACCAGACAATCCCATGAGCAAGCTCTCCTTCCAGATTATGTCGGTCTGAGCCGTGGAGAAACCAGTGTCGAAAGGGCATCCGGCACGTGTCGAAAGGACAGGGAGACGATGAGGTGGAGTGCACTTCCGAGTTATGCGCTTGGCACTCCTTGGCACATCGCCCGAGATTCTGCCAGAGGAGACTGGGCTGGGAAAATGGCTTGGCTGGGCTTTGCGCAGGACAGAAGAATTCTTGAGGCTTCGTCGCCCATGGCGCGGCCGATTCATCGAATGTTCGTCGCTGGTGTGCCGTGCCGAGATGGGGGTGACCGAAACGCGAGCCGCCCCCCTCCGCAAGGCTTAGCCCTGGGCATCGCTGTCAGCGGAACTGGTCTGACCCGTGGCTCTGTAAGGGCGAGCCCAACCAGCATCAATTTTGGCAGCATTACGCTGGGCAAGGGCGCAATGCAAACTCTGACTTCTGACGAACTCCGGCGGCACCAACGCCACCCTCGTCCGGGTCGGTTGCTCGGGAGGACCTTTCTGGATCAGCGGTATCACCGCACCCGCGACCCTTGCGCCCGGTACCAGCTTCACCTTTTACGCCCGCTTTCATCCGAAATCGGTGGGCGCCGTTTCGGGTAAAGTACCGTTGTGTCTAGGGCGACTATGATCTTTTCGTGCCCTTTTCCGGTACGGCCATTGGCTCCGGGCAGTTATCCGTTTCCCCGCCAACTGTGAATTTCGGAAACGTGGTGGGTTCCAGCAAGACTGCGATCGCAGCCTTGTCGGCTAGCGGCGCGAGCGTAACCACCGACTCGAGTAGCCTTGGCAGTTCAGAGTTCTCGGTCAGCGGGCTCTCCCTGCCGCTTACGCTCGGTGCCGGTCAGAATAAAGCGTTTACCGTTGCTTTCACTCCACAAAGCAGTGGGACCGCTAATGCCACCTGTCCTTTAAGACCAACGCCAGCGGATCCAATGCTGCGGTCAGTGAGTCCCTCACCGGATCGGGAACTGCCGCTCCCCAGCACAGCGTGTGTCCTGGAACCCGAGCAACTCCCAGGTCATTGGCTACAACGTCTACCGGGGAGGGCAATCTGGCCGACTGTTACACACGGCTGAACTTGGTGGTGGATGCCAGCACTATTTATACCGACAACAGCGTCCAAGGTGGGCAGCTCTATTTCTACGTCGTGACGGCCGTGGAGGGGAGCGGCAAGGAAAGCATTTACTCGAACCGAGCACAGGCGGCTATTCCGACCCCGTGAATAGAATTCGGATAAGCCTCTCGCCGCTGCGGCCTAAGTGCGCGCGGGACTTCGCGAAACGGCAAAACACCATTCCCGATCGCTGATCTGAATCTGGACCGCTTCGTTCTCCCGTGCTTGATGAGTTGCACCGTATGAAAGGGTCCAGCAGACGACTGACCCCAGCTGCGTATGGGGTATTGCTTCCGTTTGACTCTCCTTATTCAACCAGAGCCCAAGCGGACAATCGGTCAAGACAGACCCGGCATCGTTATGCCTCGAAACGACTGCGCAATTCGTTGCGCCGAGCTGTCTTCGAGCTCATTCGCTCTAGGTTGGTCCAGTGCCCCTTGCGTTGTTGGTCACGACTCTCTGAATGGTGGCAATCAGGAGGTGTGGACTTGAGCAGGAACGCGTTCGCTCCACTGTCCGCCGCCCCGTGGTGTACGACTCATCATCGCTCCCCTGGGACTCGTACAAAGGTCAGCGACGCTACTGCTCTGCGGGGATTGACCTGGGGCGTGACCCATCGATAAGCGTTACCATGCCCTTCTGGCATCTGTCTGGGTATCCCCTTCCTCCGGCAAAATCAACACGTCGCGTGGTCCTGTCAGCACCTTGATCAACATTCCTGTTCATGGCGGAATCCGGGACCCTGATTCCAAATTCTCCCGGCCGTACAGAACGCGAGTGCGGCATTGGAAGGAGTAAAACCATGGATCTCAGCTCGCGTTGGGATCGTGCGGTTGTCTTTCTTATGCTCGGAGCCATGGTGGGTTGTCAATCGCTCCCGGGAGGCGGCGGGCCCAGCCAAACTGGCGGGGTTCGGGCCAGCAGCTCCAACCTGAATTTTGGTACCGTGGTCGTCGGCAGCTCGAAAACGCTCCTCGACACGATCACGAACGCGTCGAATGCCGGCCTCACCATCTTTAGCCCGACGGCTTCGAACGCGGACTTCCGGATTGCAGCGCCTGCCTTTCCCCTCGGCTTGGCTCCCGGCCAAAGTGCCAATCTGACGATCGTCTTCACGCCACACACATCGGAGCAGCTTTCCGGCAAAGTGACCATCGCGAGCGATAGTGTAGCCATCGCCGGCACCGCCTCCAATCCTTCGCTCAGCATCGTGTTATCAGGGACTGGTGTTGCGTCGGGGTCTCTCGCCGCCAATCCCACGAACGTGAGCTTTGGCAGTGTTCAGGTCGGCAGTAGCCAGACGCGCTCGGAGACTTTGACCAACTCGGAGGGCTCTAGTGTGAATATTTCTCAGGTTGTCTTGACCGGCACCGGATTCACCACCAGCGGTCTGTCCGTGCCGACAATTTTGAATGCAGGGCAGAGCCTGACGTTCAATGTAGTGTTCACGCCTTTGGCGAGCGGGAATGACAGCGGAAGCCTGTCCCTAACCGCGGATGGGACAGTGCCCTTGGTCAGCGTGTCGCTGGCCGGAACTGGGTCCAGCCCGGGCTGGTTGGCAGTCGCGCCCGGAACTTTCAACTTTGGAAATGTGACGGTTGGCGCCAGCCAGAATCAGACGGGAACGCTGACCGCCAGCGGAGCCAGCGTGACAGTTTCCTCGGCGACTTCCAGCAATGGTGAATTCGCACTCAGCGGATTGTCGCTCCCCGCAACCATTGCCGCGGGGCGGAGTGCAACGTTTACGCTGACATTTGCTCCCCAGGCGAGCGGTGCGACCTCCGGGAGCATCTCGTTCTCGAGCAACGCCGCCAGCGCTCCGTCTGCTGCCTCGGTGACAGGAACCGGTACGTCTGCAGCCCAGCATAGCGTAAGCCTGTCCTGGACGGCCAGCACATCAACCGTCTCGGGGTACAAAGTATACCGGGGGAGTCAATCCGGCGGACCCTACGTCGCTGTCAACTCGACGCCCGATGCGAACACGTCCTACACAGACAGTTCGGTGATGGCCAGCCAGAGCTACTATTACGTGGTGACGGCGGTCGACGCAAGCGGTGCCGAAAGCGGTTACTCGAACCAGGTACAAGCTGTCGTCCCGTCTCCGTAGGACGACGCCGCAGCACGTCACAATCACAAGTGTGGTCATCCTCGTTTTTGGTTGTGGTCCCGAAGTACGAAAGGCCGATCAGAGTCGATCTGACTGGCCTTGAATCACCTGCCGTCCTTGCTCTTCGGTTTCACCTCGCGAAGTCCAGGCTCAATCATTGGATGGCAGCGGAGGAGTTCGGCGGCTCAGAAGTGCGCTGAATCGTTCCGCCCCCGTTTTAAGCCCCGCCTAAAGGCAGAGGCTTCGCAGAGCTCGAGGACACCTTTGGATCCGGCTTTGAACCACAGGCTCTTCAGCCTGGTCGTGGGAGGTCAACTGGGCGATGACACTATAATAACGGACGACCGCTCGCCCAACCGGGCAGCGAAGCAACCAAGTTCACCGCCAGCAAAGCCGCCCGTCTGCGGCCTCTCCGGCGACGCATGTGCCGTATCAACCCAACATAAGAGTTGAGTACTCCTCTAGACTTGAGTAATGCTCCAAACGCCGGGTAATCATCGGCAATCAGCGGCTACTGGTCGCCACCAGGCACCCTATTGCTGCTCTGGCAGCAAAAGGAGTTGCAAAGCGATCCGCGCACAAGCGGGTGACTGGCGCATTTTCTTCGTGGAAAATGTTTCGGATGGACCAGATACAAACCCCAATCGGAGAGCACCGAAAGAACTTCCGCGGGAGGGGCCAGGATTTGTCGGCTAGAGTTTGATTTTCGGCACCATGGAACGAAGGGAACAGCCAACGAAGACGAATCGCCTGGCGAGCTGGTTCCGCGATCTAAGACTTGGTCCGTCAAGTGGTGGAACACCATCGCCGTTCTTTGAACTCATTGGGTCCCTTTTCGCTTTCATGGTTATTTGACCTATGCGAACCGGGTTTTTGCCCTACTCGCACCCGAGGTACTTTTCCCCGATACCTGCAAGTGTCACTCCCAATTGTTCCCATTCGCCGGCTGTTGTAGCTTCTCCGACAGCCTCAACCCGGCTCGCCGCACGCCGTTCGCTTGGTCCGATATGCCTCTGGCGCCATCGAGTCAGGCGCGCGCGAGGCCTTCTAGCCTTTTGACGGGCCACCAAGCTGACAGGACGCCTCCGGAGCAGGTGAGGGCCAAGGAACTGGACCTACGCACGGACTTGTTCTCGTTCGGAGCAACCTCGTCGGTCTCTACGCCTCGCGGGATCACCCGCTTCGACAGATTGCGGGCGTAGGCCTGCAAAGCCTCAAACGTTCCGGTCTCCACCACTTCCACGTAATTGTCGTAGACGGAAGTGGCCTCAGCGAAAATTTCGTCCTCACTCACGGCCGTCAGCAGTTGCGCTTCCTGGATGCGGCGGGCCCATTCCTGACGAAGTTGGGTGCGGTTTTGGCGAAGATGGGCGACCCATTCGCGTAAAAGCGCCGCCGTAAACTCAGTCGCTTGCTGACTCTGCGGAGCTTGGGAGTCGGGGCGCTCGTGGCAACGCTCTCCGGCTTGAGGGAGACCTTCGCCAGCCCGAAATCAAGAACCTTGGCGTGCCCGTGCTCGGTTACAAAAATGTTTGCAGGCTTGATGTCGCGGTGAACGACGGCCTTGGCGTGCGCCGCATTCAGAGCGTTGGCGATTTCGATGGCGAGCGATAGAATCAGTGCGGTTTCCAGCGGACGCCCCGCAATACGGTGCTTCAGCGTCAGCCCGTCCAGAAACTCCATGACGATGAACGAACGACCATCGTGCTTGCCGATTTCGTAGATCGTGCAGATGTTGGGATGGTTTAGGGGGACGCCGCACGTGCTTCTCGGCGAAAGACATTCGCACGACCATGAACATTTACGGCGACGTGGTCACCGATGAAATGGGGCAGGCACACTCTAAAGTAGTGGGTTTGGCCCTGAGTCGGTCAGCCTAACGGATTGCACGTGGATTGCAGGTTCGGGTAAACCATTGAAAGAATGGCTCCTCAGGTAGGACTCGAACCTACAACCCTCCGGTTAACAGCCGGATGCTCTGCCATTGAGCTACTGAGGAGTGTCGCGGACGGACTCGGGAATCCAGCCGTCCGGGTTACAGCATCCTCATAATACCAAAGCATCGCCGCCCCTGAAAGCAGTTCTTGACCAAGCAGACTCCGCTCTCGAGGCGCGGCCACTGCGCAACCTGCAAACTGGAAGAAAGCGCGGGAGCCCCCGAGAAAGAAGAAAATGAAGCGGGAAATTCATTCACTTGCTCTGTCGGTCTCAGGTGCTCTCTACTTTTTGGAGCATCACAGGGGGGGTCTATAGAGGGTTGTCTACAGAGGGTTTGACCTGCTTTGGCCAACATGCTATAAATGCCCGTTTTGTGCCGTGGTCTGTCCGGGACCGGTTTTACCCCCTTCCTAAGGCTCGACCTGGCGCGGAACTTGATCCGACGCGGCCAAACTCAGCACTCCTTTATTTCATGTCTTGCAGTGGAAGCGTGTTCGGAACACCGGCAATGCGCTTTCCCCCGGCATCGGTCAAATGACGCCGGGGGATGTGTCATGCCGATGCGCAGTGCGTAGACACCTAATTGATTCCGTAACGCTCGTTCATATCGGAGGAATCCCCTATGCGCACCTGGATCGCGACAGCTGTGTCCGCGGGATGCCGAATTCGCAAGGCATCTGCTTCCATTGCAGCCATGCTCGTACTAACTGCCACCGCAGCCCTGGCTCAACCGGCGGAAAGCGACGCCGGGGAAGCCGCCCTGAAGCTGCCTGATCTTTCTTCGGTTTCCTTCCTGGGTGTGGATGGGCATCGCCTGCTCATGATCGGGTTGTTGTTCTGCGTCTTCGGGCTCGGCTTTGGCATGTTCATCTTCATGCGCTTGAAGAATCTGCCCGTGCACCGCTCCATGCGTGAGATTTCTGAACTGATTTACGAAACTTGCAAGACCTACCTCCTTACGCAGGGCAAGTTCCTGATGTTGCTGTGGGCATTCATAGCCGCCATCATCGTGCTCTACTTTGGCGTGCTGCGGCATTTCGAGGTTCCCCGCGTTTTGATCATCCTTGTGTTCAGTCTGGTGGGCATCGCGGGCAGTTATGGGGTGGCGTGGTTCGGAATTCGTGTCAACACCTTCGCGAATTCCCGGACGGCTTTCGCTTCCTTGCCCGGGAAACCATACCCGGTGTATCAGATTCCACTTGAGGCCGGAATGTCGATCGGCATGATGCTGATTTCGGTGGAACTGCTGATCATGCTTTTCATCCTCTTGTTCGTGCCGGGCGACTATGCAGGGCCGTGCTTCATCGGGTTTGCGATCGGTGAATCCCTGGGTGCGGCGGCTCTGCGTATCGCGGGCGGCATCTTTACCAAGATTGCCGATATCGGTTCCGACCTGATGAAGATCGTCTTCAAAATCAAGGAAGACGATGCGCGCAACCCCGGCGTGATCGCCGATTGCACCGGTGACAATGCCGGCGACTCCGTGGGACCCTCGGCCGATGGCTTCGAGACCTATGGCGTGACCGGCGTGGCGCTGATCACCTTCATTCTGCTGGGTGTCAGGGAGCCCGCGATTCAAGTGCAGTTGCTGGTATGGATTTTCGTGATGCGCATCATGATGCTGGTGTCCAGCGCCTTGGCATATTTCATCAACGGCGCGCTTGCGAAAGCCCGTTTTGGAAACGCCCCTGAAATGAATTTTGAAACACCCCTCACTTCGCTGGTCTGGCTCACTTCCATCGTATCGATCATCGCCACTTATATTGTTTCGTCGCTCATCATTCCCAGCCTCGGCGGAGACATGTCGCAGTGGTGGAAGCTGGCTTCGATCATCTCTTGCGGAACACTCGCGGGGGCGCTGATTCCCGAACTGGTCAAGGTATTTACCTCGGTAGATTCCCGCCACGTGAACGAAGTGGTGACTTCGGCAAAAGAAGGCGGCGCATCGCTCGGAATCCTGTCCGGTTTTGTTGCCGGAAACTTTTCCGGCTATTGGCTGGGGCTTTCCATGGTCGTGCTCATGTCGATTGCCTACTTCTTCAGCCAGATGGGTCTGACCGTGGCAGCCACCATGATTGCCGCGCCGGTGTTCGCCTTCGGGCTGGTTGCCTTCGGATTTCTCGGAATGGGCCCGGTGACGATCGCGGTTGATTCCTACGGCCCGGTTACCGACAACGCTCAGTCAGTTTATGAACTTTCGCTGATCGAGCAGGTGCCCAACGTCAAGGCAGAGATCAAGAAAGACTTCAACATCGATGTGAATTTTGAGCGCGCCAAGGATCTGCTGGAAGAAAACGACGGCGCGGGCAATACCTTTAAGGCCACCGCCAAGCCGGTGCTGATTGGAACCGCCGTCGTGGGTGCCACCACGATGATCTTCTCGATCATCATGGCGCTGACCGATGGGCTGACCACCAACGTGGATAAGCTCTCGTTGCTGCATGCCCCGTTCTTCCTGGGTCTGATTACCGGAGGCGCGATGATCTACTGGTTCACGGGCGCATCGACGCAGGCCGTGACGACTGGAGCCTATCGCGCTGTGGAGTTCATCAAGGCCAACATCAGACTCGAGGGTACCGAGAAGGCTTCCGTTGCTGACAGCAAGAAAGTGGTCGAGATCTGCACCAAGTACGCCCAGAAGGGCATGTTCAACATCTTTCTCGCGGTCTTTTTCGGAACCTTGGCGTTTGCCTTTGTCGAACCGTTCTTCTTCATCGGATATCTGATTTCGATCGCGATCTTCGGCCTCTATCAGGCAATCTTCATGGCCAACGCGGGCGCCGCCTGGGACAACGCCAAGAAGATCGTCGAGACAAAGCTGAAGCTGAAAGGCACGCCGCTCCACGATGCCACAGTGATCGGCGATACGGTTGGCGATCCTTTCAAGGATACGTCTTCGGTAGCCATGAACCCGGTGATCAAGTTCACGACTCTGTTTGGACTGTTGGCGGTCGAACTGGCAGTGTCGCTGGCTCGTGAGGGCAGCATGCTTACCCATATTCTGGCGCTGGTGTTCTTTCTGATTTCGGTCTCATTTGTGTACCGGTCCTTCTATGGCATGCGGATCGGCGCGGGCGAACCCGCCCCAAAGGCAGCTCACGCGGCTGCCGACTAGAGCTTCCCGGGTTGACCCAGCTGCTGAGCGCTACCCTCAAAACGCGGGATGGCGCTCTCGTTTTTCAGAGCAAGCCGCGCGCGAACCTGCACGGCGCGAGCTCAGTTGGGGCTCGGCCTGGCTTCTGGAGCGGCCGTCGCTTTCAGCGTCCGGAGATAGAGAACCAGTTGCCAACGCTGTAATTCCGGCAGCTTGCTGAACGAGGGCATGCCCCGGCCCGTGTTGCCGTTTGTGATCTTCCAGAACAGCGTTCCGTCGGTCTGCCCCTGTACCACGGGCAACTGTAGGTCGGCGGCGTGTTTCTTCGCTAGACCGCTGCCATCTTCCCCGTGACACTCGACGCAGTTTCGGTGAAAGAGCTTCCGGCCTCCGGCAGCGGCTTCGGGCTTATCGGCGAGGGGATTGGGCCGGGCGGCGGCCGGGTCGGGTGCACGCCAGTTCGGATCTTGCTGGTAGCCGGTGTTTTGGCCGAGTGTGGCGGCCACCCCCACAAGGATGGCAAACAAGGTGCCGATCGAAGGCCTCCGCATTAGCGCCTTCCTCCGAAGATCTGAGCCAGCTTGCCGCCCAATCCGTGGATCTCATAGCTGTAGCCAAGCCGTATCAACATGGGGCTCCCCAGACCGTTGAGCGCAAACGCCGGTGAGAAGTGAATCGAACTGTTCTCGCTGACCTGCCACGAGACCACGGGCGCGACGTAGTGGGCAGTGTCGCGCACGCCGACGCCGCTTGCGGTACTGCCCAAGCCACCATAAAACTCCACTCCGGCGATGAAGTTCTCGCGACAGAAGCGGCAGGCTGCCCCGGATGCCAGGGTGCCCAGGGGTCGGGAAAATCCGAAAGCGTAGCCAAACTCGAATCCCTCGTTGCGCGAAACGTTCTTCTCCGTGATGAAGTTGCCCGCGAGATTCCAGTCCCGAACTGTGCTCGACAGGATCAGCTTGCCCTCCAATTCGTGGTTCTTGATCGGTTGGAGTTCTGAGTTCGGGGACCTCACATCAGGCCCGCCCCCCAAGATTTCTTTCTGAATACGGCTCGCTTCGCTGACGCTTTCGTATTCCACGTACAGCACCGGATTGATCCAGTGTTCGCGCTTCCAGGGGCGGAATCGATTTTCAATCCGCCAACCGGTGAAAACCGCGTTGTCGCCGGCCGTTCCCTGACCCTCCAGGTAGAGTTCTGCGGTCCAGCGCGCGGTGACGCCATACTCGGTTTCCATCCAGGGCGCGATGTAGAAGCTCTGCGCCGAGCGCGGGACTCCCAGGGTCGCGTAGGTTTCGATCTCCAGATTCCCTGGCTCTTCCAGGTGATGGTCGTAAGTGACGAAGTAAGGGCTCTCCTGTGCCAAACAGGTCCTACCCCCTCCCAGCAAGAGGAAAACGACGATTGCGCGCTTCAATATAAGGTATCCTTTTACATGCAACTCGGTTGCATCTGATGACAAGGGCTATCCTAGTGACCCCTCTCGAAGGGGTCAATAGCCGCCGACATTTTCTGTTTCAGGATTTGTGCAACCAGATGCAACAGGGCATCTGAACGGGGGATCAGGCCGGCGAGGCGGTGCGACACTGGCCGCAGTAGCCGCCCACTTCAAGGCGAGTCACGACAATGTGAAACCGGCAGTCACGCTGGATCTGGCCCTTCAGACGGTCAAACAGGTCGCTTTCAAATTCCGTGATCTTGCCGCAGCGGAGGCAGGCCATGTGGATGTGGTCCCGTTGCGGCCGACGTTCGTAGTAGTGCTTTTCTCCTTGCAGGTGCATCAGGTCGAGTTCGTCGATCAGTCCGTGGCGCTTGAGCAGATTGAGAGTGCGGTACACCGTCACGCGGTCGATCTGGTGATCCAGCCTGCGAGCTTTGCGCAAGATCTGGCTGGCGTCGAGATGCTGCTTCGCCGTCTCCACCACGCTCAGGATGGTGCGGCGCTGACGGGTCATCCGCAAACCGCGGGACATGAGTTCGGCCTGCAGTCTGCCGGGTGCCTCGGTTTGGGGCAACGGCATGATTCGCGCTCCTTTGAATGAAGTGCAACTCAGTTGCAACAATTGTACAACACACACGGGAAATCCACGGCCCTTCCTGCTCCGAACTAGTTGCCCTTCATTTTGTCTTTGACGCTGTGGGCGAGTTTCTCGATCTCTTCGGCCTTCTTGATGACGTTCATGGAGAGCGTGTTCTCGTTGGTCTTGTCGACGTAATCCTTCAGCTCGGTGGCGAGCTTCAGCAGTTTGTCGGTGTCCTTCTTCAACGCGACCTGACGCTCCTGGTTGGCCTTTTTGGCCATCTCACGTTCCATCTTGGCCTTCGCCTCATCTTCAGCGGGAGCCTGATCGGGTGGCACCGGCAACTGGAGGGGCGGCAGTCTCGAATTCTGCGCGCAGACGCTTGGACTACCACTCATGGGCAGGAGTGCGGCAAGGAAGATGGCAAGCCATTTGTGGGTCACAACCACCTCGATCGGAACCGATGTATTCTCAAGACATTCATTATAAGTTGATGGCGGCGAAGACAGAAAACCGCCCCCTTGGAAATCGAACGACCCTTATGCGACTTCAACCGATCTACTTGCTGGTAACACCCGAGGGAAGCAGTTTCTCCGGATTGCTGCGCAACTGGCGCGAAGACCTGCTCGCTTTCCTGCACCACGATGCGCCCAAGCTGTTGCTGATTCTGGCCGGTTCTTTCGTGACGGTCCGCCTGCTGCGTATTGTGACAAGCCGCATCAACATTCTGCAAAGCCATCGGCTGCCCGCGGGAATTCGGACCCAGCAGATACGTACCCTGGCGGGTGTCATTGACGGAGTCGGCGTTTTCGTCGTGCTGTTTGTGGCGTTGCTCCAGACTCTGTCGCTGCTCGGGCTGAATCTGGGGCCACTGCTGGCCAGTGCGGGAATTGCCGGACTGGCGATCGGGTTCGGGGCGCAGGCCCTGGTACACGATGTCATCAACGGTTTCTTCATCTTGCTGGAGGACCACTTCGACATCGGCGACACGGTACGCACGGCCAGCGTAAAGGGCACTGTGGAACAGATGAGCTTGCGGCGCACGGTGCTGCGCGACGACGATGGGACGGTCCACATCATTCCGAACAGTCAGATCACGATCGTCTCGAACATGACCCGGGACTGGTTCCAGGTCGCGCTGCGGGTCACCGTCGCCTACGATCAACCGAGCGACCAGATCGTCGCCCTCCTGCAGAGGATCGGTGAAGATGTGCGGCACGATCCCGCCTTTGAGGCGGACTTCGTGAGCGATATCCAGGTGCCGGGAATCGAGCGCGTGGGCAACGGCGAAGCTGACTACCTGATGCTGGTGAAGACCAGGCCGGGCCAGCAATACAGCATCAGCCGTGAACTGCGCCGGCGAATCAAGGAGGAATTCGCCAGGAACAACATTCGGACGCCGGGGCCCGGGAGGGTGTTCGTGGTAGATCAGAACGGCCCGGCCGGCCAGAAATCAGGCTGACTCCGGATGCCGTTGATTTGCTGGCGAAAAATGAAAAGGCGAGCGCCGAAGCACTCGCCCGCACGTTCCATCACCGCCAACTGCTTCCCTACAGCGAACTCATGTTGGCCAGGAATTCGCCGTTCGACTTGGCTTTGTTGAGCTTGTCGATCAGCAATTCCATCGCCTCAACCGGCGACAGCGGATTCAGCACCCTGCGCAGCACCCAAATGCGGGCCAGATCCTCTTTCGGAATCAGCAACTCCTCTTTTCGCGTGCCGGAACGCTGAATGTCGATGGCCGGGAAGGTACGCTTGTCGACCAGCTTGCGGTCGAGGATGATTTCCATGTTGCCGGTACCCTTGAACTCTTCAAAGATCACGTCGTCCATGCGGGAGCCGGTGTCGATCAGGGCCGTCGCGATGATGGTCAGCGAACCGCCCTCCTCGATGTTGCGAGCGGCACCGAAGAAACGCTTGGGGCGCTGCAAAGCGTTCGAATCCACACCGCCCGAGAGCACCTTGCCGCTGGGCGGAACGATCGTGTTGTAGGCGCGCGCCAGACGTGTGATCGAATCGAGCAAAATGACCACGTCGCGCTTGTGCTCGACCAGTCGTTTGGCTTTCTCGATCACCATTTCGGCGACCTGCACGTGACGCGCGGCGGGCTCGTCGAAGGTCGAGGAGATCACCTCGCCCTTGACCGAGCGCTGCATATCGGTGACCTCTTCAGGGCGCTCGTCGATGAGGAGAACGATCAGCACCACTTCGGGATGGTTCGTGGTAATCGAGTTGGCGACGTTCTGCAACAGCATCGTCTTGCCGGCACGAGGCGGTGACACGATCAGGCCGCGCTGCCCCTTGCCGATGGGCGTGAGCAGGTCCATGACGCGCGCGCTGACGTTTTCGCGCGTTGTCTCGAGCTTCAGGCGCTCCTGCGGATACAGGGGCGTGAGGTTGTCGAACAGGATCTTGTTGCGGGCTTCATCGGGCGACTCAAAATTGACCGCTTCGATCTTTACCAGAGCGAAGTATTTTTCGCCTTCATGCGGAGGGCGGACCTGGCCGCTGATGGTGTCGCCGGTCTTGAGGTCGAACTTGCGGATCTGTGAGGGCGAGACGTAGATGTCATCAGGCCCGGGCAGGTAGTTGTAGTCCGGCGAGCGGAGAAAGCCATAGCCATCGGGCAGAATTTCCAACACGCCCTCGGCGAAGATGTGGCCTTCTTTTTCGCTCTGCGCTTGAAGGATCTTGAAAATCAGATCCTGCTTGCGCAGACCGCTTGCCCCGGGCAGATCCAAGGATCGGGCGATCTTGGTCAGCTCGGTAATATTCTTTTCTTTGAGTTCAGCGATGGTCATTGATCACCTACAGGGAATTTACAAAGGGGGGTGCGGCTGGAAGACTTGCAACGCAGCGGGGCAGGGGGCGGGGCTGGTGTTACGCAGCCCGCCGTTGCGCCTCGGCGAAATTCTCCGGCTCTGACAGAACGGCTTGCCGCTCCGAGCCAGCGATCCGGTCCAAAACCTGATTCATGGTTTCTTGAATGCGGGTGCTAGGCCGGTGAAACTTCCGGGTGGCCTTGGAGGCAAGCTGACAGAGCATATAACGATTCCGCAGGGTATGTAAAGCTTCAAAAACGCGATCAGAACGCATGATAAGTTTCTCCTTTACTTCTCCGCGTGGTCCCCACTTGCCAGGTGCTGGCAAACCGTCCCGCACGCGACATAAATAACTGATTTAACGTGGGTTTACACGGATGAACGAGTCAACCGTATAGATGCTTCATGAACCCCGAAAGTTGCTCAATTTTCTGGGTTAGGCCCGGTTCGACGCAGGGACACTTCCGGACGGCCAAAGCGAAACGGACGTCGTACTTTCAGAACGCCATAATGTATCGGCACTTGCACGCAAGGTCAAGGATTTCTTAAGGGGCTGGATTCAAGAGATTTAGCAGTCAGATACGGACGATCCTGCGGGCCCAGGTAAGCCAGGTTCGGCGCCTTTGATATCTTGCCTGCAGCTTTGTTTCAGAGTCCTCATTCGAGGAGGTGAACTCGCCGATGAAGACGACTCGCCGGCAGTTCGTTAAAGGGCTGTCATTCGCGGCTGCGGCAGCCGTATTTGCCGAGGATCATAGAGCGGCCGGCCTGCCCATCGCATTTTCCACGCTGGGATGCCCGGAGTGGGGCCTCGAGAAGATCCTGGATTTCGCAAACAGCCACGGCTTCCGAGCCATCGAGTTGCGCGGATTGCAGGGGACCATGGATCTCCCGTTGCACCCCGTATTTGCTGCCGATCGCATCGAAGCGACCAAAGGTCTCATATCCGGGAGCGGGATCAAGATCGCTTGCGTCAGCAGTTCGGCGAGGATGGGAGAGCCGGACCCGGGAAAGCGATCCCGCGAGCTTTCGGGGGGGAGGCGATTTATCGACCTCGCGGCTTCTCTGGGCGCACCCTACGTGCGGGTATTTGGCGGGGGACCGAGCGTCGAGAAGGCGGCCGCGCCCCCCGAGGAACTCAGGACCGGGGTCGCTGCCGGGCTCGACCAGCTCGGGGACTATGCCGGAACGAAACATGTTACGGTGCTCATCGAGTCGCATGACAATTTCACCGCTTCGGCGACGCTGGAAAACGTCTTCGAACGGGTGAAATCCCGGAACGTCGCGCTCCTCTGGGACGCGCACCACACCTTCGCCACAGCGGGCGAGGATCCCGAGTCTACCGTGAAACGGCTCGGCCGATGGATTCGGCACACGCACCTCAAGGATTCGGTCGGAACCGGCGAACATCGCACGTACGTGTTAACCGGACGGGGAACGGTACCGATCCAGCGGCAGATTGAAGCCCTGCGTTCGATCCGGTACGCCGGCTACCTCTGTTTTGAATGGGAGAAGGTCTGGCATCCGGACCTGGCCGAGCCGGAGATCGCGATCGCCGACTATGCCGAAGTAGTGAGCGGGTACTTCGCCCGGCAGGCAGGACGTTAACCCGGGGTCGCGGGCGCACCGAAAAGGAAGGGGAAGGAATGAACGAGTCGTCGCACAAAAACAGAGTCCGAGCCTTCGATGAGCGCGGGCATGCCGGCTCGCCAGTTCCTGCCCCCCTGGAAGATTGGCTCTCGACCCTGGCCGAGAGGCGCGGTAGCGACCTGCTGCTGGTGGCGGGCGTGCCGCCCTGCATCCGGTTCGAGGGCTCGGTTCAGCCCATCGGAGCGACGGCTTTGACCGGCCCGGAGATCGAGGCGGCAGTGCTGCCCGTGCTCACGCCGAATGCCTCACAGCAGTATCGTGACAGCCAGATTGCCGACTCCTCCTACCGGATTGCAGGCGTCGGCCGCTTTCGGATTAACCTGCACCGGGAACGCGGAATGGCGGCGGCAACGGTACGTGCCCTGCCGACGCAGGTGCCTCGTCTGGATCAGCTCCACCTGCCTGCGGCCGTGGAAGCCCTGTCCCGCTTGCCCCGGGGATTGGTGCTGATCGGCGGACCTGCCGGCGCCGGAAAGTCGACCACGGTGGCGGCGCTGATCCACGAAATCAACCGGCGCGAGGCGCGGCACGTCGTTACCATCGAGGATCCAGTCGAGTACGAGCATGAACACTTGCACAGCGTGGTGGAGCAGGTTGAGATCGGCGTCGATGCGTCCGATTTTCCCACGGCCTTGCGAGCGGCTCTGCGGCAGGCCCCCGACGTGATTGTCGTGGGCGAAATGCGGGACCCGGAAACAATGAGAATCGCGGTGGCCGCCGCCGAGACCGGTCATCTGGTGCTTTCCACCTTGCACACGACCGATGTCGCATCGACGATTTCGCGGATTTCCGATTCGTTTCCGCCGGAGCGTCAGAACACCATACGGCAGGAACTGTCGATGGCGTTGTCCGCCGTGTTGACGCAGATCCTGCTGCCTGACAAACGGGGTGGCCGGGTTCCGGCGGCGGAGTTGTTAATGGTCGGATACGGAGCGCGCCAGCACATTCGCCGGAACGGGTTGCAGCATTTACACCAGGAGATCACGATGACGAAGGGAAAAGGGTCGGTGACCCTCGAGGAATCCCTGGCGCAGCTGGTTCGCGCCGGGGCGGTGGACCGGGACGATGCTTTGCATTTCGCGGTGCATCCGGAAGACTTGTTGAGCCTGCTGAAGTAGGTTCGGCAGAGGAAAGATAGGTTTGCGACCCTTGCCTACCGGAACGCCGCGATTCCTCTCAGAACTCGAAGTAGCCCACGGCGCGAGAGGAGTGAGATCCGATCTCTGTCTCCCCACCGGGAAGGGATCCGGCCACTCCGCGCAACTCATCCCAGGCGGCCTGATTCAGGGCCGGGTCCGCGCCCACCAGATCCCGAATCATGTTCCAGGCAGCGATGTTAAGCGCGCCTTCCGGAGGTGGTCCCATGGCGAGTGAAACCGAGCACTGCGGGCAGAAACAGATCCGCTGGGCGTTAGACTTTTGCCGGGGCTTGATGCCCACTGTCTGCGCGAACATATACACCGCGACCGACTTGTGACGCGATTCAAGTTCGCGATTGCACCGAAGGCAGTACAGGTTTTCCAAAGTTTCTTTTCCCCCGCCGCGCTCACTCCACCTGGAAATATCGCGCCGGCGTCTGGCCAGGCGCAAGTGGGTAGGAAGATTCCCGGCGGAGGAGAGTCCCGCCAATCCCCTTCATCGCCGGCTACGGTCGCGTTTCGCATTTCAGGCCTTCCTCCACATCCCCTTCTCGCGCGGGAACCAAGCTTTACTCTAGTCAGATGACGAGCGCATCGCGCACCCTGTTTCTATGAGTGCTGGGCAATGGCGTTTAGTCAATGGCGGGTCTCGAAGCAGATCGTCGCAGCCACCGGTCAGGTTTTTCCCTCCGGCACAACTGCGGCAGATGCGAGGACGTGAGCAAGTCGCCGCCGTGTGCTACCGGCTGCGCAACCGCAGCATCGAATTCTTGCTGGTTCAGACAGGCGGCGGCCGTTGGACGTTTCCCAAGGGGAGCGCGGAGCCCGGCCTGACCCACGCGCAGTCGGCGGCGCTGGAGGCGTTCGAGGAAGCGGGCGTCCATGGGCGGATGGAGGACGCTGTGTTTGCGCGCTATGTTCAACGAAAGCGCAGCGAGGCGCGAGATTCCAGCGCGCCTGAAGTTGCCGTTAGCGCTTACCTGTGCGCGGTCTCGTGGCTGGGACCACCGCAGGAATCGGGTCGCAATCCGTCGTGGTTTTCTCCAGAAAGGGCAAAGCGTCGGCTGCGGGAGGATCGCACCGCCGCAGACGGGGTCGAGTTCGCCCGCGTCGTCGACCGTGCGGTGGCGAGAATTCGGGGATCGTATAGCGCAACCTTGGCAAGCGATGCGTTGCGGAGAGTCCAATTCACAATTGACCACCGGCCGAGGAGGCAGAACATCACCAGAACCCCGGTCGTTCGCAAAAAGAAGAGCCGATGAGCGCGTGATCTTCCTGCTTTTCCCGTCCTGCCGGTCGCTGTGCTCCAGCGTGCCCTACCGGATCGCCGCAAGATGGGCTTCGGTTCGATGGCGGGAACCCCTTCCCGGTCCGCAATCGTCCGAGCAACCCCTCGAGGGTCCGATCGTGGGCGCGAGCGCGCAGGGAGAACGCGTTTCTTCCTATGGCTCGCTCTGCTTGTCCCGTCCCATCTCCCAGGCCTTGGCATATTTCCAGGAGACGTAAACCGCGTGGTAGAGATGCAACAGCAAACCTTCACGACCGTCAAGAAACCCGAGGCGGAGGAGGTAGTTGTACAGGAAAGTGGCGAGTGGCCGGACGACGATGTCGCTGACACGGAAACTGCGCTGGCCCCTGGCCAGTGCGGCTTGCGCACCCAGCGTCGAATAGCGATTCATGTGATCGATGTAATACGTCAGGGTCGGATACGTGTAGTGCACCATCGCGTTCTTGAACTGACGCGTGGGTTGCGGGACATCCGGCTTCAGTTCGACCCGGTCGTGGGGGTCCGCACCTGTCACAAACCCCTGACCGCGGCGGAACAAACGCAACTTGGGATCAGGATAGAAGCCACCGCGCCGCATCCACCGGCCGAGGAACAGGTTCTTGCGCGGCAGCCAGTAGCCGTTCAGCGCCTCGGGGTCCGCCAGGACGACGCGAATCTCTTCTGCCAGGCCCGGGCTGACCTCCTCGTCGGCGTCCAGCAGGAGCACCCAGTCTTTGGTGCAGAGATCGACCGCGTAGTTTTTTTGCGCGACGTAGCCCCGCCACCTTTCAACCGTAACGCGCGCACCGTATTCGCGGGCGATTTCGCACGTCCGGTCCTTCGATCCCGAATCCACCAGTACGATTTCATCGGCCCAGCGAACGCTGGCCAGCGTGCGGCCAATATTGGCCTCTTCGTCCATGGCTACAATGGCAACGGACAGAGTCATTTTCGGGGAGGCGAACACATCCGTCGTTGATGGGAACGCGGTATTGTCTCACACGAGCGCTGAATGCCTGCGGATCGACTAGATGCCGCCGCCGTCGGAGTAGGTGTCCCATTCCTCGTCGATGGTCAGGTTGGGCTCGGGGGTGAGCGTTGCCTGGGTGTGCTGCTGCAATTGCTCGCGGATCTGATGGACTTCCGCGGCCAGGCGGATGAAGAGGTCAGACATCGGGTCGCTGATTTCTTTCGGGTCGCTGATGACGACGCGCTTGCCGTTGCGCAAAACAATGTGTCCCGGCACACCCACGATGGTGGAGTTGTCGGGGATATTGCGCAGCACGACCGACCCGGCACCGATGCGGCAGTTGTCCCCTACGGTGATGTTGCCCAGCACCTTGGCGCCCGAGCCAATGATCACGCGGTTGCCAATGGTGGGATGGCGCTTGCCCTTTTCCTTGCCCGTGCCGCCGAGCGTGACGCCCTGGTAAATGGTGACGTCGTCGCCAATCACGCTGGTTTCTCCGATGACCACTGCCATGCCGTGGTCGATGAACAGCCGATGCCCGATCCGGGCCCCGGGATGAATCTCGATTCCCGTGAACAGCCGCGCCCACTGCGAAAACCAGCGGGCCAACAGCCGCAAGTTGCAGCCCCACAGCCAGTGATTGATACGGTGGAACCAGAGCGCGTGCAGACCGGGATAGCACAGCAGCACTTCGAGGTAGGAACCCGCAGCAGGATCGCTTTCGAAGACCGCAGAAATATCCTCGCGCACGGATTGAAACAGGTTGATCATCAGGAGCGTCGAGTGGGCGGTTGAAGTCTGCAACCGCTCCCTCGGAACTCACACCGGCACGGCCGTCATCTCCAGAGCTTCTTTCCGGAGATGGTCGAACAAAATACTGCTGAGGTAGCGCTCGCCGAAACTGGGGAAAACCACCACGATCAGTTTCCCGGCATTCTCGGCTCGCTTGCCCACCTCCAAGGCCGCGACTGTTGCCGCGCCCGACGAAATGCCCATCAACAGTCCTTCCTCCACTGTCAGGCGGCGTGCCATCACGATGGCCTCCTCGCTTGAAACCTGGATCACTTCGGAAATGTAGTCGGTCCGCAGGATCTCCGGAATAAAGCCCGCACCGATGCCCTGAATCTTATGCGGGCTGGGTGCACCTCCGGAAAGGACCGCGCTTTCTTTGGGCTCGACGGCGATGGCCTGGAAAGTGGGCTTCTTCGGACGGATATACTCGGTCACGCCCGTGAGGGTGCCGCCGGTGCCCACCCCGGAGATGAGGATGTCCACCTTGCCGTCCGTGTCCTCCCAAATCTCCGGCCCCGTGGTCTCGAGGTGGATCTTCGGATTCGCGGGGTTGGCGAACTGCTGCAACATGAAGCCATTGGATGTGCTCGCCAGTACCTCCTGCGCCTTCGCAATGGCTGCTTTCATGCCTTGCGGGCCGGGCGTCAGGATGATCTCGGCGCCAAAGGCGCGCAGCAGAACGCGGCGTTCCAGGCTCATCGTGTCGGGCATGGTCAGAATGAGCCGGTAGCCTTTCACGGCCGCTACGAAGGCCAGTCCGATGCCGGTATTGCCGCTGGTCGGCTCGATCAGCACGGTTTTGCCAGGGTGGATTTTTCCGGCGCGCTCGGCTTCCTCGATCATGCTGACGCCGATGCGGTCCTTTACGCTCGCACAAGGATTGAAGCTTTCGAGCTTGGCGGCAATCTTCGCCTGTGATCCGGCAGTCACCTTGTTCAGGTAGACCAGAGGAGTGCGGCCGATCAATTCGGTCACGTCGCGGGCGATCTTCATGGCTGGCGTCCTTTGTTGCAGGATGTTTGCCCTAGCGTGCCTGCCAGAATACTAGAAATGAGAAGAAATGGCCCCCGCCCGTCCGGAAGCACCCGCAAGCAAGGCCTGGGGCCAGTCGGTCACACGAACCTCTAGTTGGACTTGGGCTGGTCGGGCGGGCTCGCCGGCGGTTCTGTTTGGGGCGTAGCGTCCGGCATCGCGTCTGTTCGCGGCGTCACGTACGGCACCGACGGCATTTTGCTGACCACACCCGACTGGGCGTCCGCCAGGTCAATCCCGTTGTGCTCCAGCAACAACCCGGTTGCGCGATCCAGTTCCACGCGGGACTTCTCATAGGCCGCACGAGCACCGACCAGATTCGACTTCGCCTGGGTCAGCGCGCTCGACTGTTGCAGTACCAGGGTAGTGGTTGACGCGCCGAGGGCGTATTTCTTCTGCTCCGCGTCCAGAGATTCATGAGCGAGATCCACGGCCGCCTGAGCCGCAGTGACGCTCGCCCAGTTCTGCTGCAGCGTAAACTGCGCGTTCCGAACCTCGATGCGGATCTCGTTTTCCACCTGCTGCAAGCGCGTCATAGCCTGCCGCAACTCGAGTTGCGCGCGGATCTGGTTGGCTTGCGCCGTGCGGTTGCGGAGCGGGATGTTCAGGCTGAGCCCGATCCCCTTGTCGGGTGCCGTACTGTTGAACAGCTGATCAAAAGCATGGCCGTAGCTGGTGGGAGGAGGGACGTCGGCCGCAGGAGTACAAAAAATCGGGTTGCTCTGTGGGCTACCGCAAATGGCCGCGGGATTGAAGGTGCCACCCAGACCTGATCCACCGTAATAGGCAAACAGGTCGACGGTGGGCAGCAGGGTGTTTTTGACTGCCTTCAGGCTGACCTCTCGACTGCTCAGGTCGATGCGCGACTCGGCGAGTTCGGGACGATGTTCGAGAGCATCGTTGACAAGTTCCTGACTGGGACGAGCCGATTCCTGGGGAGGAATGCGCATCGTGTCGGTCGGGATCACCGCCGCGTCAATAATCTTCGGATCCACCAGGGTGCGGCTCAGCGCATTTTTCATCAGCAACTGCTGCAACTCAAGGTTGGTCTGAGCCACGATCAGGGACTGTTGATTGGTCGCCACTTGGCTTTGCGCGCGCACGATTTCGATCGGCGCCAGAGTCCCGATCTCGACTTGCTTCTTGTTGTCGGAAAGCGTCTTTTGCGCCAGAGCGAGCGCGTCCTGCTGCACCTTCACGTTCTCGTACGCGTTGACCAGATCCCAGTACATATTCTGAACCTGGTCCACGGTGGTGATGATCTGGAGACGGAATGCCACATCGGACAGATGGCGATTGTTCTTGGCGATCACGATGAAGCGCTGGTTGGGAACGACGCCGAAGCCCTGCAACAAGTGCTGCGTCAGAGTCGCTTTGAAGCTGGGGGTCAGAGCGGGGCTGAGTGAATTGAATGGCGAGTTGGAGGTTTGGCGCGTGTTGTTGAAGCCGACCGACAGATTGGTCCCGGTGATAAACCCCTGATTGTAGGCAAAGTTCGCAGTGCTGGTGTTCTGGAACAAAATAGGCACGCCCGAGAATGCGTTGGTTGGCTCCTGAGAGAACTTGTCGACCTGCAAGGTTCCCGTCAAGATCGGATCGTAGGACGTGATCGGCGAGCCAATCCCCAGCGTCGAGCTGACGATGCCGAGTGTGCCGCTGCCCGCTCCACCGCCTCCGCCGGTTGTTCCACCCGCCCCGCCGGCCGCCGTGGTTGCCCCGCCGAGGCCGCCAACTCCTCCTCCCGGGGTCCCCTGCACCACGCCCGTATTGACGCCGAGAACCGAAGCTCCGGCCTTGGTGCGCAGCACGTCCGTATCGGCGATGTTCAGGTTGTAGCGCGAAATCGCGATATCGAGGTTATTCTCCAAAGCCAGCGCGATGGCATCGTTCATGGAAAGCATCAACTTGCCGTTCACCATCAACTGGTCGATTCGCGGCGTATTGGTGAGATTGGGCAGTGGTACGCTCCTGCCAAGGTACGGTCTGATGGGGTTCGGAAAATGCGAATTGCCTTTCGCATAATCGCCGACCCGAAAAGGCTGGGGTTGCGCGCTGGCTGGCTGGCTGGCCGAAGGCGCCTGGGGGATCGACTCCTGGGCCTGCACTCGGTCGCTCGGCAGGGCGGCAAGCGTCAGTAAGGCGATCAGTCTAACGGCAGAGCTCAAACTAGGCAGTTGCATGCACGTTCTCCGTCCAGAACTCGTAAGATTGCAGGGTGAAGCTCAAACCACCGGGCTGATACGAGGCGGCACCCCGTGGTACGCAAAGTGCTCGGGAAAGGTTCCCTTCCGTATCGCTTGCGCGGCGCTGGGCGGCCAAAGCAGTCCAACTTCTTGAGACGCCATCGTAGCAAATCGAAGTTTTGCCCTGACAACGAGCAGCCTGAACCCACGCCCACACAGTTCCGCAAGCGGCTTAGATGAAGCCGGGCGCGCGGAGGACTCCAAGAAGAATGCGCAATCTCAAATTGATCTTGTCCTACGATGGCTCGGAGTTCGCCGGGTGGCAAGTGCAGCCCGAAGCCGCGACCATTCAGGGCACACTGGCCTCAGCCATTGGACGACTTACCGGAGAAAAGGTCTTGCCGCAGGGGTCGGGCCGCACCGACGCAGGCGTTCATGCTCTGGCCCAAACCGCCACATTCACAACCGCGTCGCCCATGCCGGCGGAAAACTTCGTCAAGGCGTTGAACGACATTCTCCCGCCTGCCATTCGGGTTCTGGAAGCCCGCGAGGCAGCCGCGGATTTTCACGCCCGCAAGTCCGCCAAAGCAAAGACCTATCGGTACCGTGTCTTGCGGTCTCCCATTGGTTCGCCATTTCTGGCGCGCTATGTGTGGCACTTTCCCTATCCCCTGGACGAGGAGTCGATGAGAGCTGCGGCTTGGGTGATTCAAGGGGAACACGATTTTACCTCGTTCGCGGCGGTCGATCCGGAACGCAAGCGCGAGGAAGGTGAGATTTCGAACGTACGAACCATATTCTCCTCCGTCTGGGAGCGCGTGGAGGACGAACTGCTTTACACGGTTCGTGGAAACGGCTTTCTGCATCACATGGTCCGCAATCTGGTGGGGACGTTCATTCTGGTGGGCAAGGGGACGCTGGGCGTTCAGCAACTGCGCGAGATCCTGGCGGCGCACAACCGTTCCGAGGCTGGGTCAACCGCTCCGGCCCGCGGTCTTTTCCTGGTGAACGTCGAATACTAGCGAACCCTTTACGAACCTTTACGCAGATTTACTCAATCTTTACCCGGTACCGGCCCATGGATCACTGAAAATGAGAGGTGATTCCAAGGGTCGGGTTCAGCTTCGTTCGCCGCAGCTTCGCGCCCCCAGTCAGACCTTGATTTGTATTCTCTTTCGCCCTTGCATAGCCTAGTTGAAAATCGGAGTGGGTGCTTGGGGAGCCGAATCAGACGGCGCTGCAGATCGGATCAGTCAGCGGACGCTCCCCTTGGGTCTGGCGTCATCGGTCTCGAATCAGTCTTTCCAAACCGCGTGAGCCTTCATGGATAAACACATGTCCTCGATTTTTTCGAACTTTGTCGCACCCATCCTGGTCGGGATCACTGGCGTCGCAATGATGAATGTCGCCGGATGGACGCAGGAACCACAATCGCCTGCCCGGTCCGGACCTGCGCCTCAGGCGTCGGCCCCTCAACCGCAGTCGACGTTGTCGGGGCAGGCCTTTGTGCTCAAGGACTATTCCCGGCCGCATCGTGCCTTTCCCAACCTGATTGCTCCCTACCAGGCAGAACACGTTCCGGCGCCTATCTTGGCCAATACTCCGAGGATGGATCAGCTCCTGCATGACGGAAAGATACTGCTTTCCATCGATGATGCGGTCGCTCTGGCCCTCGAAAACAATCTGGATCTCGCGATAGCCCGCTACAACCTGAACATTGCCGACACCGATATCTTGCGTACCGCCGCCGGAGCCAATATTTTGGGCGTGAACACCGGAATCCTGCAGGGAACGCCGGGCGGAGGTGTGGGCGGTCTCAGCGGAAACGTCGGATCCGGCGCTGGGGGCACGACCGTGGCGGCCGGAGGAGCGGCCACCGGCACCGCAGGGTTGGTCAGCTCTACCCTGGGACTGGGACCGACGATTTCCAGCTTCGATCCGATTCTGGGCGGCACGTTGCAGATTGATCATGCCCGCACTCTGTCCGCCAGTTCGCTCGCCGGTGCAACCCAGATCAGCAACAGCACCGATACCGCCGATTTCAACTATGCCCAGGGATTTCACTGGGGAACGAACATGTCGGTCGTCTTCAACAACAGTCGGCTCGTGACCAACCAGCCAACGACCACCCTGAGTCCCGAGCTCACGTCGAACTTCAAATTTCAGCTCTCGCAGCACCTGCTGCAGGGTATCGGCCTGTTGCCGAACACCCGCTTCATTCGTATTGCCAGGAACAACCGCTACATCGCCGATACTGCCTTTCGCCTGCAGGTGATCACGACCGTCGATCAGATCGAAAACATCTACTGGGATCTCGTCTATGCCTACGAGAACCTCAAGGTGCAGCAGGACGCGCTGGCGTTCGCACAGAAGACGCTCTCCGATACGCAGAAGCAGGTGCGCGCCGGGGTGACGGCTCCTTTACAGCTGGCGAGCGCGCAAAGCACCGTGGCCACCGACCAGCAGGCGCTTATCGTGGCGCAGACCAACCTGGAGCTGCAGCAACTGCTCATGAAGAACGCACTCAGTCGCACGATGCTCGATGCCGCACTCGCGGATGCGGAAGTGATCCCAACTTCGACCATGGAAGTTCCGGAGAACGAGCCGGTCCTGGCGGCCGACCTGATCGGCGACGCTCTGAGCCATAGGGGTGAACTGGAGGAGTCCCGCGTCGACCTGAAGACCCGCGAACTCAGTGCGCGGGCGGTTGCCAATGCTCTGCTGCCGATCGCGGACGTGTTTGCCTACTACGGCGGCTCCGGGCTCGGCGGAGACCAGAATCCTGCCAATGTCTGTCCGCCCCCGGCCGAGCGTCAACCTTTCGGCTGTCATCAGGCGGGAACAATCCGGTCCCGGGGCTACGGATCGACGCTGAACCAGCTCGTCAATTCGTCGGCGCCCGACAAAGGTGCGGGCCTGACCCTCGCCTTGCCGCTACGGAACCGGGTTGCCCAGGCCAACCAGATACGCTCCCAGCTGGAATACCGCCAGGCTCAGATGCGGTTGCAGCAACTGGAAAATCAGGTCCGGATCGAGGTACGAAATGCGCAATTCACCTTGCAGCAGAACCGGGCAGCGGTGGTGGCGGCCAGGGCCGGGGTCGACTCGGCGAGACAATCGCTTTATGCCGAACAGAGAAAGCTGCAAGTTGGAATGTCCACCCCGGTGCTGGTTCTGCAGAACGAGTCCCTGGTGGCAACCGCCCAGTCAAATTTGATCTCTGCCATGGCCGCTTACGAAAAATCTCGCCTGGAACTCGATCGCGCCACCGGCCTTCTGCTCGAACATTCGAACATCCAGATCGCCGAAGCCATACAGGGTCAGGTGACCCAGCCGCCGAAGGTGCCAAATGTCATTCCGATGCCGGACGGCTCGCCCGATATGAAAAAGCAGTAGAAAAACCGGTCGTCCGCGTCGGGTTGTGACCCCGCTCGACGGAGTATCATGATCGCCAACACCGTTGCGTGAGCTTTTCTCGACCCCATGGCCACAGACCTCGAAATCGCAGTCCGCAAGGTCGTCTCCACGAACCCGGCAACCGGCGAACGGCTGCGGGAAATCGATTGCGCGTCGCCAACCCAGGTGCAGCGCGTCGTTTCCCGAGCAGGCGAGGCGCAACCGGCATGGGCCGCGCTCGGTCTGAAAAAGCGCACCGCGATCCTCGGCCAGTTCCAGCACCTCCTTCTCGAGAAAAAGGTCGAGATTGCAACCTTGATCACGCGGGAGGCAGGGAAGCCCTACGTCGAAGCCTTGCTGACCGAAGTGCTGGTCGTTCTCGACGCCACCCGCTTCCTCATTGAAAACGCTCACGGCTTTCTTCGGCCCGAGCGCGTGCCCCACGGCGGCCTCGCCATGAAGGCCAAGACCGGCCACCTTTTGCGTGAACCGCACGGTGTAATCGGCATCGTTTCTCCGTGGAACTATCCGTTTTCAATTCCGGCGGTGGAAGCTCTGGCGGCGCTCGTCACCGGCAACGCGGTCGTCCTGAAGCCGTCAGAGTTCACCTCGCTGGTCGGACTGGAATTGGCATCGCTGCTGCACGCCTCAGGAGTGCCCCAGGCTGTTTTTCAGGTGGTGGTTGGAGACGGAGCGGCAGGCGCGGCCCTGCTTGACTCTCCCATCGACAAGCTGGTGTTTACCGGAAGTGTCGCGACCGGCAAGCGCGTCGCGCAGGCCGCCGCGACTCGTCTGCTGCCGGTTCTGCTCGAGCTGGGCGGCAAGGATCCGATGCTTGTCCTCGACGATGCTGACCTCGAGGTGGCCTCGAGCGCGGCTGTTTGGGGTGCCTTCCTGAACGCCGGTCAGACCTGTCTTTCGGTTGAGCGGTGTTACGTGCACCGGTCACTTTATGAGCCGTTCCTTGAAACCTGTGTCGAGAAAACCGGCAAACTCCGCGTCGGCCATGGGCTGGACCCGGAAACCGAAATTGGGCCCATGATTCACGACCGCCAGTTGCGCGTCGTCGAAGAACAGGTGAACGAGGCGAAGGCGCTGGGCGCACGGGTTCTGGCGGGCGGTTCACCTCTGCCGGAATTGGGGCCCCATTTCTACGCTCCGACCGTGCTGGCCGACGTGACCCACGCAATGCGCATCATGCGGGAAGAAACGTTTGGTCCCGTCCTGTCGGTTGCGCCCTTTGCCGACGACGAGGAGGCCATTCGCCTCGCCAACGACTCCGATTTCGGCCTGGCAGCCAGCGTGTGGACGCGCGATGGGCAGCGTGGAGAGGCGGTGGCTCGCCGCATCGTGGCGGGCACGGTCATGGTGAACGACACCATCTCCTGTTTCGGAATCAGCGAAGCGCCCCACGGTGGTGTCAAAGCCAGCGGCATCGGTCGGGCGCACGGACGCAGCGGCATGGAGGAGATGGTGCGCGTTAAGTATCTCGACACGGATCGCCTCCCGCGTGTGAAGAAGGTCTGGTGGTACGGCTATGGCGCCTCGTTCGCACGACAAATGGAGGCGTTTATCGACTTCCAGTTCGCGCGCGGGCTGGGAAAACGACTGAAGAGCCTGCCCAAGTCAGCGGGCGCGCTCCTCGACCGGAAGGTCTAAGCTGCGGCGCATCCCTGTCGTGTGTGGCATTCCCCCAAAGCCTTCAGTAGAATGAGATTGTTTTTGAGCCGAATTCGCGCGGCCAGCGCCGTGCCCGTGAGGTGGTTCCTTTGGGGACCGGAGAAACCGCAATCTCGCACGCTGCCAAGCAGCTTCCCAACCATAAGCTGAAGACCAAGCAACCCGGTCAGCGTGCCTGCAACGAAAAGGACGACAAGGGTAAATTCTGCGGTGGCCATCTGAAGCGCTGGTTCTACGCCGGTGATGCGGTGGAGCAGGAGTGTGGCTGCATCGTAAGGGCCTGGGGTGCGCACGCAGAAGTCTACCGCTGCGAGACTTGCAAGACCCTCTACCTGCCTAACATGGACGATCCGCAAGGGATTAACGTTGCTGGAGAAGGGCGAATTTCGGTGTTCGGCTTGACGATTCCTCCGAAGGAAGGAAAATAGCAGGAATCGACAATTTTTTTGGACGCACACGCTCGAGCTGTGAACACCTCTGAACTCATCTACGACTGGAACGCGCTCCACCCGAAGTCGTTTCGGCCCGCAGGAGCCGTGCTGCTCAATGATGAGACCCTGCGCGATGGCCTCCAGTCGCCATCGGTGCGCGATCCGTCGATTCGGGAAAAGATTGACATTCTCCATCTCATGGAGGCCCTGGGTATTGACTCGGCAAATCTTGGCCTGCCCGGCGCCGGGCCACGCGCCGTCGAGCACGTCACGGCGCTGGCGCGGGAGATCGTCGATCACAGACTGAATATCCGCGCCAACTGTGCGGCGCGTACGCACGAGAACGACATCCGGCCTATCGCCGAGATCGTCCACAAGACCGGTCTCCGTATTGAAGCGGCAACCTTTATCGGATCGAGCCCGCTTCGCCGCTACACCGAGGGTTGGACTGATGACTTCCTGCTGCAGCACACCGAGCACGCCGTCAAGTTCGCCGTTTCGCTGGGGCTGGACGCGATGTACGTCACCGAAGACACCACCCGCTGCGATCCCGAAACGATCAAGAGGCTGTATTCGACGGCCATTGCTTGTGGCGCACGGGCCATCGTGATCTGCGACACGGCCGGTCACGCGACCCCCACGGGAGCGTTTGCTCTGGTGCGCTTCGTAATCGACCAGGTCGTGAAGCCGTCGGGAGAGAAGATTCGGGTGGATTGGCACGGCCACTGTGACCGCGGCCTGGCCATCGCAAATTCCCTGGCGGCGCTGGTCGCGGGTGCCGATTGCGTGCACGCCTCGGCATTGGGCGTGGGGGAGCGCGTGGGCAACACCCAGATGGATCAGATGCTGGTCAACCTGAAGCTCATGGGTATCGCACCCTGGGCCGAGCAGGACCTCACCAAGCTCAAGGACTATTGCAGCGCCGTTGCGCGCGCCACCGGCATCCCGATTCCGGCCAACTATCCGGTCGTCGGGGAGGATGCATTTCGAACCGCGACCGGAGTGCACGCTGCGGCCGTAATCAAGGCTTATAAGAGGAACGACGTGGAGCTTGCCAACGCAGTCTATTCGGGAGTGCCCTCGCATTTATTCGGGCTTGAGCAGATCATCGATGTGGGTCCGATGAGCGGGAAGTCGAACGTTCATTTCTGGCTGGAGCGGCACGGAATCCCGGTAACGGACGAAGTCGTGGAGCGCGTCTATGCGCGCGCCAAGTCCTCTGACCATACCCTCACGAAAGAAGAGATTCTGGAATGCGTGCAGACGGCGGGCACCCACTAGCCCGCTGCGACTGGCCTCTGCCGCACCCCCGGAATACGCTACATCCCCGCAAGGAAAGTAACCGTTACCCACCCGGGAGGAATCACGGTACCCAGCAAAAGCACCTCCAACAGGCGGGTTTGACGTTGTAAGATGACCCAATCAAATTCCATGCCTTTCAGCTCCCGTGCCGAAGTGTCGGATGGCTATCCCACCGTCCAGGCGGAAGTTGCGCGTCTTTCAGCTGCGCCGGAAGTGCGCTCGGCATTCAACTGGTTCCGTTCTCAGGAACCCCAGCTCGCACACTGGCAGCTCGAGATGGCCCGCATCTCGGCGCCCCCGTTTGGCGAAGGCCCGCGCGCAGCCTGGCTGGCGGAGCGCTTTCGTGAGCTGGGCCTTGACGATGTCCGGGTCGACGATGTGGGCAACGTGTTCGGTATCCACCCCGGGTTCGGCCGTCGCTACATCGCGCTGAGTGCGCACATTGACACGGTGTTTCCCGCCGGAACGCCCTTGAACATCCGCCAGCAGGGAAGCCGGCTCTATGGCCCGGGTGTCTCCGACAATGGTGCGGGGGTCACGGCGATGCTGGCCATGGTCGCACTCTTGCGCTCGGTTCGCGTGCGGCATGCGTTGCCGTTTCTTTTTATCGGGAACGTGGGCGAAGAGGGCGAAGGCGATCTGCGCGGCATGCGCCACATCTTTGCCACCCCGCGCTGGAAGGATTCGATTGCCTGCAGCCTCATTCTCGATGGCGCCGGATCCGACACGATCGTCGCCGAAGCCCTGGGCAGCCGCCGATTCGAAGTGATTGTTCGCGGTCCGGGCGGCCATTCGTGGAGTGATTTCGGAGCACCCAATCCGATTGTGATCCTGGCCCGCACGGTCGAGAGTTTTTGCCAGACCCCGGTATCCACAACTCCCAAGAGCACGTTCAATATCGGCGTCATCCGGGGCGGCACCTCGGTCAACTCGATTCCGGAGTCGGCCAGCATGCGCGTGGATTTGCGTTCGACCTCCACCCCCGAGCTGGAGCGGCTCGAGCGTTCGTTGCGGGTTTCGCTCGATCAAGCCATGGAAGCAGAACAGCGTATGGCGGAAAACCGTGGTTCTGCGCAGCGCAAGACGCACAGCCTTACCAGTGAGGTGGTCGTGATCGGCGATCGCCCGGCCGGCGAGCTGGAGGCCAATGCGCGCATTCTCCAGATCGTGCATGCGGTTGACACCCACCTCGGCAATGTGGCGCAGGTGCAGCGCGCTTCGACCGATGCAAACATTCCCTTGTCGTTGGGGCGCGAAGCCATCGCCATCGGAGGAGGCGGGTCCGGTGGCGGAGCGCACACCCTGCAGGAATGGTATGACTGTACGGGCAGAGAGCTGGGGTTGAAGCGGATCCTGCTCACACTGCTCGCGCTTGCCGGAGTCGGGGAATGAAGCGGAGGGGAATGAAGCCAGGAACAGGGCTCATCCTGCTCGGCGCGATCTGCGTCGTGCAGGCGCAGGAGCAGCCGGCCAAGCCCAAGGCCGACGTCATTTTCATCCATGGAAATGTCTACACCGGCGTGGCCGTAATGTCGGCCTTCAAGGCCATCAAGCGTGCTGAGGCCATCGCGGTGCGGGGCGAGCGGATCGAGGCCGTCGGGGAAAGTGCGGAAATCCTGAAGCTGCGCGGGCCCGAAACCCAGGTCATCGATCTCGGTGGCAAGTTCGTCATGCCCGGCTTCAACGACGCCCACACGCACCTCTCGCAGGGCGGTGCCGAGCGGCTGAACGTCAACCTGGTAGGCGTGAAGTCGCTCGAACAATTCCGCGACCGCCTCCGCGCCAAGGTCGATCGAGCGGCGCCCGGCGATTGGATTTTGGGCGGCGGTTGGGACGAGAACCTGTGGCCCGTGAAGACTCTTCCCACGCGCTGGGACCTGGACGAGATTACCACCGACCACCCGGTTTTTCTCGAGCGTGTGGATGGGCACATCGCGGTCGCCAATACCCGTGCGCTGCAACTGGCCAGCATCACCATCGCAAGCCGCGATCCCAAGGGCGGCAAGATCGATCGCGACTCGAACGGGCAGCCGAGTGGCATCATCCGCGAAACCGCACAACAGGCCATCCGCGCCGCCATCCCCGAGCCCACGCATGACAAACGCCGGCAGGCGATGGAGGTGGCTCTTGCGGAGGCGGCACAGAGCGGCGTCACATCGGTGCAGGACTATTCGTCCAGTTGGGAAGACTTCAAGATTCTTGAAGAGATCGAAAGGGACGGTAAACTCACGGCGCGCGTCAGCGAGTGGCTGCCTTTCGATGACCCGCTCGATCAGCTCGATGTAAAACGCAAGGAGCATCCCGCATCCGACAACCTGCTGCACACCGGGATGCTCAAGGGATTCATGGACGGTTCCCTGGGCTCACACACCGCGGCCCTGATCGAGCCCTATGCCGATGATCCCAAGAATCTGGGCCTGGCTCGCTACGACGCTGCCAAGCTGAACGAAATGGCCAAGGACCGCCTGCAGGCCGGCTATCAGATCGGATTCCACGCGATCGGCGACAAAGGCATGCAGCTGGCTCTGGACGCCTTCGCCGAGGCCGAGAAGGCCGCCAAAGACAAGAAAATCAAAGCTGCCAATGGCGGGGACGACTATCGCCTGCGCATCGAGCACGCCCAGGTCGTGACTCCTCTGCAGATTGTGAAGTTCCGCGACTTGAAGGTGATTGCGTCGATGCAGCCCAGCCATGTGCTTACCGATATGCAGTGGGCGGAGGCTCGCCTCGGTGCAAAACGCGCAGAACATTCCTACGCCTGGGCGGAATTCCTCAAGCGCGGAGTCGCGCTGGCCTTCGGCACCGACTATCCAATCGAGCCGATTGCACCTTTTCGCGGCCTCTATGCTGCCACCACGCGCAAAAGTGAATCCGGGAAACAGGAGTATTTTCCCGACCAGAAGATCAGCATGGATCAGGCCATTGCTGCCTACACGACCGGATCGGCGTTCGCGGAATTTGCCGAGAAAGACAAGGGCTTGATTTTGCCCGGTATGCTCGCCGATTTCGTCGTTCTGGATCGCGATGTCACGGCCGTTGTCCCGCAGAAACTCCTCGATACCAAGGTCCTGCGTACAGTGCTGGGTGGTAGGACCGTGTACGAAGCCAAGTAACCCTCAGAATCATTCGCTTGCTAGACTCCTGACATGGACTGGCGCCAGCGGGAGCGATTGTTTTACTGGGGCGCGCCCCTGGCAATTGTCCCCGCCCTGGCTGTCCTGCCAGCGTTCGTATTCCTGGTTTTCTCGCCTCGAGTGCCGTACGCGACCGTATGGGCAGCCATTGTGTTCCCGCTTCTCGCGGGGGCGCAATTTTTCGGGGTATACCAACTCGCCCGCGGTTCGGTCGAGCGTCCCTTCAGCCTGTTGACGATGTTGTCGTTCGGGGCGATGCTGGTTTTCGTGGTCATTGTGACCTACACAGGAGTTCTCTTGGGTGCCCTGGCCGATCGGATGTAAATGTTTGTCGCGATCAAACGGTTTGGCTGGCCCAAGCGTCTACGTTTCACAGAGGTTTGGCAGTTCTGCGCAGTCCGGCCCATACCAGCGAGACAGGTATAATTGAGAGGTTGGGGAGTTCCCGGGAGGAAGTAACGATATGGAACCGCGCGAAAGCGCTTTTTGGGTGAGCTTGAAAGCCCATCGCTGGCTCTACACCCTGAGCATTCTGGTCACATTGACGGTTGGCATTCTCATTGGTTCGGTCGTCTCTTATGGTGTCAAGGGCAAAGAAGGACAAAAGGGATCCGATGCGACTCCGCTGACCGTGCCCGCGCCCCAGCAATTATCCACGGCGTTCTCACAGATTTCCAAGCAACTGGAACCGGCGGTCGTGAATATCAACACCGAATCCACGATCAAGAATCCGCACAAGCGCCGGACCAAGCCCGGACCGGGAGATGAGAATGGCGACAACGGAGGAGGCGGGGGCAGCCCGTTTGACGATTTCTTCGATCGCTTTTTCGGCGGTCAGGGCGGCCCGGCTGCACCGGGCGGCGGCGACATTAAAGAACGCTCTTTGGGTTCGGGTGTCATCGTCGACGCCAAGGGCTACATCGTCACCAATCGCCACGTGATCGAGAAAGCCGATCGCATCCGCGTGCGTTTGCAGGACGACCCGCCGGGTGTGCAGCATGACGCCAAGGTCATCGGCTCCGATCAGGAGACCGATCTGGCGGTCATCAAGATGGAAGTGGATCGCGGCTTGCCGACCGCGAAAATCGGGAACTCCGACGGTATGCAGGTGGGCGATTGGGTGCTTGCCATTGGTAGCCCGTTCGGCCTGCAAGCCACGGTCACTGCGGGTATTGTTTCGGCCAAGGGACGCAACATTGTTCCCAACCGCCAGTTTCAATCCTTCATTCAGACCGACGCTGCCATCAATCCCGGAAACTCCGGCGGCCCGCTTGTCAACATGGCCGGTGAAGTCATCGGGATCAATACTGCCATCCTCACCGAGACCAATGCTTATGCGGGCGTCGGTTTCGCCATGCCGTCAAACACCCTCGTTCAGGTCTACAACCAGCTCATTGGGCCGGAGCACAAGGTCACCCGTGGCTCCATCGGGGTTGAGTTTGCGGCGCAGCCGGTTCCGGCGATCGCCCGCGTGTACGGCGTGCAATCGGGCGTGACCATTTCGAACGTCGTGCCCGGCAGTCCGGCGGACTCCGCTGGCCTGAAAGTCGGCGACACGATTACGTCCGTCGATGGCAAGGAAGTAAAAAACGGCGATGAACTCGTGGCCGACATCGCGGCTCGCAAGCCCGGCAGCAAGGCCAAGCTCGGGTTTGTCCGCAACGGCAAGAAGGAAGACACGACCGTCACCATTGCCGACCGGTCCAAGCTGTTCGCAGCCCGGCTGGGGGAAGATCAGCAGGAGAACGATGAGCAGCAGCCTAAAGAGAGCAAACTTGGGCTGACGGTTCGCCCGCTCACTCCCGACATCGCTGACCGTCTGGATGTTCCGGCGGGTAAGGGAGTAATCGTCCAGGACGTGAAGGGCGGTTCGTTCGCCGATGACGTCGGCCTGAACCGGGGTGACGTGATCCTGGAGATCAACAAGCAACCCGTGAACACGGCCGAAGACTTTACCCGCATCGAAGGGACCTTGAAGAGCGGGCAGGATGTCGTCTTCCTGGTGCGCCCGCGGGGCGCGGGACGCCAGGACGGCACCATCTTCATCGCCGGTACACTTCCGTAACCGGGCCATCGTCCATCGGTCACTGGCACTGGAGCCCCGTTTCAGGGGATCATCTCCAGTGCCGGTGATGATGGGCATTTTCTTTGCTCTTTTGGACCTGTTCGTGTACCTTTGCCCGGGTTCGCCAGCCAGCAGGGGTTCGGGTGTGAAATGTTTGCCATGAAACCTTTGAGATCGGGCGTTATCGGGATGATTGCGGTGAGCATGCTAGGGTTGTGCTCGGTCGCCTTCTCCGAAGCGGATCAGACCCAGCCCAAGGCAAAGCCGGGCGCGCCCCAACCCACCAAAAAGACGCTCGCTGCCTCTCGCAAAAGCACGAAGTCCACCCGGTCCACGCACACGGCATCCGCGACCGCCACATCCCGCAAGGGAAACAAGGCGAAGAAGGTGTCGCGCCGCGGCCAGCAGAAAATTGATTCCGAACGCACCCAACAGATCCAGGAAGCCCTCATTCGCGAGCACTACATGAGTGGAGAGCCCAGCGGAAAATGGGACGCCTCGACCGAAGACGCGTTGCGGCGTTTCCAGGCCGATCATGGCTGGCAGAACAAAACAGTGCCCGACTCCCGAGCACTGATTAAGCTGGGTCTCGGCCCCAACCATGACCATCTGCTGAATCCCGAGAGCGCCATGACCAGTGCTCCGGATGCGCCACGGACGACCAGTGCACCGCACACTCGGACTCCTGCTGCCTCTTCCAGCCAGCCTCAACAGTAGACCCGGCCAGGCCTCGCGATTTCCAGATTTTCTCCTAAACGTAGTCCAACAGGGTCATAAACCCAAAGTCCATGTGGAGTTGCTGGTGGCAGTGGAACAGTGTCAGTCCGGGGTTGTCCGCCACGAAGTCCACTTCGCATTCCTGGTATCTCCCCAACATCACCACATCCTTGAAAATCCCGGCGCAGGGCTTTCCCCCCAGGGCCGTGAGTTCAAAGCTGTGCCGGTGAAGGTGGATGGGATGGATATCGTCGCTCGTATTGCGCATACGGATGCGATAGCGCCTGCCCTGCCGCAAGTGAAATGACGCTGGCACAATCGCGCTGGTCATCGGATGGGCGATGCCGTTTATCGTCCAGCGATTGAAACCTTCCTCGGCCGCATTTTCTTTCATGAAGGTCATCGTGAGCGTTTCGTCCGGGACCGGGGCGGTGGTGCCCTCCTTCGCGAAGCGCGCATAATTCCAGCGTGAAGGGGGCGGGGCAATCCATTGTGCCTTGCCTTTGCGGCCTGCGTATTCGATCACGATTCCCATGCCGTGGTGCCGGTCGTCATCGGCAAGATCTCCCAGGATCCACGCACCGGGATGGTTCATCTCGACGATCGCTGAGATTCGCTCGGCCGTGCCCAGCCAGAGCACGGGAACACCGGCTGGGCTGGGCACAGGATTCCCATCGAGCGCGACGACATGAAACCTGTGACCCGGCAGCGCCAGGCTGCGAATCTCGGTTGCGCTGCCGTTCAGAACATGGAACAAAATGCGCTCCCCCTGCTTCACGCGGACCGGTTCTCCATGTCCCAGGATGCGCCCGTTGATCGTGAAGAAGTCGTATCCGACCTCGTAGCCGTGCGGCATTCCCTGGGCGAGGGAGGCCTTCATCGCGAGCTCGCCTTGCTCTTCGAGCGCCTTCACTTTTGTTGCCGGCGAAAGAAAGTTCAGGTCCATATCGCCGCCACGGCTGAACGTGGGCCCGAATTCCTTGAGCACGAGGAACACTTCGCGGTCGTATTCCCCCGGATTTTCGTTCGGCTCGATGTATACCGGGCCGACCTGGCCGCCGTACTGGCCCACAGACAGGTCGGCGCCGGCGCGGTTGTGGGTGTGGTAGAAGCGGAATCCCGCCGGCCTGGGTGTGAAAGTGATTCGCCGTTTGCCATGTGCAGGAATGAAAGGTGTGCCTTCTTCGGCGGCACCGTCCACATCGGAGGGAACCATCTGGCCGTGCCAGTGCAACTGTTCCGGCGTATCGGTCTCATTGTGGACATCGAGCGTAACCGGCTGTCCTTCCTTGAAGCGAAGCAGGGGTCCTGGGAACTGGCCGTTGTAGGTCGTGGCAGACAGGATTCGGTTCGGCGCGATCTCAATCGGGCTGGCGCCAATCTTGATCGTGTAATCGGCTGCCCCTTCGGCGTGTGCTGCCGGGTTCAATTGCCCGGCGGCCACGGAGGGAAGGAGCGTGCTGCTGGCCAGGGCACCTGTCATCTTCAGAAAACTGCGCCGGGAAAAGCCCATGACTTTGTCACTCACAGGGTGGGCGGGACCTTGGCGGACGCCGAGCCCGGCGAAGACCAGATCCTGAGCCGCTGACCGGGGCTCAGGAGAATCCCCCCAGCACGGGCTTGGGCGAGTACGGAAGGGGCTGGCCGGTCAGGATGGCGCGCGGATTTTCTTCCACCAGTGCATTGGCAATCTCACGACCGCAAATTGCCGCCGCTGCCTCCCGGGCTGCCGACAGGATGGGCGTGCGGTGCTGGGCGTCGTGCGCGTCGGAAGCCAGTACGTGGACCGCTTCATGCTCCAGCAGCCAGGTGGCGACCTTGGCCACACGGTGCCCCCAGAATCCGGTCAGGGCGTTGGCGGTTACCTGCACCACGCATCCCAGTTCTATCCACTCGATGACGCGCTGGGGCGACTGCCGCAGAATCGCGTTGCGCTCGGGATGGGTAATCACCGCCGTGACACCCAGATCCCCTAACTTGAAAAAGCAGTCGGCAATCTGCGCGGGAATGCTGAAGTCGCTCAACTCGACCAGCAGGTACCGGGAACCTGCAACGGTGTAGCGCTCGGGACGGGCGAGCACACTCTGCAGGTTGTCATACGAGAGATGAAAGTCGCAGCCCAGGCTCAGTCTCGGGCTGTCGCCCACGAGTTCCTGCAAGCGTTGCACGCACTCGAGGAGATATGGCTGATCGAAGTGATACCGGTCGTTCGAATGCGGAGTGGCAACCATGTGCGTGATACCGTCAGCCGAGGCCATGCGGCACATTTCCACCGCGACCTCCCACGACTTGGGCCCATCGTCAATGTCAGGCAGAACGTGACTGTGGATGTCGATCACGCGATCGGCGCCAAAAAAGGCTTGCCCTGAATTTAAACAGATTCCGCCGCAAAGACCAAGCTTCGAGCCGGGTGGAACCGATTGCAGGGGAAGGCTGAATCGACTGCCCATCTGGGCCTAACCGTTGTCACATCGCTGCTCGAGGCAATGCGGGACAGCATTGCTCCTGCAGCAACGCTCGCGACCCGCCACTGGAAACCGGTTCGGCTCTACCGGTAGCGCTTCTTCATGAAATCGGCGATCGCGGCGTAGGAGGTGGTCAGGGTCTGCTCATCGGGAAGAAACACAATGCGGAAATGCTTCGTGCCCGCTTTCTGTCCAAATCCGGAGCCGTGCACCACCAGCACGTGTTTCTGCACCAGCAGTTCTTTGACGAAGACGTCGTCGTTTTCGGGAATGTCCAGTCGCGGGTACGCATAGAACGCTCCCTTGGGCGAAACGCAACTCACGCGGGGCGTCGAATTGCACCACTTGACCGTCAGGTCGCGGCGCGAGCGCAGCTTCCCGATCACCTCCGGCAGGTGATCCTGCGGCCCCTCGAGCGCAGCCTTGATCGCGTACTGTTCGGGATGGTTCGCGCACAGACGCGAGCGCAGCAGGCGGTGAATGCCCTCGATGTAGGGCTTCACGGCCGCCGCGTCACCGCTGACGATGCCCCAACCGATCCTCCATCCGGGTGCCAGGTAATTTTTGGAAAGACCACCGAAGGTCACGATCGGCACATCGGGTGCGATCGCCGCCAGCGAGATATGCTGATCGTTGTCCAGAATCAGCTTGTCATAAATCTCGTCCGCGAAGATGACCAGATTGTTGCGGCGCGCCAATTCCGCCACCGCCTCCAGCATGCGCCGCGAGCAGACCGCCCCCGTCGGATTGTTGGGATTGATGAGCACAATCCCGCGCGCGCGGGGCCCGATCTTCTTGTGGACGTCGATCAGGTCCGGTTGCCAGCCGTCATCCTCGTTCAGAGCATAGACGTTCAGTTCGATGCCGAGCTTGGCCAGCACGGCCGAGTACAAAGGGTAATCCGGGCTGGGAGTCAGCAGGTTGTCGCCCGGGTTCAGCAGCGCGCTCAGGCAGATATCGACCGTCTCGCTGACGCCTGAAGTCACAAACACATCCTGGACGCTGGTAATGCCCTTCCGCTCCGCCTCGCTGCGAATCGCGTCGAGCGCCTCCTTGATGCCCGGCGACGGAGCGTAGCCGTTCTTTCCGTCCTTCATCGCCTTGTACACCGCTTCAATCAGGTGCGCCGGAGTCTGAAAGTCGAAGTTGATCGGATCGCCGATGTTGAGGGGCAGAATCTTGTGGCCTTTTTTGGCGACCTCGTCGGCGACGCAGGCCAGATCACGAATGGCGTAGCGGACGTTTTCCAGGCGTACGGCAGCAGGGACTTCACGGGTGGTGGTGGCTGGCATCGTGGCTCCGGCCTCGATGAATGTGGCTCTTTCGAGGGTTGTAAGAAGCTTAACCGCAACGAGCACAAAGCACTACCGCAAACATCGTCGTGCGAGACCCAGAGGTGGTTGCTGAGCCTTTTGCGGAACGCCTTCTGAAGCCGCGGCCCGGAAGAGCGAGGGGCAGCAAACCCCTCGCTCGGAGGAAAAATGACGCCTGGGCGCGACGGCTGGCGTCCGATGACCCGATTTCAGTCCTCCCGATCGATCTGTGCCTTCTGCAGCTTGTCCGAATAATCGATATACACCGACTTCCACTCGGTATAGAAGTCGATCGCCCCGATCCCGCCCTCGCGGTGTCCATTGCCCGTGGCTTTGGTCCCGCCGAAGGGGAGATGCACCTCGGCACCGATGGTCGGCGCGTTGATGTAGGTGATGCCCGCATACAGGTCGCGCATCGCAACGAACGCCTTGTTGACGTCCTTTGTGTACAGCGCGGAAGACAGCCCGTATTCGATCCCGTTGGCAATCTCGATCCCGTGCTCGAGGTTATCGCACGGAATGATCGAAACCACCGGCCCGAAGATCTCTTCCTGCGCGATCCGCATCTTTGGGTCGACGTCGATGAACACCGTCGGCTCCATGAAATAGCCATACTGATAGGCGCCCCGGTCGAGACGGTTCCCGCCGCATACCAGCTTTGCCCCTTCATCCTTGCCGATGTCGACGTAACTGAGGTCGGTGTTGAGCTGGGCTTCATTCACCGCCGGTCCCATGTCCACCGACTCGTCCAGACCATTGCCGACCTTGAGCGCCTTGGCGCGCGCCACGTAGCGCTCCACGAATTCCCGGTAGACGCGCTTCTGCACGATGATGCGGCTGGTAGCCGTGCAGCGTTGCCCGGTGGTTCCGAACGCGCCCCACAGTCCGCCTTCGATTGCCAGCTCGAGGTTGGCATCGTCGAGCACCATCATCGGATTCTTGCCGCCCAGTTCAAGCGAGCAATGCTTGAAGCTCTTGGCCGCAGTGGTCCCAACCACGCGCCCGACGGCCGTCGAGCCAGTCAGCGAAATTGCGCGCACATCCTCGTGCTCGGTCAGCGGGCTGCCCACGCTCGCTCCAAACCCGGTGACAATATTGATCACTCCGTTGGGTACTCCCGCGTCCGCCAGGGTGCGCACCAAGTTGAAGGTCGACAGCGGGGTGTCCTGCGCCGGCTTGATCACGCACGTATTGCCGCAAACAATCGCAGGCAGAAGTTTCCAGGAAGGAATCGCCATCGGGAAGTTCCAGGGAGTGATCATCCCGCACACTCCCACCGGTTGCCGGATGGCCATCGCGAACTTGTTGGGAAGCTCCGACGGAGTGGTCGGGCCAAACAGGCGCCGCCCTTCGCCGGCCATGTAGTAGGCCGTGTCGATCGCCTCCTGGGTATCGCCGCGAGTCTCTTTGATGACTTTGCCCATCTCGCGGGTCATGTCGCGGGAATATTCCTCTTTACGCTCGGCTAGCATCTCGGCGGCGCGAAAAACGATCTCCGCGCGCCGCGGTGCGGGCACCAGGCGCCAGCGCTCGAACGCCTGTTTCGCCGCCTCCACCGCGGCATCCACGTCGGCCTTCCCGGATTTCTGGAAAATCGCCACCACTTCCCGGGTATCGGCCGGGTTGCGGTCTTCAAAGGTCTCTCCGGTCGAGGACTCCACCCACTCGCCCGCAATATAGTTCTTGTAAACTTTCGTGTTTCCACTGCTCAGCACGGCCGGGCTGGTCACGGTGTCGGTCGCCATAATGCCTCCTCGCACATAAGCCAAACACTTCATGCTACCGTCTGGGATCAAGAGCGGGCAAGTCAGCACCGAAAGGCTACCGCAGAAAGGCCTGCTCGCGTGAGCTCGCTCCCGCGAGGGGCGGGTCGCCACCAACGCTCTGTCAGATGTCTCGAAAAGCAGAAGTCAAAAAAGGATGGGCACCCTGGCGAGGTGCCCGCTCCATCGTTGCTTGGGCGTGCAAGCAGCGTACCCGGAATCTAGTTTGGGGCGTGTATACACAGGCTGGTACTGGTTGGAATACTCCGGCTGAATCTGGTACAGCTTTTGGTTCAGGGAGGACGACGCGTAGCTGAACTTGTAATTCTTGCAAACGTCGCCGATTTCCGCACCCAGAAGAAGCAGATTGTTCAAAATCCACCAGGCGTCGCCATCGGGGTCGGTGATGGTTTCGATCAGTTCGTGCGAGAGCACATCGGCGGTCGAGTCGATCAGGCGACCATTCGGACTCGGCTTCGCCACCGAGCACCCGGGCACGTTCGGGTAGGGTTCCAGGCTGAACAGCACGTGTCCGATGTCAGTGAAATCGACGCTGGCATGGAAGGCGCAAAAAGCAGGGCATTTCGCCGATTTCATGGGCTGGAAGGTCCTAGGTCTGGACGCGGGAATCCCTCCTTCGAGGTGGTATCTCCAAGAGCCGATGAGAAATGTCGGGCTGCGATCCGTTCGACTGCTTCCTCGACCGGGTCGCCGGCGATCGCATCGACAAGTCCGATGCGCAGGGCAGTCCCTGTCAGAATCTTCTCGGCGGTCAAAAGGATTTCGAGCGCCCGGCCTTTTCCAACCAGACGCGGCAGGCGCTGTGTCCCGCCCCAGCCCGTGATCAGCCCCAAGGCGGCTCCCCGATGCCCGAAAACGGCGGCAGGCGACGCGACGCGGCCATGGCAGGCGAGCGCGAGGTCCAGTCCCCCTCCCATGCAGTAGCCTTCGATGGCCGCGTAGACGGGAGCAGGGAACTGCTCGATCGCATTCATGAGCGCCTGCCCCATCTGAGAAAACCGGTAGGCGTCGGGACCGGTCAGTGCGGCGATCTCGGCGAGGTCGGCGCCGGCCGAGAAGAACCTATGGCCGCCGGTAATCACCAGGGGCCTCTGGGAAGCTGTCAGATGGTGAACCGCGTCTGTCAGGGCGAGCACGCACGCCCGTGTCAGACGGTTCGCGCCGTCCTCGGAGCGCAGGCGCAACAAGATCACGCCACTGGTTTCCTCAAGGACAAAGCGTGGAGAGACGGGAAACATGCGAAGCAAGGATACAACTTCGTCATCCCCGTCAAGTCCGCACAGGTTGGCTCGAGGCGGCGGATCAATCCAGCGGACAAAGGGAAACCCAACCGGGAACCAGGAACAGTGAACTATCTTTTCTCCATCCACCGCTCCAGTCGGCACCCGTCTTCTTCCAGCAGGAACGTTCCGGCGCCAAAGCACTCGCCCACGATGCGATGCGATTCAGGATCGCGCGTGGCCCGTGTGATCCACTGCTGCCCCACCTGGTACTGCGCGGCGGTGAACCACTTCTGCGGCAGCACTTCGAGCAGTCCGGCGTGCAAGTAGAAGACGAACAACGCGAAGGCTGGTTCATCGTTCGACATGGCTCTATAGCTGGTGGGTACGATCAGTTCTTCCACCGTTGCGAACTCGCGAGGGACCTCGATCTTGTGCGTGCCCGGACCAAGATTCAGTGGAATGTCAAAGTCCGCAACCGGTTCGGTGTGCGCGTAGATGCGCTCGGCCGACTGCTTGAACCAGCCGGCGATCTCGGCCATCTCGAACGCCTTCAGCGTGTCAGGATCGAAGCAAGTGAAGCGGATGCTGCGCCCTTCTGGGCACCAGACCCCAAGATAGGAGGGCGCCACGAAAAATGGACGGCAGTAGGTGTTGAGCGCCAGCCGCGGCTTGTCGGGTTCCTGATCGAGTCCCAGGGTCACGACGTACCCCGTGGGTCCCTGCTCTCCGTGGTGGGTCCAGTCAAAGCGCTGGCGAGCGACCGAAGTGAGGGCTGGGAATGTCTGCCAGTACCAAGGAGCCGGACCAATCGTCTGCGCAAGAATATCGCGAAGCCGGGATGCGGAGATTTCATTCATAGGGATGGCAACCAGGATCGGTCAAGAAGGGGTTTCCGAAGACCTGAGACCTGACTGCTCGCTGTTACGCGGGAACCCCGCGCGGCTTCACATGCTCGCGGATAAATTTCACGATGTCGTCCATCGCGGTGCCCGGCTGAAAGATGGCCGCTACGCCCGCGGTCTTGAGGCCCTCCACATCCTGATCGGGAATGATGCCGCCCACCAGCAGGAGGACGTCGTCCATCTTGTGTTGCTTCAGCAGGTCGGTCACGCGCGGGACAATCGCGTTGTGCGCGCCGGACAGGATCGACAGGCCGATCACATCGACGTCTTCCTGGAGCGCGGCGTTCACGACCATCTCAGGAGTCTGGCGCAGACCCGTGTAGATGACTTCCATACCGGCATCGCGCAAGGCGCGGGCAATCACTTTTGCGCCGCGATCGTGGCCATCCAGACCAGGCTTCGCCACGAGAACGCGGATTTTCTGCTGGATCGCCATGACGACAATTTAACCACAGAGAACACGGGGAACACAGGGGAATCGCGGACGAATCAACCCGCCAGGACGCAACGGTCGTCTGCTGAGGAGATTTTTTTCTTCTGTGTCTCTGTGCCCTCCCTGGTTAAACGGTCTTGATATCCAGGCTACGCCACAAGTACCAGCACGCGATCGAGCGGTAAGGTGACCAGGCTTTCGCGATCTTCTCCATGTCTTTGGGCTTGGGAAGTCTGCGCTTGCGGTAATGTTTTTTGATCGCGACCTGTACGCCATAGTCGCCGGTGGGCAGTACGTCCGGCCGACGCAAGGTAAAAATCAAGAACATGTGCGCGGTCCAGACGCCGACGCCCTTGACCTGGGTCAGGTGCTTGATGACGTCATCGTCGGGCAAGTCGGCGAGCTGGACGAAGTCCAGCAAACCCTCTTGCGTCTTGGTCGCCAGGTCGCGCAGGTAGGAGGACTTTTGCTTCGAGAGCCCCACCGCGCGCAGTTGTTCGATCGAGAGCTTGAGAATGCCCGCGGGCGTTACCGGGTCGCCCGCGGCATCCACAAACCGCCTGAAGATCGTGACGGCAGCCTTGCCGTTGAGCTGCTGGTAGACGATCGCTTCCGCCAGGCTGTGGAACGTGGGTTCGCCGAACTCGATGCGGCAGGCTCCGACGCGCTCGATGATGCCGCGCATCACCGGGTCAGACTTCTTCAAATGAAGGATCGCTTTGCGCATCGCCAATTGGTGTATCACAGAATGCCCATTCAGGCGAATAAAAAACGAAACACGGGCGTGTTGTCGGTGTCTTGCGGACTCAGACGCTCTGCCAAAGATCGGCGGACCGTCGCATATCCGGGTCGCAACTCGCCGGGTTCCCGGAGTAAATCCTCCATTCACCGGTAGCCCGCGGCCAGTCACCGAAACTCCCGGGCGCTCCGCAAGCCGTGCCGCTACTGTTCCGACTGTAGCCAATCAGTGACTGGTACACGGATGAGAGGAGTAGGAAGATGACCAACAGCAACCATTATCCGTTCTGGACGAGTGACACGGTGGCCGCGGCGGTTCTGGCTGGCGTAGGCACGGCGAGCTTCCAGAGTAGACTGGATCTCTGGGCCGCCAACCTGAACATTCCCGCCGTCACCGCGCTGGTGCATGGTTGGCCCATGCTGATGATTTTCGCAGGTCTGGTTCTGCTGGTGATTCACCCGGCAGCCGAGCGGTCCACGAGATCGGCGAGTGCCCGGGAATCCACGGAGACTTCTGGTGAATTCAGGTCCTAAACGTAGCAACGGGGCGATGCTGGCCGGCATCATCATCATCACCGTTGGCACCGTCCTGCTGCTCAATCAGTTCGATCTGCTTCCCCACCGCTTCGTGCCCAACTTCTGGCCGGTGGTGCTGGTGGTGATAGGACTGATCAAGGCGCTGTCGGGCAACGATCGTGGAGATCGGGTGGTGGGCGGTTGCATGATTGCCGCCGGGGCGATTCTGCAGACCAACGCACTGGGAATTACCCACCTCACGTGGAACGAGGCGTGGCCGCTGTTCATTATCGTGTTGGGCATCATGCTGATCGTGCATGCCATGTCCGACAAGCCCGGGTGGAATCCCAAGTTCACGACCGCGCCGGAGCTGAATTCCTTTTATGTATTCGGCGGAGGCGAGCGGCGCGTTACCGCCAAGGATTTCCGGGGTGCGAGGTTGTTCGCGGTGTTCGGAGGCTATGAAGTCGATCTGCTGCAAGCCGATATGGCGGGCGACGAGGCCTACATCGAGGCCAACGCCGTGTTCGGCGGGGGAGAGATTCGAGTTCCCTCGAACTGGAAGGTCGTGGTGCAAGGCGTGGGAATCTTTGGCGGGTACGACGACAAGACACAACATGTGCAGACCGACCCGGCTGCGCCCAGCAAAACCCTGCATATCCGCGGGGTAGCTGTGTTCGGGGGGATTGAAGTCAAGAACTGATCCACCATGCACCCCATCCTTGGACACATGCGGCAGTTGGGGTTGTACCTGCTTGCCTGGATCCCACTCGCGGTTCTTCTGCTTTACCTCCTGGCATCGCCCGGCGGGATCAGTCTGCCGCAGGCCATCGGAATGGTGCTGCCGCTATGTCTCATCTATGCGTTCATGTGTCTTTCGGCGTGGTACTCCTGTCGCGGGGCTCCGCTGGGGACATCGACCTTCTCCCGCCTGGCCTTGACCCATCTGCTGGCGGCGCTTGTGATCAGCGGGATCTGGGTGCTGATCGCAAGGGGGCTGGCCAGCGTACTGGCAAGCCTGCAGATGTTCCGCGGTCTCGACCAGAGATTCGCGCCGGACTATCCGCTGCTGTTCGCCAGCGGTGTGATGATCTACCTGCTGGCGGTGGCTCTGCACTACCTACTCTTGTCGGTCGAGCATGCCCGGGAACTGGAGAAACGTGAAATCCAGGCGCGGGTGCTGGCGCGCGACTCGGAATTGAAAGCGCTGAAAGCTCAGGTGAACCCGCACTTCCTTTTTAATAGCCTGAACTCGATCAGCGCGCTGACCAGCATCGATGCAGGCCGAGCGCGGGACATGTGCATCCAGCTCGCGGATTTTTTGCGCAAGACGCTCGGTATGGGCGAGAAAACCGTGATCCCGTTGCGCGAAGAGCTCGCCCTGGTACGCTCGTTTCTGTCCGTTGAAAAGGTCCGCTTCGGCGCCCGGCTCATGGTCGAAGAGAACGTTGCGTCGGAGGCGCTCGATTTTGCCGTCCCGCCCCTGCTGTTGCAGCCGCTGGTGGAGAACGCAGTGGCGCATGGCATTTCAAATCTGACCGAGGGCGGCTGGATTCGTATCAACGTGCAGCGCGGGAATGGCAACACTACGGGGACCGGTGGGAAAGAAGACGGTGCCGAAAAGCGCCTGCCGCAGGACGCCTCGGGTGCGCCCGGGAACGAACTCATGATCCAGGTGGAGAACAACTTCGATCCCGAAATGCCTCGACGCCGCGGAGCCGGCGTGGGACTCGTGAACGTGCGGCAGCGACTGGCGACGCGCTACGGCGAGCGCGCCAGTTTCGAGGTCCGTACGGAAAGCGACCGCTTTCGCGTGTCGATGGTGATTCCCGCCGAAAAAATGGAGGCTGGGCTATGAGCGGCGAGGCCTCGCGAAACCTCACGGCCGTGATTGTCGACGACGAGGAACTCGCGCGCGCCGTCCTGCGGGAAATGCTGAAGGCACATCCCGAGATCGAGATTCTGGGCGAATGTGCCAACGGCTTCGAAGCCGTGAAGACGGTCTCAGAGCGCAAGCCCGACCTGCTTTTTCTCGACATCCAGATGCCCAAGCTGGACGGGTTTGAGGTGCTGGAGTTGATCGGCTCCGACATCGCCGTCATCTTCGCGACGGCATACGATCAACATGCGCTCCGGGCCTTCGAGGTGCACGCGGTCGACTACCTGCTGAAGCCGGTGGCCGCCGACCGCTTCGAGGTGGCGCTTGAACGGGCCAAGCAGAGGCTGGGCGCGCCGCTGTCGCCTCCGGTGACGGAGTTGGCGGCATCTGCCCGCCAGCCGGGACACTACTCGGAACGCATCGTTGTGAAGGATGGAACGCGCGTGCACATCATTCCAGTCGCCAAACTGGACTACGTGGAGGCGCAGGACGACTACGTCGCGCTGGCCGCACAGGGCAAAAAGCACCTCAAGCAGCAGACCATCTCAAGCCTGGAAGCCGTGCTCGATCCCAAAAACTTCCTGAGGATTCATCGCTCCTACATGGTGAACCTGGAACGGGTGACCAAGGTCGAACCCTACGGGAAGGACAGTCACATCGCGATCCTGAGCGATGGAACGCGCTTGCCGGTGAGCCGTGCCGGGTATGCCCGTCTGCGTTCGCTGCTGGATGGACAGAGCGCCTGATGTTCCAGGCGGAACACGCCGTGGAAATCACCCAAAATATTTCTGGAATATGTTTGAAAACCTTTCCAATTCGGAAAGACCGGCCGCAGATCTCCGGGAAGAACGCAGATCGCTCAGATCAGCTGAGCAGGCGAATCGTGGTCTTGATCAAATTCTCCGTGCCTGCATACGGATCTCCAGGCCGGTCCCACTCCATCGAACAGTATCCCTGGTAGCGGTGCTGCTTCAGGAAGCTGAAGGTGCGGGGTAGATCGACCTGCACGAGCCTGCCGTCGGCCGCGGTTTCTGCGTCCTTGACGTGGCAGATGGAGTAGGCGTGGGCGAACATGGCATCGACTCCCGCGTAGGCGTGCTCCGGGTCCTTCGCGGAGGCCAACGTATTCGCGAAGTCGGGCAGAGCGCGCAGCCACGGGCTATTCACTCTCTCAATCAGCTGCACAATGAAAAACGGGTCCTCGCTGACGGGGTTGTCATTTTCCAGATTCACGACGATGTTTTTCTTGCTGGCATAGTCGGCAACCCGGCGCAGGCTGTCGACGGTTCGTTCCAGATGCGGAGCAGAGTCGCGAGTCGAGGGGATGTTGGTGCGGATGCTGGGTGCGTCGAGCACCCCGGCGATGTCGATCCAGTTCCGGCTGAAGGCGACGGCTTGCGCGCGCACCGCAGGTTCGGGAGCGTAGGGGCTGCTCTCTCCGTCGACCGCGATGTCTATGACGTGCGATCCAGCTCTTTCGACCGCGGCACGAAACTGCTCAATATATTTCGGGGCGGTGGAGAGGAAGTGCCCGGTCCAGGGTTCGATCTTGTCGATGCCAAACTTTTCTTTGACGTGAGCGCCAAAATCCTTGAGGTCCATGGGCGGCGTCGCTCCAGGCCTGGCATCGGGCCCCGTGATGAATTCGCGGAAAGGATACGACGCGACGCAGAGGCGATCGCGTGGCGCAGTGGGAAACTTCAGAGCCGGGCCGGCGTTGTGTGCGCGCAGGCTGCCCGGCGCCAACCAGAAAGCCGCTGCGGTGACAGCAGCTTGGGAAAGGAACTGTCGTCGGCTGAGGGTGGACACGGGCGGAGTCTAACAGATAGCCGGCTGCGTGGTCCGCTAGGAGCTCGTCTTGCCCGGGGGGAGCTGAAATCCGATTTTGCGGTCGCTAGCTTGCTCGGGTGCCATGAGTTCCCGGATGGCCTCGAGCAGGTCCTGGATGGATGCGTCGTGGGTGTCGAGACGCAGTTCCAGTTCGTCGAGTTTGGCGGCCAGTTGCTCATTCGCCGCCAGCATTTCGCGCAGGCGGACGAAGGCTCGCACGACAAAGACGCTCATTTCCACGGCACGTTCGGAATTAAGCACCGTGGCAGCCATGATGGCGCCGTGCTCGGTGAAGGCGTAGGGAGCGTAGCGGCGGCCCCCGCGACCCTGATTTGAGGTCGCAGATTGCGACCTCAGGGAGGCTTGCTCTTCAGGGTTCAACTGGAACATGAAATCGGACGGAAATCGTTCCTGATTGCGCTTGATCTGCTCGTTGAGGCGCTTCACGGGGACCCCATAAAGCTCAGCCAGATCGGTGTCGAGAATGACCTTCTGATGGCGGAGAACGAGGATGCGAGATTCGACGGGGAGGGCGAGCGCGGTCTGCGATTTGGACATAACCTTGAAATTCTAACGGGCGGAGCCGGTTTTGAGGTCGCAAATTGCGACCTCAAACATACTCGAAAGTACGGTGCTTTTTTCCCCCGTTTCGCCGGTCCAGGCTGCGGCAGGGCGCCTGCCGAGCGCTCACTGGCCTGACCGCACGTTGCGCGCGATGCGCACAATCGCTGCCAGGCTCCGCTCCACGTCGTCGTCCGTGGTGGCCCAACCGGAGACGCTGATCCGCATGGCGGTCTGGCCGTGCCACCGGGTTCCGCCGCACCAGCAGGTGCCGTCGTTTTGCACGTCATCGATGACGCGCTGCGTTTGCCCGTCCGTGCCGAACGATACCAGCACCTGGTTTAGAACCACGTCATTGAGGATCGTAAAGCCAGCTACCCGCAAGCCCTCTGCAAGGCGCCGGGCCTGGCGACAGTTGCGCTCGATCAATTCAGCAAGACCGTCGCGACCGAGGGATCGCAGCGCAGCCCACACCTCGATGCCGCGGCCACGGCGGGATGCTTCGGGGGTGTATTGCGAAGGCTCTCTGGACTCGGTCGTCTGCAGATAGGCAGCGTTGAAGGTCATGGCCGCGCGAAGGTGCGTTTGGTCCCGCACGAATACGAGTCCGCAATCGTAGGGTACGTTCAGCCACTTATGGCAGTCGGTGGCAAGGGAGTCGGCCTCGGCTGCGCCGGCCACCAGATGAGCGCGTCCGGGCGCAGCGGCAGCCCACAGGCCAAAGGCTCCGTCGAGGTGCACCCACGCGCCCGCCTCGTGAGCGCGGGCACAAATCACCGCGGCAGGATCGAAGGCGCCGGTGTTCACATTTCCCGCCTGGATGCAGACCAGGGTACGCTCATCGAGCGGAGGCAGTTCCTCGGCACGCATTCGACCCTGGGCGTCGGCTGAGACCATCGTGAGACGGGCCTTTCCGAATCCCACCAGGGACAGCGCTTTCATGAGTGAGATGTGTACCTCGGCTCCCACCACGACCTTGATTTCGGGAGCGCCAAACAGCCCCTGGTCTTCGACATTCCAGCCGGCTCGCGCCAGTAAGGCATGGCGAGCGGCGGCGAGTCCGGCGAAATTCGCCATAGTGGCGCCTGTCACGAAGCCACATCCACACTCTGGAGCGAGACCGAACAGTTCGCGCAGCCAGGCGAGCGATATCTCCTCGAGTCTTGCTGCCACCGGCGACATCACGCGGAGCGCGCAGTTCTGATCCCAGACAGCGGCGAGCCAGTTGGCGGCCAGCGCGGCGGGCAAGGTTCCGCCGGTTACGAATCCGAAATACCGTCCGCCGGTGGACACCACGGTCGCGGGAGACCCGTAGTCGTCGAGCAGGGACAAGACGTCCCGGGGATCGGTTGGCCCGTCCGGAACTGGACCGGCGAGATGGTCGAGGCGGGCGATCTCTCGAGCAGTGGGTGCGACGGGTCGCCGCCGGGCACGGGATGCGTAGAGTTGGGCACGGCGCGCGGTCTCGTCCAGCAGGTCTTTCACGAATGGATCCCGAAGCTGTGAGGTGCAGGGGCCGAAGTCTAGGTTATGCTCACTTCCGTATAGGTTCCATACACTTCGCGGAGGGCCTCGCAGATCTCGCCCACCGTCGCATAGGCGCGCACCGCATCGACGATATAGGGCATCGTGTTTGCGGAAGATACATTGCCGTCGGTCCCGGCTGTCGGTTCCTGGGCGGCTGCTCTCTTGAGCGCTTCCAGACGGCGCCTAACTTCTTGGTTCGAGCGCCGGGCGCGCAGGTTCCTGAGTTTTTCGGTCTGCGCACGTGCCACGCTGTCGCCGATGTAGAGAATGCGGGGGGATGGTTCCTCGATCGTGAATTGGTTGACGCCGACGATGACTTTCTCGTTCGCTTCGGCGGCTCGCTGGTACTGATAGGAGGCCTCGGCGATTTCCTTCTGCGGGTAGCCGCGCTCGATGGCTTTCACCATGCCTCCCATCTGGTCGAGCTTGTCGAAATATTGGAAAGCGCCTGCCTCCATGTCGAGCGTGGATTTCTCGACGAAGTAAGAGCCGCCGAGCGGATCGACCGTCTGCGCGACGCCGCTTTCGTAGGCGATGATCTGTTGCGTGCGAAGCGCGATGCGGGCCGCTTCCTCGGTGGGCAACGCGAGCGCTTCGTCGTAGGAGTCGGTGTGCAGCGATTGGGTTCCGCCGAGCACGGCCGCCAGGGCCTGCAGGGCCACGCGAGCGATGTTGTTCATCGGTTGCTGCGCGGGCAGCGAGACGCCGGCGGTCTGGGTGTGAAAGCGCATCAACCACGTTCGGGCGTTTTTCGCTCCAAAACGATCCTTCGTGAGGCGATACCAGATCTTGCGGGCCGCACGATACTTGGCAATCTCTTCGAAGAAGTCGTTGTGCGCGTTAAAGAAGAAACTGAGGCGCGGTCCAAACTCGTCGACCTCAAGCCCGCGGCGGCGCGCCCACTCGACGTACTCCACTCCGTCGTAGAGGGTGAAGGCGAGTTCCTGCAACGCGGTCGAACCGGCTTCGCGGATGTGGTATCCGCTGATCGAGATGGTGTTGAACCGGGGCGTGAACTTCGAGCCGAACTCGAAGGTGTCGACCACCAGACGCATGCTGGGCGCGGGCGGATAGATATATTCCTTCTGCGCGATGTATTCCTTGAGAATGTCGTTTTGCAGGGTGCCGGAAATTTTCTGCCAGTCGGCGCCCTGCTTTTCCGCGACCACCAGGTACATGGCCCAGAGCACGCTGGCAGGTGAATTGATGGTCATCGATACGGTGGTCTGCTCGAGATCAATGCCCTCGAACAGGATTTCCATGTCCTCGAGCGAATCGATGGCGACACCGCACTTGCCGACTTCGCCTTCACTGGCAGGGTGGTCGGAGTCGTAGCCCATCAGGGTGGGCAAATCAAAAGCGACCGATAGCCCTCCTCCACCGTGTTCGAGCAGGTATTTGTAGCGCTGGTTGGTTTCCTCCGGCGAGGCGAAGCCGGAGAACATGCGCATGGTCCAGAGTTTGCCCCGGTATCCGGTTGCGTGAATGCCGCGGGTGTAGGGAGGTTGACCGGGATCGCCGAGATATTTCTCTTCGCTCCAGTCTTCGGGAAGGTCGGCCGGGGTGTAGAGGCGCCCAATGGGGACGTTTGAAATCGTACTGAAACGGGCGCGGCCGTGCTCGTCCCGGTTGACGCCGGTCGGTGCGCCGATGGGGTTTTCGGGAGCCTTCTCGAGGGTAGTCGCCAGAGTCTCCTCCGCCCAACGCCGCTCGCCTTCGGAGGGATGGCGTCCTTCAAAAACGTCGGCGATCGGACTCTCGACTACCGGCGGCTTGGAATACGGCTTTTTGTGCATAGGCCTCCACCGAACCCTGGTCTGATGGTAGAGGATGGAAGAGCGGGCAGGCAAGGACGCAAGACAGGTGGTCTGCGCGCAGCCGCTACCGCCGACCGGAAGCCTGCTTGGGCGGTGCTGAATCATTCGCCCACACCCCGGCATCGAAGTCGGAATGAACCTGCAACTTGAAGGCAAGCGAGCGCTGGTTACTGGAAGCACGGGTGGTATCGGATTCGCAATCGCTTGGGCATTGGCGCAAGAGGGCGCGTCCGTGGTGGTCAACGGACGGACCGAAAAGAGAGTGAAAGAGGCGTTGGGGAAATTGCAAGCCTCGAGCGGCAGCGGAAAGGTGGAAGGTCTGGCTGCGGACTTGGGAACCGCCGATGGAGTCCGGGACGCAGTGCGTCGCCATCCCGACCTCGACATCCTCGTAAACAACCTCGGGATTTTCGAGGTCAAGCCTTTTGACCAGATCAGTGACGACGACTGGCTGCGCTTCTTCGAAGTGAACGTTCTCAGTGGGGTGCGGCTCAGCCGGCATTATCTGCCCGAAATGAAAAAGCGGAACTGGGGGCGCATTGTGTTTATCTCGAGCGAGAGTGCCGTGCAGATTCCCTCGGAAATGATCCATTACGGAATGACAAAAACTGCCCAGTTGGCGATCGCGCGCGGGCTTGCCGAAACCACGGCGGGAACCGGAGTCACCGTAAATTCTGTGCTGCCTGGACCCACGGCGTCGGAAGGTGTCAGCCGATTCGTCGGCCAACTTGCGGCCGAGCAGGGCACGGACCGAGAGACGGTCGAGCGAGAATTTTTCCGCGGCATGCGTCCTACCTCGCTGTTGAAACGTTTCGCGACCCCCGAGGAGGTTGCGGCCCTGGTCGCTTTCCTGTGCAGCCCACTGTCGGCGGCGACCAACGGCGCGGCGGTGCGGGCGGATGGAGGTGTGGTGCGCTCGATTTTATGAGGGGACGGGGGCACAACCAGTGTTTTCATTCAGATCCGAGCGCGAGCCGGGAGATTCGCGGTCCAAACATTACGATTCGGCTAGCAGCGTTTTCTCATTCATATAGAGGATGACACCCCGGCAAGTCCACCCATAGAGTATTCCAATGGATTTTTATCGCTAAACACCCTCCCCCTCCCCTCCTCCCTGAAAACCTGCAAGCGAATATTCGCCGATGCGGGTTGTTATATGGTGGTAATCGCAAGAGCGTAGCGCTCGTCCGCGGGCGCCGTGACGCTCGCGCCTGAGGGACATTATGGCTAAGAAGATTCCGGCCACGAGGTCGACATTGTCCCCACGGCGGATGAATGAAGACTGGACCTGCCCTCATTGCGGAGCCCTGGAGTCCAAAGGCGGCTGCCAGGATCCAGTTCTGTGCGCCGAGGCCATGGCAAAAGCGGAGAGTGAGTATGCCCGCCAGATCACGAATCTGGTCGACCACTCCAACCATCGATCTCTGCCCCTGCTCATGGTCGGTTTCGAAGCGCTTGACCTTCTGAACATCGGATTGGTCGTTACCACCGCTGCCGGGATGTTGTTAATGGCGAATCGTGTAGCCGAGCAGCTCCTGAACAGTCGCGACGGACTCGAACTCACGCCGAGCGGAGTCTTGCAGGAGATGACGGGCTGCGGTCCGGCGTTGAGCGGACTTCTGCAGCAGGCCGCCCGCCCGGGGGTGATGGCAAGGCGTTCAAGAGAAGATGCGGTGGTCGCGATCCAAAGACCTTCGGGAAAGCGGCCCCTGACCCTGCTGGTGCGGGCGATGAAACGTTCGCCCGCAGAACGGGCCACCCGCGAACTGTCCGCGCTGGTGTTCATTCTGGATCCGCAGCTTCCGATCGAAGCAGCAGAAAACGAGCTGCGTCAGCTCTACGGGCTCACGTCGACAGAAGCCCGGCTGGCTAACCTTTTGATGGAAGGCAAGAATCTGGACGAGTGTTGCGATCAGCTCGCCATTCGACCCTCGACCGGACGGACCCATTTGCAGCACCTGTTTGAAAAGGTAGGCGTGCAGCGGCAGAGCGAACTGGTCGCTCTTTTATTGAAGAGCATCGGGCTGATTCGCAGCGTGAATAAGGATAGGGAACCGATCGCGGGGACTCCAGGGCAGGACGCCGAAGATGCCTTCCTCAAGCTGCTGATGAACCGGAAACCGCGCGTGACCAACCGTGTGTGAAGCAAGCGGCGATCCCCTGTTCGCTGCGCCCCGCCGAAACCGGCATGATCAGGCCGTTCGGTGTCTGGCTTGGGTTCTGGCCCACACCACGAGTTCTCAGGTCTGGCCGAGAACGAATTTTTTCTGGGAAATCTCATTCATCTTGATGATGACAGCTGTTGGGAACTCCCCTAAAGTGACCGAAGTTCGATGAGACCAAGCCCCCCCCTCTTGGTCGGGTAACTCCCCCTTGAACATGCTGCGGCACAGGATTACTCCCTCAGCCTGAGTTCGCAGACCAAAGCAGAAAAAGCAGCAATATCGCCCGATACGCAGAGTTCTGCGGAGGACGTGCACGGCCGCGAAACTGCGCCCGCTCGTCCCCCGAGGAGAGGGATTTACCGCTCACCGCATGCGAAGTGGGGAATCACAACTGATGTCAATGTTTGGGGATGTGCACGCGGACCCTATGTGCGTGACCAGCCTTCCCCTTGTTCTCCGATCATCACTCAGCTATCGAAACATGGCGCTGCTTGCGCCGACAGGTCCGGATGGAGGCCGCAAAGTCATGAAAAAGTCTCTCCAGGTTTGGTTGCCCATAGTTCTTATCTGTCTCGCGACAGTCGCAGCGAGCGCGCAATCGTTTCGCGTTCAATGTCCGACCAGCACCATCACGCACCCGGTGAAGGACAGCACACACGCCTATCTTCCGGCGGACAACAACTCGGAGCCGTCTTACATCGGCCCGACAGCGCTGGTGACAGGATCCCACGGATATCTCGTGCCGGATGGGACCGTTGCCGCGACCAACGTGAACGGCGCCATCAAGTGCCAGCAGGTCTCCGGTGGCGACGGCTACGCGACCATGGCGGACGGCACGCAGACGTTCTTGTTCTCCTTCGGGCCGTTGTCGGGTCTGGCCGACATCGCTGCCGGCAAACCCGGCACGCAGGTCCCGTCGGTGTTCAATACGCTGTATCCGTACGCGACGCCGCTCAAGCCGGGCGACCCGGCTACCTCCGACGGGGCGACCGACTACGGGACCGGTTCGCCTTACCAGGTGGGCGCGACCGCAAACTTTACCTGGAACGGCGCCGTGGGTCTGACTCCCGACGTACCGTTCGTGGACACCATCTACGACATCAGCGAGACCGGGAACACAGTCACGGTTGTCCTGAACGCGCCGGTCGGTTTCTCGGTGGGAGACCAGGTCGTCATCTCAGGGACGGGCACCCCGCCCGCAGCCGGCCCGTATGACGGCACCTTCACGGTGAGTTCGGTGGGGGTCCCGAACGCCTTTTTCGCGGCCAACTTTGCCTTTACCTACACCGCCACGGCCGCCGGACTGCCTGACGTGAACGGATCTCAGACCGCAACCGCGGCGAGTGTCCCGGGAATCGATGGACACGTCGATCCCCGCCAGATCTTGGACGTCGGCGTGATGAACGGTAACCTCCCGGCACCCTTGATCGCGTTCGACGAGGATGACGAGCTCTTCCTGACCCTCACCAACGTGGGCATGATCATGCGCCCGGATTTGTTCGAGCAGCACACCATCCACTTCCACGGCTATCCCAACGCTTCGGCGTTTTACGACGGCGTGCCTGACGCCTCGGTGGCGATCAACATCGGCGGCAGCTTCACCTATTACTATCTGGCCCCCGACGCCGGCACTTACTTCTGGCACTGCCACATCACTCCTCCGGAGCACTTGCAGATGGGCATGGTCGGGCAGCTGTACGTGCGCCCGAGGCAGAATCGCGTCCCGGTCGGCACCGTCCTCTATGCGGGCCTTCAGCAGCAGCAACTTGATCTCCGTACGGCTTGCAAACCCGCCGCCGATATCCTGTGCAGCACCAACTTGCCGGTCACCAACAATTCGGCGACCCGGGCAGCAACCGGCAACTATGTTTACAACGACGGCGACGGCTCGACCTACTACGATGTCGAGTACCCCCTCCAGATCCACGGCTTCGATCCCAACTTCCACTTCGTGGGCATGACCTTCAACCCGGAAGGGTTTGCGGATATGAAGGACAAGTACTTCCTGTTGAACGGGCGAAGCTATCCCGACACGGTCACACCCGGCCCCCAGGCAACGCAATCCTCCGATGGCAGGATGCATTACTCGCAGCCACTGCCTTCCATCATCAACATTCCGGTGGGCGGCAAGGCGGCGCTCCGGATCGCCGACCTGGACGTTCAGGAATATCAGACCTTGGCCTCAATGGGGATTCCGATGCACGTCGTAGGGTACAACGCCAAGCTGTTGCGCGACCAAGCGGGAAACAACACGGAGTACTTTACCAACTCGATCACGCTGGGCGGCGGCGAGTCTCTCGACGTGGTTCTCGATGCCAGCGACGCCAGCTGCGGATCCGTCGGCTGCGCAGCCAAACTGTATCCGGCGGGCAGCGTGTTCTATCTCTACACCCCCAATCTGGATCACTTGTCGAACGACGCGGAGAACTTCGGTGGGCTCATGACCGAGGTGCACATCTGCAACAGCGTGACTAACGGCAACACATTTGGGAACACCTGCAATTAGGAGAGCCGCAATGAGGCCGATGAACATGAAAAACGCGATCTCGAAGACACAACTGATCTTGACGCTGATGGCGGCTGTGACGCTGCTATTCACCCCAGCGGCTTTTGCTGCGGCTCCTGGCATTACGGGTACAACCTTCAACTTGACCGCGCAACCGGCTTACCTCAACCAGCCCGACGGCGAGGCGGTTTACTCGTGGGGCTACGGCTGCACCAGCACGACCGGGATCAGCTTCGTGCCCGGTGCGATTCCCAACGCGACTTGCCCTACGATGCAGGTACCGGGGCCCACGCTGGTCGTGACGGAAGGACAGACGGTAACCGTCAACCTGACCAACGGTCTGCCCACGGCTGCCGGCAACACATCGATTCTGTTTCCCGGATTTCAGGTGACCAGCCCTGCGGGCAGCGGAGTGACCGGCCTGCTGACGCAAGAGGCTGCACCGGGCGGTACGGTGACCTACACGTTCACTGCCTCGACGCCCGGGACGCGCGCCTACTACAGCGGCACTCAGGGTGACCTGCAGATCGAGATGGGTCTGTACGGCGCCATCATCGTACTGCCCAATGCCACCAACGCCCCGACCTGCCCCCTTCATAACAGAAACGCCGGCATCAATTCCACCACCACGCCGCCCTCCCTGGTGTTGAACAACGAAGCCGACTTCCGGCTCTCCCCGACCGGAGCCGCTTACCACGTTCCGGGAAGCTGCTACGACCGCGAGTACCTTTTCCAGTTTGCTGAAATGGATTCGAACATTCACCGCCAGGCGCTGGCGCAGGTCACGGCCAAGACCGGCTGCGTAGTTACGAATCCGACCTGCCAGCTCGAAGTCCCGACGGAGCCATACCATCCCACCTACTTCCTGATCAACGGGCGCTCGATGCCCGATGACATGGACGGCAACTATGCGCCCGAGTACCCCCATCAGCCCTACAACGGCAACCCGCACATGCACCCCGGCGAGCAGACGCTGATCCGCGTCATCGGTCAGGGCCGATGGCAACATCCCTTCCACGAGCACGCCAACCACGTGCGCATCCTGGCGCGGGACGGGAATTTGATCCTCACTCCCGATGGGACCGGTCTCGCCGGGATTCTGATGTTCACCACCGACACGACGCCTGGGCAGGCGTTTGACGGGATTTTCTACTTCACGGGCAGGGGCCTCAACTGGGATATGTACGGGCACAATCCGGGTTCTTCGGACATGCTGGCCACGCTTCCCTGTACCGCAGATGCCAACGGGTACAACACCGGCGCCCCCAGCGCGCTGAACTATTACGAGTGGTGCCAGGACCACAACAAGCCGATGCAAAAGGCTCCCTTCGGCGACGTGGCCACCGGCGGCCCGGCAACTCTGCCCGATGCAAACATCTTCACCAATGGCGCGTGGTACGGCGGCACTCCCTACCTGGGTCCGGATGCGACCCTGCGCGCGGGCAATCCCGCCTGCGACACCACCACCAATGCGAACTGCACCCTGTTGCAGCCTACCAACATCCAGGCCAACCCGGCCAACGAGCGCGGCTGGGCATTCATGTGGCACTCGCACAACGAGCGCGAGATTACGACCAACAACGTTTTCCCCGGTGGAATGCTGATGATGATGCTGGTTGATAGCCGGGAATTTGTGATTGACGAGTCGAACTAACTGAGGAGAATAGCGATGCGATCCAACTATCTCGAAGAAACTCTGAAGACAGCTGTCCTCGCCCTAACCATTCTCCTCCTCGGAGTGGGTGTGTCCGGTGCCCAAGTCAATCTGACGGCGCAGCCGACCAGCCTGACCATGCCCGATGGCTCCACGGTGCCGATGTGGGGCTACAGCTGCGGAACCTTCGTGACCGGCCAGGTCGGGACCTGCGCGCCGTTGCATCCAGGCGCGACCGGCTGGTCGCCGGTGGTGATTACCGTTCCCACCGGACAACCGCTGACCATCAATCTGACGAACCTTCTCACGTTTACGCCGACCGGCAGCACGACCGCGAACACCGTGCCCACGTCGCTCGTCATCGTGGGTCAGGTGGGCGGCGGTCTCGGGTCTTCGGGCGCGACCTGCGGAGGCGCGGCCGCCAGCGGCGGCGCGACCTGCACGGCGAGTCCGACCCACGCCCAACTGGGGGTGACCTGGTCCACGTTGAACACGCCCGGGGGCACAAACCCAACCTTCACTCCGCCGCCGCAGGGAGCGCGCTTGCAGTCGTTCGCCACCGAAGTGGCGGAGGGAGCGACCACGCCGCTGACCTGGTCGACCCTGCGGCCAGGCACGTACCTGCTGGAGTCTGGTACGCACCCGTCCATTCAGGTTCCGATGGGTCTGTATGGAATCCTCGTGGTCACGACCGCGCCCACGGCGTCGGTATCTACCACGGGAATTAGCACCGAGACGGCAGCCGGTACCGCTTATCCGGCCGTGGGGACTACTCCCGCCGTGACCTACGATGCGGAAATTCCGCTGGCCTTCGGTGAAATCGACCCGGTGCAAAATAGAACCGTCTTCGCCGCAGTGAACACGGTCGGATTCAGTGAGACCAAGGTATGGTCGGGCCAGCCAGGCGGGTGCGGCTACCCAGGGGCAGGAAATACCAATTACCTGACCTGTTATCCCCCGGCGGTGAACTATACCCCGCTGTATTACACGATCAATGGAGTGGCGTTCACCAAGAGCAACGCCGCGGCGTCGCTGTTCTCTACATTCCCCAACAACACATCGACCGCCACCGGAAAAGTCCTGGTACGGCTGGTGAATGCCGGCTCGCGCATGCACGTGCCTTCGATGGTGGGAGAGCAAACCACGCAAGCGGTCGCCGGGTTGCCTCCGGTGCTCAACGGCTTCTCGATCATCGCGGAAGACGGCAACCTTGCACCGGGCGCTCCCAAGGTGCAGAGCGACGTATTTATGGCCGCGGGCAAGACCTTCGACGTGATGATCAATGTGCCTGCGAGCGGTGCAAAGGCTCTTCCGATCTACGATCGTGAATTGAGCCTGTCGGGCAACGCGATTGCGCGTGACGCCGGGATGCTGGCCTACATCGGCGTCAATGGCGCCGGACTCCCGGCTGCTCCTGCATTCGCGCCGGCAGTGGCCAATGCGGATACCTACAACTCCTTGACTCCGTGCGCTGCAACTCCGTGCTCGGCATTCATGGTGTCCGATCCATCCAAGGGAGTCATCGCCAATGACGTCAATGTCTACGGCGTTCAGCTCCTAACGGCGCCGACCCACGGCACGCTGGCTCTTAATGCAAACGGCACCTTCGCTTATGTTCCCAGCGCCGCCGGAACCGCGGCGACGCCGGACTCCTTTGTATACTGCGCGAACGGTTCGGTTACGGCCGCGCTGTGCTCCTCCGGGGTAACCGCTACCGTGACCCTGGGCGCTGCGACGCTTGAGGCGCCGACCGGCATCACCGTGCTCAACAGTTCCTACACGTCAACCATGGCTACCTATCTGGCCATCAAGACCCCGGGAGTCCTGAGCGGTGCCCAAGACGCAGCCGGCTATGCTCTTACCGTGGCCATCTCAACCGTCGTACAACCCGCGGGTGTAACCATTCTGGCGGATGCAAACGGCGGGTTCACCGCGACGGCCCCCGGTGCGGGGACCTACACCTTCACCTTCCGGGCGCAGAACTCACAGGGAACCCTCAGCCCCCCTGCGACCGTGACCCTCACCTTCCCCACGCCGACCAATCTTCAGGTGACGGTTCTGGACGGCAACGACAAGACAACGCAAATCACCGACTATCGCTGGATCATTGAGGAAGACAGATCTTTCTACGTCAATCCCGCCACCACAGCGAATACCGGAACGACCATCGTTCCAACCTTGGGAGTCAATTTCCATACCAGCAACATGCCGTTCGTGGCGCAAGGTTGCACGGGAGCGCAGTCCTGCGAAGGGGGCCAGACTGTATTGAATCCCGCGACGGGCGCGCATGTGGGTGCGGTGTGCGATGTCAGCAATGGCGTCTGCCGGCCCGACACGGCAGGAACTGGAATGACGCCGGTACTTCCTGGCGAGGTCGCTCTGGATCCCGCCAAGCGCTATTACATCTCCGTTTTGCCGGGCGACGCAGCCAACCCGTTCTATAACGCGGGTCCGGTAGGCCATGGCATGGGCGGCGCCCCAATCAGCTGTAACCCGGTACCGCCGGTGAGCACCTGCACTTTCCCGACGGCCGTTACAGTGCTGACCCAGCCCTCCCCATACCCGCCGTCGAAACTGTCTGTGTTTGTCTTCGAGGATGACTTCCCGCTCAACGGCGAGCAGGATGGCGGTGGCGGAATTGACGTCTTGTCGCCCCAAGAGCCTGGTCTCGGCGGCTTCCAAATCCACCTTTGGGATGCGATGGGTGGCAACGGCGATTTTACCGGACAGATGACCTACGACATGTTCAACCAGCCGCTGTCCAACAGCCTGGCGGGAACCCTCGATCCGGTTACCGGGAACGACGCCTGCCCGGTTTCGGTGAATCCGCGGCAAAGCACAACCGACCCAACGCAAACGGGCATCACCGGCATGATCGTCACCTGCCCGAAATACGAGTCGGATGGCAAGACCCTATCGCCGCTGGCGGGCCAGGCCGTGATTGCCAACCTGATGCCAGGACGATTTGGCGTGATTGCTACCCCGGGAGCCGACCGGATTGCAAGAGGGGAGGAGTGGCTCCAGACCAACACTCTGGACGGCCAGAAGGCGCACGATTCTTTTGTCCGCATCGGCGAGCCTAGCTTCTTCCAGGAGTTCGGACCGGCCGGATACCACGTCAGCATCGGTTTTGCCAACCCGGCGATCATCAATAGCCGCCATGCCGCCGTTTGCAACCTCACCGACGCGTTCATCACGGGCAGCAACTGCACCAATACCGTCACCGGCAGGGTCGTGGGCGAGCGCCTGAGCCGGACGCCGGATGAGAGACTGTACGAGAGCGGTTCGCACGATTCCTTCTATTGGACGCAGTGCTTCGTGAGCTTTGGAGACGCCGACGGCGAAGACTTCGCGTTCACCAAGTGCGCCGCGGACGGAACCTTCACCCTCACGGGTCTTCCCGATGGCGATTGGAGAATTACCACCTTTGACCAGTGGAACGATCAGCTGGTGGACGGCCTTTCGACGCCGATCAGACTGGACCACACCAACCCTAACTCCGGCAAGATTGGAGATATCGCCGCCACCCAGTGGCAAACCAATCTCTATACGCGGACCTTCATGGATGACAACAAGGACGGCATTTCCCAGGCTACTGAGGCGGGACTTGGCCTGCTTAACGTCGCTGTCCGGCTGCGTGACGGCAGCCTGGAAAACCTGATCGTCACCGACTTCACCGGCACCGCCAATTTCAACGAGACCTTCCCGTTGTTCAGTTGGTACACGGTTGAGACCGACACAACCCGTTACAAGAACACCGGCACCCACGTGGTCTACGACGTGGGCGGCCCCGCCGACGGCACGCTGACCACCTGCGGAGGCCCTCTACCCGGCGCCGGCTACCCGCCGTGCGGAACCTCCGCGATTGCCAAAAATCTGGCGAACACGGTGGAACAGGTCTCTCTGCCCACCAACCTGCGTGTACCGGGGGCGGTCTACTGCGCAGGGGCGGACTGCACCGGCAAAACGATTCAGACTCCCGTCAGCGATCCGCCAAGCGTTTGCACGACGAACAGCACGGGCGCGACCACGTGTTCGACCAAACTTAGCTCCGGCCGCATCGATCCGCCGTTTGTGGGTGTGGAGGGCTGGCAGGGTTTCCCGGGCCAGAATAATTTCATCGAATTCGGCAAGGAGCCCTATGCTGCCGGCGAGAACGGCGGTATCAAGGGCCACGTCGTCTATGCCTCCACCCGTCCGTTTGACGATCCACAAATGCTGGTTCAGACGCAATGGGAGCCTCTGGTTCCGCACGTCACCATCAACCTCTACCAGGAGGGCTTTGCCCTAGACGGAGTCACCCCAACCCGCACGCTGGTCGACACGACCCAGACCACCAGTTGGGACGATTGGGCGCAGGGTTTCCGGTCGAATGGCATCCCCAACATGAACTGCCCGGGCCAGGGGGCAACCGGCGGAGCAATCCCGGATCTGTTCTACTTCTCATTGTTTAACCAGCCGGACTATCTCGACGTGTACAACAACCAGCACAGCGGTACTCCGTTGCACACGCTCCCGAACCACTCGCAGTTCAAGTGCTATGACGGCATGCACAACTGGAATCAGATCCAGCCGGCCCCCTACGACGGCATGTATCAGTTCCCCAGCGTGACCTCCGTTAATGTCGCGACGGGAAAGCCCAACGGCACCAATTGCATGATTTGCAAGCCGAACACTGCCGTACCTACTTCGGATTTGTACTACGGACTTCCGATGCTCCCCACCGGCAAGTACGTGGTGGAAGTCGTCGTGCCTCCAGGCTATGAACTGGTGAAAGAGGAAGACAAGAACATTCTGATCGGCGACAATTACATTGCGCCGGTGACCCAGCAGTTCGGCGGCCTGGGCAATGTATTCATTGTTCCCGATCAGGCTCAGATTGGCGCCGCCTACAACCCGAATAGCGCGCAGAATCCCACGCAGAGCTTCGGGGCCCAGCCAACCAATGGAATCGTACCTGGATTTGTGCCTGAGCCGGTTTGGCCGTGCGTCGGCGAAGCCCGCATCGTTCCCGACTACATCAGCCTGTACCCGCAGTCCAAACAGGTAGCGCCCTTTGCCGGAGCTACCCGCAACCTGTGCGACCGCAAGGAAGTGACGCTGAGCGACCAGATGGGCGCGATCGCGAAATTCTTCCTCTACACCTCGACCCACATCGCCTCCAAGTTCACCGGCGGCATCACCGACGACTACACTTCGGAATTCGATCCCTTCTCTCCGCAGTTCGGCGAGAAGTTTTCTCCGCCAGACCTGCCCATATCGATCAAGGATTGGGCCGGAAACGAAACCAACCGCGTGTATGCGGACCACTGGGGATCCTACGACGGAATGACGTACTCGACCTGGGAAGTCAACCCGCCCAACCCGACCGGGTATGCGCCCACGATGATGGTGGTTTGCATGAACGACCCCGGACCGATTCCCGGTCCCGGCGGAAGTTTGATCACCGATCCGCTGTTCACGCAGGGTTACAGCCAGTTCTGCTACGAACTGCCGTTCATGCCGGGGACGACCCAGTACCTCGATACCCCGGTCGTGCCCACGTCCGCTTTTGCTGGTGCGGGCTACAACAATGTGGACTGCGCCTACCCGGATGCCACGCCGGCCATCAGTGAAGTGGATGGCGACGGAGCAGGACCCTGGGTGAGCCTGCCCGGTAACACTCTCACCATCACCGCGTTGGGCGACCAGGCCGTGCCCAACAATGCATACTCCGGCCCCTCGGCCACCACGGCTCCCTACAACGCCAAGACCATCACTCGCCACTACGGGTTTGGCGGGACACAGGGAACCGGGAGGGTGACCATCGGCGGGATGAATGCGACTGTTACGTCTTGGAGTGACAACCAGATCAAGGTCACTGTGCCCGCCGGCGTGCCCGCATGTGCCATCCAGCAGCAGGCCCAATACGGAGGCTCGGCTGCGCAGTGCGGTCAACTGGTCATCACGGCAGGCAACGGCAGGCAGTCGATCGACGCCATTACCGTCACCGTTGGCGGCAAAGCGCCGACCCACGTCGCTGCCTCGGCCTCGATCCAGGGTGCAATTGACGCGGCCCAGCCGGGCGACTTGATCATCATCGACCCGACTTGCCCTGCCACCGGCTGTACCGCCGGTGCGACCACCAACACGAGCGCTGCCCACAACGAGTTGCTCCTGATGTGGAGGCCGGTCCGGTTGCAAGGTGTCGGCGCGGCCAGCACCATCATCAACGCCAATACTCATCCAGCGGGCAAGCTGGATGTCTGGCGCCGGCAGGTGAATTGCCTGTTCGGATTGGCGATGAACGGTTCACCCATCACCGCCACGAATACGTTTGATCCGACCAACAACTTCACCTGCTCGACGGCCATGAATGCCGCAGTGGATCGTTTACCGCTGGAGGCAACCGTGGGCTGGGACGCCAGCCTCAACGGCAACCTGGCCGAGTTGTTGCAAGAGCCCTCGCTGATGGGCGCGCTCGAAGGAGCAGGCATTACGGTCCTGGCCAAAGGAGTCGACTTCCACGGACAGAATCCCTACGACCCCACTCTTCTGGGCGGGTTCCCCACCGGCACGACTCTGCTTACGACCGGCAGTTGCGGGTCCACTGCAGGGCCGAATCCATTCCCCAGCAACTTCCAATGCAATCCGTCGAGCATCGATGGCTTGGGCATCACCAACAGCTCGCAAGGCGGCGGCGGCATCTTTGTGCACGGCTGGGGCCATAACCTGCAAATTGCCAACAACCGGATCTACAACAATGCCGGCACGCTTTCGGGCGGCATTAACCTGGGTCAGGGTGAATTCCCACCTGCCTACCTCCAGGGCAGCGCCACCAACGCGGCCCCCGGTTCGTGCCAGACCAGCCCCGTCGCGGGTGTTGAGCTGGCTTACTGTCACAACCTCAACGTGAACATGCATAACAACTACGTCTCTCTGAACTCTTCCACCGGTGACGAGCTGTTCTCAGCCACGCCGGCAGGGGCAGGCGGAGTCAGCTTCTGCACGGGGTCCGACTATTACAAGTTCAACAACAACTGGGTATGCGGCAACCTGAGCAGCGGTGATGGCGGCGGCATCGGTCACCTTGGATTCAGCTACAACGGTGACATCGAGCACAACGCAATCCTGTTCAATCAGAGTATCAACCCGACCATCCCAGCCAACGGCGGTGGCATCATCGTCATGGGTGCCCCCGACGTTGATCCTCCGTGCGGCACCAACACCGATGCAGACTGCGTGCCTCCACTCGGCACCGTTGGACCGAGCGACGGCGTTGGTCCCAACCTGGTCATCAATGCCAACCTGATTATGGGCAACGCTGCCGAAAGCGGCACGGGCGGCGGCGTGTCCTTCCAGAGCGTCAACGGCGCCGATGTGATTGCCTTCCCCAAAACGCCCGCGCAATGGTACTCAGTGACGTTTACCAACAATATCGTGGCCGATAACGTTGCCGGATGGGACGGAGCCGGAGTCTCGCTGCTGGACGCGCTCAATACCAACGTCGTCAACAACACGATTGTTTCCAACACCAGCACCGCCTCCGCGGGCATCCTGTTCAACACCATCGGCGGTCCCCTGGCCAGCCAGCAGGGCCCGACCTGTACTTCAAACTGCGGCACCACTTCGAAACCTCAGGTCGCCGGACTGGTAAGCCTCCAGAACAGCGCCGTTTTGGAAGCCAATCTCCCCGCGGGCGGGGTCACCTGCCCCGCGGGCCATTACGCGGGTACAACCGCCACCAATGGGACCTGCGCGAAGGCCTCCTATCCGCTCCTGGCGAACGATGTATTCTGGCAGAACAGTTCGTACTACATCGGCGTGGGAGCTTTGAGCACGACCTACCAGCAGAATGTAGTCGCGCTGTATAACGCCTTCACCACGACGCAAGTGGCAACCGAGTCCGCCACCGGTGCGTGCCTGCCCGGTCGAAGCTATTGGGACATCGGCGTGCGCGGCGACACCGGACCGGCCAACCACGCTTCCGGGGTCACGCTTGCCCCGACGTACTCGGTGCTGACCGACGCCGCGGACTATCCCGGTTCGAATAACTTGGGCTCGAACCCGACCTTTGTCAGCCAGTATTGCGACGGTTCGCGGACTCCTCCGGAATTCAAGTTGTCCGGCTGGCAAGTGCCTCCCGGCATTTCCGACGCGACCGTGCCTAACCCAGTCTTCAACCTGACTCCAGTGGCAACCGTGGACGAAGGCAACAACTGGATCAATCTGCGGTGGGGCCCGTTGGCCCTGTCCAACCCGGTGACCGGCGCCACGCTCGCAAACTATGCATTGGCGGCCAATTCACCGGCCATCAATTACATCCCGAACACCTCCCCGACCTTCAGTATCGCGCCGTCTACGGACTTCTTCGGAAATCCGAGGCCGGATTCAGGCAACGCGAGTCACATTGACGTCGGTGCGGTCGAATTCGTCTCGGGCAGTACAGCGGTCGCGACTGGTTTCGTTACACCTGCTGGGCAGGTGCAGTTCGGTCCTGTCTTAGTCGGCACGACCAGCGCGACACGCAACGTGACGCTCCACAGCAACGGCACCGCGCCCCTGACGGGAATCGCGCTGACCTTTGAGGGACCGTTCGCGCGCTCGACGACGGCACCCGGCACCTGCGGGACGACTCTGGCTGCGGGAGCAACCTGCACGATCGGCGTCGTTTTCCAACCGCTCACGGCCGGCCCAGCAAGTGGCTCGCTCATCATCGTGACTTCGGGGACGTTGACCGGTTCACCGGTAACTCTGACTGGAACCGGCGTCCTGCCGACGTGGACCCCGTCGTCGCACAACTTCGGCACTGTGACCAGGGGAACTGCCGGTCCGTTCACGTTCTTCCTGCTCACCAACCCAGGGAACGACACCCTGACTGGCATCAACCAAGCCGTTCTCGGTGGAGCGAATGCGAATGAGTTCACGATCATTCCTTTGCTCTCGACTTGCGGCCCAGCGGGCAATGGCCAGTTCTTCTCTCAGACGACACTGGCACCGGGCGGGTCCTGCCTCGTGACGGTTCAGTTCACGCCCCAGACAGGCCAACCGACTGGTGCCCAGAACGCGACCCTTTCCGTGACGGACGTGTCTGGCACTCAGTTCGCTACCTTGACAGGAACGGCGCGGTGAGGTCGATGTAGACAAGTAATAGCGATGCTGCTCGCGGGAGTCACTCGCGGGCAGCATCGTTTTGTTGACAAGAATTTCTCGGGAGCAAGATCGGCTCGGTCACTTCTCCCCTGCCGGGCTGGAGTGCTCGAATCCAGAACTGACGTGGTTTAGAATGGCGAACAAGGAAAGGGTCCAACCATGAAGATCTTTCGCATCACATGTCTGTCTGCAGCCCTCGCACTTCCACCCTTGGCGTTGGCCAAGCTTGCACTGCCCAACGACCTCTTTGGGAAAGTCGAGGGAACCCTGGATTTCTGCGCTCAGGCGAATCCGCAGTCGGCCGCGAAGTACCAGGAGCAAAAAAAGGCTCTCGTTCAAGGCGCCTCGGACCAGGAATTGACCGAGGCCCGTGCCAGCAAGGAATACAAAGAGGGCTATGACGCCGCCACTGACGAAATGGGGAAACAACCCAAAGACCAGGTAAAGAAGGCGTGCGCAGCAGTGCTGGCGCCAAAGAACTAGAGATCACCTCGGGTACGGCACGTAAGTGACATTGACCCCGGTGCCGCTGCCGCATCAGGATAACCAGATGTTGATGCAGTCAAGCCAGAGTACGGGAACGCGATTGCGGTCGGGAGCAATCGAGAGCAACGCGTTGAGCCGCGCGTTCGAAAGGAAATCAGCCGCAGCCAGTCGGCTCCTGCTGGTTGGGGCCTTGCTCGCGAGCAGCGTCGTTTTCTCGAGAGCGCAGTCGCCTGCCGACAAAGAGCAGCCTGCTGCCGGGGCCGGGAAGCCTGCGGTGACCGGGTCTCCCTATCGAAATCAGCCCAGTCGCATTGCGAAAAAAGCTCGCGCGTACTACGGACTGGTCTGGGGCGTCGAAGGCCTCAGCGTCAAGGTCGTGGAGTCGGGCGAGATGATCAGGTTTAGCTACCACGTTTTAGACCCGGAAAAAGCCAAGCCCCTCAACGACAAAAAGGTCGAGCCTGTCCTGATCAGCCCCGACAAGAGGGTGAAGCTGGTCATCCCGTCGCTCGAAAAGGTCGGGCAATTGCGGCAGAGCGCCACGCCCGAGGCGGGAAAGTCCTACTGGATGGCTTTCTCGAACAAGGGCGGCGTGGTGAAACGCGGCGACCGGATAAACATCGTGATCGGGAATTTCCACGCGGACGGACTCGAAGTCGAGTAGCTGCCTGGCCCGAGTGAAAACGCCTTTTTAAGGTTGAGCAAGCCCGTGGGGCGCTCACTGGGAAGGCGAGCGGTTTTTTTGAAACGCGTGCATTTTGTTTTGTGCGATTCCAGTGCTTGTCGTACCTCCCTCCCCGCATGATGCCTCACGTCCTCGACACAGTTGCATGGACCAAGGACAAGGAACAGATCCAGACGACAGCCTCGAATCAAGCAGGGACGATTCGCAGCGCCAGCTTGGGCATGCCACCGATTGGAGGCGTGGATCGCCATGGTGTGGGCCGGTCGCGATGCCCCATGCGAAGTCGAAGCACGAGCATCAGTCATTGGGTTTCGGATTGCTGACCTATGTCAGCCAAAGGAGAATGATATGACGTTCAGAACCGCGTCCGCGATGATGGTGGTGCTTCTTGCAACAGCGGTTTGGGCCCAGAGTACCCCGCCGCTGACCCAACCGGCAGGCGGCAGGCAGGCAGTCGTTGCCACCAGGGGCAAGTCAGATGCCCAGAGCCAAACCAACGGCGTGCAGGTTCCGATCACACCTCGGCAACGCATGCAAGTGATGCAGGAGACCCTTACCAGAATGCACGGGCTGCTGAAACAGATGCGCGCCAAGGCCGCTTCGAGTGGCTCCAGGGATCCGCTTGCCAAAGCCAACCTTGACATGTGGGAATTGATGCTGGGCCAGCTGGACCAGCAATTCGAGCAGCTACGGATCGCGACCCTCCGGGCTGACCTCGACGCTCGCCGGGCTTCCCTGTACAAGCAGGCGGACGAGAGGGCAGCGGCGGCGGCCCGCCTCGCTGCCGCACAGGGTTCAGGTGCTGCTGCCGAACAGGCCGCTGGAACGACCGCGCCGGGTACTGAAGCGAGCAAGGCCGGTCAGGCTGCGACGGGTGCAGCAGCGGATCGAAATCCTCAACCGCCGTCAGCCCGTGACGCTGCCTCGCCAAAACAGGACTGAGTCTTGCCGCGGAATAAAAGGCATTGCTGTGTCGTAAGGCACGCAATTCGACCGGAAGCCGTCCGGCGAGCTTTTGTCAAAGGCGAAGTTGCCAAGGAGGGATTCGGTGCATCGCAAGCTTAGTAGATGCCCGACACAAAAACCGATGAAACCACGCTTCTTGAAAACCATGTTCACGTTCGTTCTCGTTCTCGGAGTCTGTTCAGGCATGCGCCCTCGCGGCTATGCCCAAGCCCGGTCGGGCGCGATAGCCAGCCCTCGCCGTCTGCGGCAAGGGCTGACTTTGGAGGATCAAGTCAGGAACCTGACCCGGGCGCTGGACTTGGATTCGACTCAACAAGACAAGGTGAAGGTGATTCTCGAGTATCGTCAGATGCGACTGCGTCGGGTTTATGAGAACAGGTCGCTTTCTGCTGTGGATCGGTTTACCGCGCTCAAAGCGGTGCATGAAAGGTCAGACGATCAGATCAGGCACATTTTGAACCCCGAGCAGGCAGGCAAGTTCGAGCAGTTTCGGCACGGTGCGCTACCCCAGACTCAGCCAAAGCCTGAATAGCGGGCAAGATCTCTGAATGAAGATCGCCGAAGCAAGATCGCTGAAGGAAGATCGCTGCCCATCGCACCGACCGCACCTCGAAGGATGTTCAGGCCAGCGGGTGATCTTCCTGGCGGTCGCCTGCCTCGCAATCAGAGAATGGGACCAAGGTGTCGCCGGGGATGAGAGACCCGCGGCAGGTCTCAGTTGCGCGTCGAGCACCTATGGCGGATGAGGACAATGCTTTCAGCTGTCATCTTTTTTCTACCCACTCCAACAAGGGTGTATCCAGAACAGGTTGTATCCCGGTGACGGTTGACCAACATGCGAAGGTTCCAGGCTATTGCTTCTGAAAAATCCGGCGGCGCATGGATCAACCTGAAATCACCATCGGATTCTCAGTCGAGGGGCAGACCGAGCCAGCTCCGCTTTCAGAGAGCGAGCCGTGTCCGGTCTGCCAAAAGCCGCTCGTAGCGCACAGCAAGGAGGAAGTTTTCGGCTGCGGCGGAAAACAACGAGAAGAACTGCCAAACCCCGGACAGCCCCAACGCTTTTAAGATATTCCTGCCGACTGACGTACCTGCTGCGGGGTCGCTTCTACGCCAATTCCCACTCCTCTAGCCGCATCCCGGCGTAGCTTCCCAATGGGGTCTCCCGCCCCCACCTGGTTTCTCCTGACTCCCACGTTGAAGTGGACCGGGACATCTCGCATTTTTTGATCCCTCCACTCGAATTGCCCTCCAAGGTGCAAACTTCTGCGGTCATGGTTACTTTCGTGCCATAAGATGCCCAACGTTAAGTTCTTTCAGGACAACAAATTGGGATTGGCTACTCCTGGTACAAAATCTGCTACATCTCAGCATGAATGCTTCAGAGTCGGAGATGATGCGGGCGGTGTCTGATGCCCGCATCCGAGGCGGATGAACCGAACCGCGGGAACTGGAAGCACGTTTTAGGAAGAAAACCTTACGAGGGTAGGAGAGTGTCGATGAAGTCGCGTTTGATGATCTGCATCCTGTTACTTGCACTGTCTGCAGTGCCGGCGTTAGCGGACAGCCTTACACTCACGATTACGAACCAAGGCACGCTAGCCGGGAGTCAGCTGGGCAGCGGAGGTATCAGCGCGTTCTCCGATATCAGCAGCACCCTCATCAGCCTCTACAACTCTCCGATCGCCAGCACAACGGGTGGTTGGCTCGGGTTTAGTACTGGCATGTTCACGGGGAGCCTCGCTCAAGGGCTCAGCTTCACAGGCGGAGAATTCGGGTTCAGCATTGGCGGGGGCGCGGTGATTCTCGTGAATAACTTCATGGGAACCTTGACCAAGATGGGTGACGATTTCAATCTGGTCGGCACGTTCTCCGGCGTCTACCAGGGTGTCCACTTTACGGGTTCCACCAACCAGATCTTCGGCTTCGAAGATGATCACGGCGAAAGCGGCTTCGAGGATCTGCATGGGACGACGACGGTCGTCACCACCGCGGTTCCTGAGCCCGGAACTTTGACGCTGTTCGGTACAGGTTTGATGGCGTTGGCTGGTGCAGTCCGACGGAAATTGCAGGCTGGCCGGGCCGCTTAAGGCGTAGGATCACGTCGCGAGCGCACCCACATCTTTGGTGTTCCGCCAGAGGCATGGGTGCGTTGTTTTGTGGTCGGGCTTGCTGATCGCCGAGTTACGCTTGTCACCAGAACGGGTTACCTGTTGCAGGTCGGGCCGCGCCCCGGGCCTCTGAAAGCCAGGTTGCGTGAGGTTTACCAAGTGCTTCAATCCAGGCCAGTACTTGATCACGATCGACATGCCAAAGAGACGGGAACAGGTCCTTCATCGGGTTTTCAAGAATCTCCGCGCCGGTCAAGACCGTCTGGTTTTTGCTTGACAACGCCCAACGCGGCGTGGTGTAGTCTCTCATTCCAATCTCCCGCTCTGTCGGTTGACGGTCCTGACAAGGGAACGCCAACCCGCACGAGGATCAGAGCTTGGCGAGTAGTTGGATGCGAACCGCAATCCCCCCGCGGCGCGCAAGAGCCCCCCCCTTATTGAGCTGCAGGTCAGCATCACCTTCAGCGATCAACAGAAGAGCCGTGTTTGGAGTTCTCGGTAAATGGCAATTTTGCGCGGTCTGCCGAACCTGGCGATGAAATTATCTGCCGCTCAACACCGGCGTCCTCAGATCGTCGCCGGCGCGCGGGAACCGTCCGTTCCGGCATCGACTCATTCCGATGGGCGTCCTTTCCATCTCCTTATGGCGGGTTTCGAGGCGCTGGATCTGGTCAACGTAGGCCTGATTGTGATCGGCGCAGCGGGCCAGTTGCTTTTGGCCAATCGGACGGCCGAGCAGATTCTTGAGTCCCACGATGGCCTGGAATTAACGCCCCGGGGTGGGGTACGGACCTCGATGAAATCGACGCCAGCCCTGGGTGTGCTGGTGGAAGCGGCTGGAAAGGCACAACCCACCGATGTCCCCGACTCGATTCTTGCGGTTCGACGGCCTTCCGGGAAACGACCTCTTACGTTGGTGATTCGCCCTCTACAAAAGATTTCGTCGAAGCAGGATCCCATGGCGCCCACCGCGCTGGTCTTCGTTCTCGATCCTGAGTTCCCGGTGGAGACCGCGGAAGCGGACTTGCGGCAGCTCTACGGCCTGACCTCCACCGAAGCTTGCCTGGCAAACCTCCTCATGGAAGGCAAGACGCTCGACGAGTGCTGCGAGCTACTCGGCATTCGCCGTTCTACCGCGCGCACCCATCTGCAGCACTTGTTTGAGAAAGTTGGGGTGCAGAGGCAGAGCGAACTGGTCTCGCTGTTGCTGAAAAGCATTGGCCTCGTTCGCACCGGCGTTAAGCCCTTGAAGGGGCGTTCGACGCGTCGACCAGCAAGCCTGTAGGTCCGAGCCGATCCACCCGACACAATCTAACCCAGAGCTGAAAATTGGAAGTTGTTTCGATGTGCTGCGGACCTATGCCCTGCGGGCAGCGGGTTGGGTGATCCGCTCCCGGGGGGATCTTTGGTTGGGCTTTGGCGCAGGGAGCGTTCCGAGAAAATCGAACAGTGACTCCGCAAGGTCAAGCAGCCGGGCATCCTCTGGGGAGTGTCCGCTCCCGTTGCGTTCACGAGCCACTATCTTCTGCAGACGTGCCGACGTCTGGGCGCGGCGCGCAGGGTCTTCCTCCATGGCAAGCCCGTGGCAGAGCTCACGCCAGAGTTTTTTCTGCTCGTCCATCGTCTTCTTCTTCATTCCAGTTTCCGCCCGGTCCGGTTCTTGAGCAGCGCCCGCAACTGACGAAGCAAGTGAGTCGCCATCTCTGACGCGCTTCCTGGAAGAAAGTGGTTCAAAACTGGAGGCTCCGGGTGCAATCGCGGGTTCAAACCCTGACTCGGTTCAAAATGTCAGACTGCATGTCGAAATTCCAGACCTCTCACTGGGGATTACTCGCTGGTGCGTATGGCGTACTTGTTCAGTTTGTAAGCCAGGGCGCTGCGGGAGAGGTTCATGCGTCTGGCCGCCTCGGCTTGCGCTCCCCCGGTCGCCGAAAGAACACGTTGTATCAAATCCTTCTCGGTTTGCTCGAGCAGCGCGGTCAAGTCGAAGGATTCAGGGAGCGGGCTCCTAATCGAGGTTGCCGACAGGTCAGTCCCGCTGCCCGTCAGGATGTTGCCGCGCGTCACCGGAAACTCCTCAACCCCAATTTCCTCGCGGCCGGAAAGGATGTAGGCCCGTTCAATCAGGTTCTTCAATTCGCGCAAGTTGCCGGGAAACCGGTAGTGCTTGAGATTTTCGAGCGCCTGCGGACTGATCGTGCGCGGCGTGAGGTTGAGTTCGGCCGCGACCTGCCGCGAAAATAAGTCCAGCAGTCCGGGGATGTCTTCCGGGCGTTCGCGGAGCGGTACCAGGTGTATCGGCACTACCGCCAGCCGGTAGAAAAGGTCCTCCCGGAACAGTCCGTCCCGTACGCGCTGCTCCAGATCCCGGTGAGTCGCGACCAGCACGCGCACATCAACTTTCCGGGGCCGGGTCGATCCCACGCGGAGCAGCTGGCCTTCGGTGAGCACGCGCAAAAGTTTGGCTTGTGCTGTCAAAGACATCTCGCCGGCCTCATCCAGGAAGAGCGTGCCTCCGTTCGCTGCTTCGAACAATCCGGCCCGGCTTTGGTCCGCTCCGGTGAACGCGCCTTTTTCATGCCCGAACAGTTCGCCCTCAAGCAACGTCTCGGTGAAAGCCGCGCAATTGACCGCGACGAATGAGCCCTGGGCGCGGGGTGAATTGCGATGAATGGCCCGCGCCACCAGTTCCTTGCCAGTGCCGGTTTCGCCGGTGATCAGAACCGTGGCATTGGTGGGTGCGACTCGCGCGATGCGTTGGCGCGCCTCGCGGATGGCAGGACTATCTCCGAACAGATCCCAGCCTCTTTCCAGGCGTCCGACCGCGTTGCGCAGCGACAGGTTCTCACGCAACAACCGGGTGCGCTCGCAGGCTCGCTGGGCGGCGGCCCGGATGACCTCAGGCTGGAAAGGCTTGGTTAAGAAATCGAACGCGCCTTGCCGCATGCTCTCGACCGCCAATTCGATCGTGGCGACCGCGGTGAGCACGATCACCGACAGCGATGCATCCGCCTGCCGGGCGGCCTCGAGCACCTGCAGGCCATCGCCATCCAGCATGCGCTGATCGGTGAACACCGTGTCGAAGTCATTGCCGCCCAGCGCGGCCCGGGCCTCCTCAACCCCGCTGGCCTCGAACATCTCGTGGCCATCGCGCCGGAGGTTTGAGGCCAGGATCCTTCGTGTGTTGGGCTCGTCGTCGACCAGCAGAATGGTTCCCATGTCAATCGCTGCGGTTGCCGGATTGGCCGTTCGGCGCAGGCAGAGAGAACGAGAAGCAGATCTTTTCCGGCTCGTTGCCGGTGAGCACCAGATCCCCGCCGTGCGCGCGAGCGATATTGCGGGCAATGGAGAGGCCGAGCCCGGTCCCCTTGGACTTGGTTGTGAAAAATGGTTCGAAGATCAGGGCTTGCTCCGAGTCAGGAATCGGATTGCCGGAATTCTCGGTATCGATCCATACCTGGTGATCCCGCGCATAGGCCCGGACGGTAACCGTGCTTTCGGGCGGGGCAGCCTCCACCGCGTTCAGCACCAGGTTGATGAGCGCCTGTTGCAGTTGGCCGGGGTCGGCCTCGGCGGTGAGAGCGTCGCTGGCGACCACTTGAATGCCCACGTCTTTTGCAGAAGCACTGGCGCGGCAGGCGTCGTTTACGTAGCCTGCCATGTCACGGATCGAAGTGGCGGCTAGCTTCGGTGGCCGCGGGTGAGCGTAGGTGAGAAAATCGGTGGTCAAGGCGACCAGACGGGACGCCTCCTCGGAGGCGATCTCGTACATTTCATGCTTTTCCGGTCCCTGCAATTGCTGGGCAGTCGCAATGGAAGTGGAGATCAGCGAGACCGGGTTGCGGATCTCATGCGCAATCGCGCTGGACAGGCGTCCGACCGCCGCCAGTTTTTCTTCGAGCAGGAGTTGTTCGCGAGCGTGGTGCAGGTCGAGCAGGTTCTCGGCCAGGCGTTCTTCCTTCTGGCGCAGATCGCGGACCAGCAGCCAGACGACAACGCCGACCATGGCAAAGATCAGGCTTCCGATCCCGGCCTCCAGATACTCGGTTGGTTCGAGCGGTTGATGACGCTGAAAATAGAGCCAAACCCACAGGAAGTTGAAACAACCCGCCACCGTGACGACGCCGGCAACCGTGATCACAGGAAAACGGAACGCGGACTGGAGGACAGGCACGATCATCAGGATGTAGTACGGACTGTCTTCGGTATCGCTCAAGACGGCCAGCAGCACGGCAACCAGCAAATTCAGAGCAATCGATGTCCAGGTGATCTGCGTTAGGGCTCCGGTCGACAGGGGCCGCGAATGGCGCCGCAGCCAGACCAGCTGGGCGAGGTTCAGAAAAAGGGTGGCGAAAAGGGCCGTGACGAGTTCCCCGCTGGGCTTTCCCCAGTATTCCGCAAAGAGGCTGTGAGCACACAGCAACAGAGCCAACAACGCCAGGTTCAGGCCGACGAAGATCGTACCTTGGCGCTGAAACGCCGCGAGCCCCGACGCCAAAGTGGATGAATCCGAATCGGGTTTCGTGAGCACCTGGGGCCTTGTCTCGGAACCGTAGCGCAACGACTTGCCCTGCCACCATGGGACTGCGATATTTTCATCCTAACCGACTCGGCGATCGAGCCGCGAGCAACTCGAAGCCAGCGACCTGTCGCGGTGCGGCAGGACGGCCGCGGCGAACGCACGGCGGGCTATTCCAGGGTTTCGCGTGCGCGCTCGGCTAGTTCGATCAGGCTTGCTCGGTTCCGAACGACGACCGCTTTCCGCTGGGTCTGGATCATTCCGCGCTGTTCCCAATCACAAAGCAGACGGCTCACGGTAAACAACGTGGTGCCGGTCATCTGTGCGAGTTCTTCGCGCGACAAGTCGATGCGCACGGCAAACTGCTCCGAATAGGGTGTCTGCTCGAGCAGTCGAACCAGCATGCGGGCCAGTCGCGGAGCGACTTGCTCGGTGGCCATCTCCAGGAAGCGCTCTTCCAGAATCCGCAAGCGCTCTGCAAAAATTCGCACCGTGTTGCGCCGGAGAGCAGGGAACTGGTCCTCCAGCAGCTCAAACTTACGGGCCTCCCAAACCAGCACCGTGCACGGCTCCAGAGTCTGCGCAGTCAGAAAATGCGGAACACTGGGCTGGGCCCCGAGTCCGCCCAGCACCTCCCCGATGCCCTTCACCCGCAGGATGACCTCGGCTCCAGACCGGCTGAGTTGGGTCACTTTCACGCGTCCCGAGGCCAGCACCGTCACCGACCGGACCGGATCGCCTTCCCGGAAAATTGTCTGCCGGCGATCAAAGCGCGCTTCGCGCGCGCGCTTTGCGATCTCGGCGCATTCCGGGACCGACAAGCCCCGGAACAGGGGAGACAGCTGGATGCAGTCCACTCGGGCGGCCAGAGAGCTGACCTCGGCTCTGGGCTGCTCGGTCGTTGCCGGTGGGCATTCAAGGCTAGCGCGACGCAGTTGCGCCAGCGTCGGTCGTTGCGTGGCGTCGGATATTCCGCCGACGTCCGGACGCAGGTTGACCTCGTCCGAAAGCTGCTTGCGAACATTCACACTTGCCATTCTGAGTTGCTTCCCCAAGCAAAAGGTGGCGGCCTTTTGGCAGTCAGCCAAAAGATGCGACCAGACCACGTGAACGAAACGGGGAGGGCGAGCCGAGCGTCAAAACAGAGCCAGCGCAGTTCTGCCTCGCCGGCTGATAAGACCCAACGCGGAGCCCAAGGGGGGACCCGCAGACGCTAACGGGCTGGGGCTCTTGCGACTGTAAAGGACATACGCACGCGTGTTTCCAACCGATCCGCCGGCATCGTGCCAAATAAAACAATGGTTTACAGAGGCACATCATGCGGTTGAATGATTAATTGTAAAGAATTCTTTACAAATTATCGGGCACTTGTAAAGAAATCATTACATCGTGATCTGCTGCCAGAGCGGAGGTGAGTGCGCGCCCTGCGAGCCGGTCGTCAGGAGCATCCTTAAAGGTTTGTGCATTTCATAAGTCGATGCATTCCTGACCGTGATCCTGTGGCAGTCTGCCGCAGGAGAACCCGAAAATCCCGAGCATTTCGTCCACGGTGGCTTCCCGCGGGCGTTCGGTTCGAGATTTATCAGCCTTCTTTGCTGCGGAGCAAAGATCGCAATCCAGCGTGCCAGTACGCTCACCGAGCATGAGGGGGCGGGCTCCACCCCCTTGCCAGGTGAGGAGGTAGCATGGCCACGCGAAAGTTCTTCGAGGTTTGGTTGCCCGCGCTGCTGGTCTGTCTTGTCAGCGCAGCCGCGATCGCTCAGTCATTCCGGGTGCAGTGCCCGATCGGCACCAGTCTCCACCCCGCAGGCGGAACCAAGGCTAAGCCGGTTCCGAACGCAGCGATCAAATGCCAGGAAATTTCAGGGGGCGACGGATTCGCCACGATGGGCGACGGTCGCCAGATCTATCTGTTTGGCTTCGGTCCCCTCTCCGGTCTGGAAAACATCGCCAACGGTCTCCCCGGTACCGTTTCCGCGGCCGATTTCAACGAGCCATTCGATCCCAATTCGTTCTTGCTCGACAACTCGGGGAATCCGACGGCGGGCGCGAATCCGAACTACAGCCCCAACGGGGCCCTCATGGATCCGAAGGGAATGATGGATGTCGGCGTACTGAATGCAAATTTTCCCGCACCGCTGATGGCCATCGACGAAGACGACGAGTTCTTTCTCACTCTGACCAACGTCGGCATGATCATGCGGCCCGACCTGTTCGAGCAGCACACCGTGCACTTCCACGGCTACCCGAACGCCTCCTCCTTCTTCGATGGTGTGCCCGACGCCTCGGTGGCAGTCAACATCGGGGGCAGCATGACCTACTACTACACGGCTCCCGACGCCGGCACCTACTTCTGGCATTGTCACATCACGCCTCCGGAACACTTGCAGATGGGTATGGTCGGCCAGCTCTACGTGCGCCCGCGCCAGAACCGCGTGGGTGCGAATCAGAGTCTGTACGTCGCTTTGCAGGCGCAGAACTTGAAGTGGGGAAGCGCGAACTGTGCCGACATCCTCTGCACCGGTTCCACTCCACTGCCGACCTCGACCACCAGCGCAACCCAACCCCCGACGGGAGCGAAGTATGCCTACAACGACGGCGACGGTTCCACCCGCTACGACGTTGAGTACCCCATCCAGATGATGGGCTTTGATCCGAACTTCCACTTCGGGGGCATGACGTTCAACCCTGAAAGCTTTGCCGACATGAAGGACAAGTACTTCATGCTGAGCGGCCGCAGCTATCCCGACACCGTCAACACCACTGGCAACTACCCGGACGCGGTCGCCCACGGAGCCGTGGGCCTGCCGGTTGCCTCCCCCGCGCTCTACACCGAAGCCTCCGACGGCATGTCTCGCCCCTCCCAGCCCCTCCCCAGCCGGATCGTGATCAACAAGTCGGGCGGACAGACGCGCGCCCTGTTGCGCATCTCCGACCTCAGCGTGACCGAATTCACCACGCTCGCAACCGTGGGCATCCCGATGGAGGTGATCGCCGTCAACGCGCGTCTGTTGCGCGACATGGCCGGCAACAATCTTTACTACAACACCAACTCCATCACGATGGGCGGTGGTGAATCGACCGACGTGATTCTCGATGCCCGCGCCATCGACGTGTCGGGCGGGCCGAGAACCTTCTTCCTGTACAGCACCAACCTGGATCACCTGTCGAACGACGCTGAGAACTTCGGCGGGCTGATGACCGAGATCGTAGTCCAGTAGGAGAGAGCGACCATGAGTCAGTTCACGAAGAAAACACGGCATGCGGTAACGCGACTCGTTCCCGTCGTTGTGGCCTTGCTGCTCGCGCTGCCGGGCTTCGCGGCCGTCCCGGGGATTACGAGCAATCCCGCACAGGGCGCCACCAGCACGTTCAACCTGACCGCCAGCGCTGACTACATTAGCCAGCCCGACGGGGCCATGATCTGGTCCTGGGGCTACGGTTGCTCGCAAAGTTCGTCCCCCGTTTTCGCGCCCTTCTCGGGCAACTGCCCGCTCATGCAGCTTCCCGGGCCCACCCTGGTGGTCAGCGAAGGGCAGGCAGTGTCGGTGACACTGACCAACAGCCTCCCGGCGGGCGCGGGTAACACGTCCATCCTGTTTCCCGGTTTTCAAGTGACTACCAGCGGCGGGGTTGCGGGCTTCCAGACCCAGGAAGCCGCTCCTGGCGGCAGCGTGACTTATACATTCACGGCGGTCAATCCAGGCACGTATTCCTATTACAGCGGTACCCGGCCTGAACTGCAGATCGAAATGGGATTGTATGGCGCGGTCGTGGTCGTACCCAGCGCCGCGCAGGGCAATTGCCGATCAAAGGGTCCCTATTCGCTGGCCGCGAACGCCTATGACCATCCCGAGTCGTGCTACGACCGCGAGTACCTGTTCCAGTTCAGTGAAATGGATGCGCGCATTCATCGGCAGGCGCTGGCCCAATCAAGCGCATGTATGACGGCACTCGCCGGCGGCCAGACCTGCACCCCGATCACAGTGGCGACTGAGCCTTACCATCCGCAGTACTTCCTGATCAACGGCCGCTCGATGCCCGATGACATGGACGCCGACTATGCTCCCGGTTATCCGCATCAGCCCTACAACGGCAACCCCCACATGCATCCCGGCGAACTGCTGCTGATGAGGGTGGTTGGCCAGGGACGCTGGCAGCATCCCTTCCACTTCCACGGAAATCACGCCCGGGTTCTCGGACGAGACGGCAGTCTGATCGTGAGTTCGACCGCCGATCCTGCGTTCCCGAGTGCTCCGGCGCTCGCCGGTCCCTTGCTCTTCACGATCCCGACCGTCTCCGGCCAGACCGTGGACGCGATCTTTACCTGGACCGGACAGGGCCTCAACTGGGATGTGTACGGACTGACCAATCCTCACACCTGTAACGGGATCCCGGCGACCGCGGCGAACCCGCAGTCGGCGGGCTTTGACCCCGTCACGCACGAGTACTGCCCCGATCACGGGAAAGCCATGCCGGTCACTCCCCCGGATTCAAACATCGTCGCCAACGGGCTGTGGTACGGCGGAACTCCTTACATGGGCCTGCAGTCGAACAACCCCACTCCCTTGCCGCCGGGCAGCACCAGCGCGACCCAGAACGAGAACGGCGCCTACGCCTACATGTGGCATTCCCATAACGAGCGCGAGATCACGACCAACGACGTGTTTCCGGGCGGAATGATGATGATGCTGATCATTGATTCTCCGGGCTCGTCGATCGACGAGACCCAGTAGGACCGAGAGACCAGCCATGCGAACCAATCCTTACGGAGCCATTATGAAGAAGACATACCTCGCATTGACCATCCTTCTGCTGGCAGCGGGCGCATCGTTCGCCCAGACCCTGGACCTGACCGGGCAAGCGAGCCCGTCAGTCGCGTTGACCGCGCAGAGAATGACGACGAGGTTGCCGGACGGCAAAACGGTCTCCATGTGGGGCTTCTGCCAGACCGGCACATGCACGACGGCATGGACCCCGGGGCCGACGATCATCGTCTCGGCAAACAGCGGTCTTACGATCAATCTGACCAACGCGCTGCCGGTTCCGACTTCACTCGTGATTCTGGGCCAACTGGGTGGAGGGCTGGGTCAGCCGGATAAGGACACAGTCCCGCAGCACCCTGTCCAGACCGTGACCACCTGGCCGGCAAACGGTGGAGGAAGCTTCACTCCCCCGGCGCAGGGCCAGCGCGCCCGATCGTTCTCCCCGGAAGCCCCGGCGAACGCGAGCCAGTCTTATTCCTGGGCCAGTTTGAAACCGGGCACATACCTGTACGAAACGGGAACGCATCCTTCGCTGCAAGTGCCAATGGGGCTTTACGGCGTGCTGATCGTGACCAGCCCCGCGACAGCGGGCGCCGCGGCGGGAGGATCCGGTGTCGCGTATCCGGGTTTTTCCTATGATGCAGACGCCACCTACCTGTTCAGCGAGATTGATGCCGTCGAGAACGCGGCCGTCGATGCTGCCGCCCTGGCGGGAGCGAACGAATACACCCCGGTGACCGATCCCAGCTGCGCCGGCGGAGCCTGCTATCCGGCCGCCGTCAACTATGCTCCGACCTATCTCCTGATCAACGGGAAATCTTTTGACCCGACCAACGTCGGCGCCTCCACAGTTTCGATCGGCACCACAGCGCGTTCCGGCAACGTTCTGCTCCGGTTTCTCAACGCGGGTTCACGGACTCACATTCCAACCGTGGTGGGAGCCAGATTCGGGTTGATCGCCGAAGACGGCAATCCCCTGCCCGGCTATCCGAAAATCCAAAGCGAAGTGCTGCTGACCGCCGGAAAGACCGTCGACGTGCGGATCAATCCTCCGGTTACATCCGGGATATACGCAGATCTAACTTTGCCGATGTTCGATCGCCAGCTGGGCACATCGATCAACAATCAGAAAAGTGGCGGCATGCAGGCCTACCTGGTGATCGGTGCCGGCGGTTCGGGATCCCAGTTTGCGCTGCCCGCTTCCCAGGGAGCGCAGGCCAACAACGACAGCTTTACGCTTCCGATCGGGGCGACCAGTTTCAGCGGCAACGTTCTGACCAATGACATCGGAGTCACCAACGCTTCGACGACGCTCGCCCTGTCCTCTGCGGCGCAGACGCTTGCCCTCAACTACGGAACCGTCACCCTCAAGCCGGATGGATCATTCACCTACGTTCTCAACCCGGGAACCGCTGTCACGAGCGCGACCACCGATTCCTTCGCCTATTACGGGAACGGCGCCCTGACGGCGACCGTCACGCTGAGCGCAACTGCCCTGGGCGGGGCGCCGAGAGCAACCGACCAGGCGTTTTCGAGCAACCTGCAAAACCTTCTGAAGGTAAGCCGGCCAGGCGCCCTGACGGGCGCGACCGATCCTACCGGCTATGCGTTGACTGCGGTTCTTGACACCACCGCCCTGCCCGCAGGGTTGACAGCGGTAACACTGAATGCGGACGGCTCGCTGACCGCGACCGCCACCGCTCCCGGACCTTACACCCTGCAATTCCATGTGGTGAACTCGCAGAGAACCAAAAGCACGCCCGCCAACAACCTGGTGCTGAACTTCGCAAATCCGGCGAATGGCAAAGTCATTCCGGACACCAACTTCCAGGTCCTCGACGCCCAGAATCACGCACCCATCAGCGACTACAGCTGGATCATCGAAGAAGACACAACCTACAAGACAACCCCGGGCGTAACCACGCCTCCCGGAACTCCTTCGCTCTCGACCAGCTTCCACAAGAGTCACATGCCGCTGGTGGCCAGCGGCTGTGTAGGGGCCATCAGTTGCCGCAGCGGCCAGCAGGCCCTGGATCCGACCACGGGCCTCCACGCTGCGGTGGCGGCCAATCCGGAGACAAGAATCAGCGACGTCGTGCTCGATCCGGGCAAGTACTACTACATCTCGGTTTTGCCTGGCGATGGCGGCGACTCCTTTATCGGCGGCGGCGGAGTTCCAGTGAGCGGCGACGTCACCCGGCTCAGCGAATCCGGCTTCGTGGTCAGCGCGACCCTGTCTGACCCCACCGGCCTGGTGCTGGGCGACGCGATCGTGATCGCCGGGGCCACCGATCTCCGCTACAACGGACAGTGGGTGGTGACCGGAATCAGCGGAAACGTAGTGACCTACACGGCAAAGGCGAAAGGCCTTCCGACACTCAACAGCACGATCGCCAACAACGTCACGACGCCGGCGGGTTCGTTTGCGCGGATTTTCAAACCCGCAGTCGACTGCGTGCAGAACGCTGCTCCCGGATCCGGCAATTGCGGACACGTGATGGGCGGAACTGCGCTCGCTCCGAGCCAGACCTCGGCCACGGTCCTGGTGGAACCCAGCCCGCTGCCAGCCGCCGACCTGAACATTTTCATCTTCGAGGACAACAGCCCGACCAACGGCGATATCGACACGCTTGAGGCAGCGCAGGGACTGGGTGGTTTCTCGATCATTCTGAACGATATTGCCGGTGCCACCGGAGATCCGACCGGTCAGATTACCTACGACATGTTCAACATGCCGCTCACGAACGCCTTGGTCGGAACAGTCGACACCGCGACTGGTCTCGACATGTGCCCGGCGATTCCTGCCGTGCGTCAGGGCAATGGAGTCAAGCCGGGAACCGGCATCACCACCGGGAACGGCCTGGTGGGCGTGATCATCACCTGTCCGCAATACGAAGCGGACGGGCGAACTCCCTCGCCTCTTGCCGGACACGCGCTCATCAGAAACCTTCCGCCCGATCGCTACGACGTGATCGCCAATCCCGGTGCGGACCGGGAAGCGTCTGGCGAAGTGTGGCTGCAGACCTCGACGCTCGAAGGAACCCGCGCTCAGGACGCTTTCACCAAGGCGGGCGAGCCGGCATACTTCCAGGAATTCGGACCTCCCGGGTTCCACTCCTTCATTGGCTTTGTGAATCCGGCGCACCTGAACGCAAAAATCGATCCCAAGGTCCGGGGCAGCCTGTGCTTCGGCAGCCGCGCAGCCGGATGTCGGGACAGTATTCAGGGACAGGTCTCGATGCTGCACATGTCGCGTCCGTCGAGCATGGTGCTCTACGACAGCAAATCGCGCGACACGCTTTCGCAGACGACCTGCTATGCGGGCCTGAACTCGGGCAACGGTTCCAGCGACAACATCGCATTCGCCCAATGCGATTCCAACGGAAATTTCTCATTCTCCGGAATTCCGGACGGAACTTACCAGGTCGTGGTTTGGGACCAGTGGCTCGATCAGATCATCAACTACACCAGCGTGACCGTGCCCGACCCGACGACCCAGGCGACCTCGGTCAACATGGGGACGATTCCTGTGTTCAGCTGGTTTACGCGAATTGAGACCAGCGCATTCCTGGACCAGAATGGATCGCACCTCGCCGGTCCGAACAGAAGTTGGGCAGCCTCGACCGCGTTCGCGCTTGGAAACACGGTACTCGACAGCAGCAGCAACCTCCAGCAGGTGCAGACCGCGGGCACAACTGGCACAGCCCAGCCCGCATGGCAGACCGCGGCCAACGCAACCACCACCGACGGCACCGTTACCTGGATCAACCTGGGCCCGGCAAATCCCGGCATCTCGGAGATCCCGATGACCGTCCGCTTCCGTGACGGCAGCATCTCGAACACCCTGTTCACCGATTCAAGCGGCCACGCGTCCTTCGATGAACTATTCCCGCTGTTCAACTGGTACGTGGTTGAGTCCGACACCACTCGCTACAAGTCTTCGGCGGTTCATATTGCGGTCGACGGTGGTGGTGACGTGGCCAGCGATCCGAACTACCCGGGCGTGCTGACCTCGCACTATCCGACCGGTGAGTCGTCGATCCGCAATGACATCCCGGGATCGCTGAGCTACGGCGTGCAGAGCTTCATCAGCCAGACGCTGTCACTTGATTGGGGCAAGACTGCCTACGCTCCCAATGAGACCGGCGGCATCCTGGGCATGGTGGTGTATGCCTCAACCCGTCCCTTCGACGATCCGATGCTTCTGATTCAGAACGTGTGGGCGCCGGGCGTGCCAAACGTCGCCGTGAACCTCTACCAGGAGACGACCGGTGCCGACGGCAGCACCCTGTTGAATTTTGTCGAGTCGACCCAGACCAGCGGCTGGGATGACTGGACCAGAGTCGACGCCAACGGAATGACCGTGAACATGTCCTGCCCGGGTCAGCTGCCCGGCGGTCCAAACTTCGATGCGACCCACGATCCCTATGCTTTCTACAACCTGACGCCGCAGGCACAGTTCACCTGTTATGACGGCTTCCATAACTGGAACCAGGCCCAGCCGGCGGTCTATGACGGACGCTACCTGTTCAAGACCATGCCGGACGGAGTGACGCCACTTCCTGCCGGAAAGTATGTGGTCGAAGTCGTGGTGCCCGCGGGCTACGAGCTGGTGAAGGAAGAGGACAAGAACATCCTGATCGGCGATGCCTACATCGCTCCGGTGCAGCAGCAGTTCTCTGGCCTGGGCAATGTGTTCATCCTGCCCGACCAGGCGACGCTCGGCAACGCGAACCCGAACAACCCTCCCAATGCCAACGGAATCCAGAACAACCCAACCACCGACCTGGGACACTCCAACGACACGACGGTGCCGTTTCCGCCGTGCGTCGGACAGGCACGCGTCGTTCCGGATTACCTCAGCTTGTTCCCGGGTTCGGGTCAGGTGGCGCCGTTCGCAGGGGCCACGCGTGCGCTGTGTGACCGCAAAGAGGTCACTCTGCAGCCGCAGGCACAGGCCAACGCGAGCTTTTATATCTTCACGCCCACCCAGATCGCCAGCCACTACACCGGCATGGTGCTCGATGACGCGTCCTCGGAGTTCAACATCGCGGCTCCGGACTTTGGCGAGAAGTTCTCGGTGCCGTTCGTGCCGGTTTCGATCCGCGACTTCAACGGAATCGAAATCTCCCGTACCTACACCGACCAGTACGGCATGTTCAACGGGTTGGTCTTCTCGAGCTGGGAGGTCAATCCGCCCAACCCGACCGGGTTCGCGCCGAACATGATGATCACCTGCATGAACGATCCGGGACCGATTCCTGATCCCGCGCATCCCGGCCAGAGGATCAACGATCCGAACTACAACCCGAGCTACAGCAACTTCTGCTACACCAACCCGTTCATGCCGGGCCGGACCGACTACCTGGACACGCCGGTTCTGCCCGTGGCAGCGTTCGCGGCGGGCTACAACCCGGTGGACTGCGCTTATCCGGACGCGACCCCGGCCATCGCAGAAGTCGATGGTGACGGAGTCGGACCGTATGTGAGCGGCGCTGGCAGTACCCTGACGATCACGGCGTTGGGTGACGTCGCGGTGCCGAACAATGCCTACATCGGTCCGTTCGCCAGCGCCAGTACGCTGGCGGGTCAGAAGCAGATCACTCGGCACTACGGCTTCGGGAACACCGCCGGCACAGTCAGCATCGAAGGCCTGCCTCTGACGAACGTCGTGTGGGGCGACCTGAAGATCACCGGAACTGTGCCGGCAGGCGCAGCGACCGGTGAACTGCAGATTCAGAACGCGGCCGGGGTGAAATCGATCGACACCGTGACCATCACCGTGGGTGGCCCGGCGCCGACCAGGGTGACAGCGCCCTCCCTGTCGACCTCAACCTCGACCGGGCTGCAGCATCCGATTCAGGATGCCATCGACGCTGCGAATCCGGGCGAGCTCATCATGCTGGGACCGGGGACGTATCCGGAACTGGTGATCATGTGGAAGCCAGTGCGCCTGCAAGGCGTGGGTGCGGCATCGACCATCATCAACGCCGCCAAGTACCCGACCCAGAAGCTGGACTTGTGGCGTCCTCGGATCAACTGCCTGTTCGGTCTGGATGTGCAGGGCAATACGCTGACGGCCCAGAACGCCCCGCTCGCAGGATGTCCGGCAAACCAGTTGAACGCTGCCGATGTGTTGCCAGGACAGGAGATCACCGGAGGCGTCATTCTCCTCGAACCTTCGGTTCTAGGCACCGAAGAAGGCGCCGGCGTCACCGTGCTGGCCAAGAACCTGCCCAGGTCGGCTTGCGGCACCAACGTCCCCGGCAGCCAGAGCAACTTCCTGTGTGCTCCGTCGCGCATTGACGGCATCAGCATCACCGGTGGCGATGCCGGTGGCGGTATCTATGCGAACGGCTGGGCGCATAACCTCGAAATCGCCAACAACCGAATCTACGGCAATGCCGGAGCGTTCTCCGGTGGCGTCCGGATCGGCCAGCCATACCTCGAAGGACAGAGGTTGCCTCAGGGTGTGGGCGCCAACTACGTGGGTCTGGGTTACGACACGAACGTGAACATTCACCACAACAAAATCACCAACAACGGCACGGTCGAAGCCAACAATGGCCTCGCCGGCGGCGGTGGCGGCCTGTCGATTTGCTCCGGAACCGACAACTACAAGGTCAACTACAACTTCATCTGCGGCAACTTCAGCCAGGGCGACGGCGGAGGCCTGGGTCACATCGGATTCAGCCAGAACGGTCAGATCACCAGCAACCAGATCCTGTTCAACCAGAGCTTCAACCAGAGCTCGACGACCAACGGTGGCGGTCTGGTGGTTGAAGGGGAGCCGTCGACTCTTGGCGGCTTGACCATCGGCACGGGCAACCTCTTCGTCGACTCCAACCTGATCCTGGGCAACCATGCGCAGGGTGGCAACGGCGGCGGCGTTCGCCTGCAACAGGTCAACGGCGCCGATATCGGAGCCGGACACCGCAACGGCCTTTGGCAGGTGTCGCTGACCAACAACATGATCGTGAACAACGTCGCTGGCCTTGCCGGTGGCGGTATCTCGGTGATGGACACCACCAACAGCTCGATCATCAACAACACGATCGTTTCAAACGACAGCACGGCGACAGCAGGAGCAGCGTTTCCGGCCAGCGCCACCCGGACTTCGAGACCTCAACCCGCCGGCATCAGTTCGGAACCTCACTCTCCCGCGCTCGCAGGGGTTGCGAACACGCGCTTTTCAAACCCGACGCTGACCGACAACATCATTTTCCAGAACCGTTCGTTCTATTTCTCGGCCGATCAGCAGACCAGTGGGACGGTGGCGGCCGCAACCCATCTCTATCCGGCGTTCACAACGGCCGAACTGGCTCCGAGTACCAGCCGCTATAGCTGCCCGGGTGGGGCGACCTACTGGGATCTCGGTCTGGTCAATGACCCCGACCCGACCACCCACCAGAATGGCTCCCAGCTCAATCCGACCTACTCGGTACTGAGCAGCTCGAATCTGATCGGCGCCGGCCAGTACGCAACCACCAACAAGGTTGGAACCACCAGCATGTTGGCGAAGCAATACTGCAACGGTCCGCGCTCCAATCCTGGAACGCCGGATGCGGGTACCGGTCCGCTGGTTCCGCTGCGGCAATTCACCATGCAGGCCGCGGCTACCGAGGATGAAGGCGGGAACTGGATCGACGTGCGCTACGGTCCGCTTTCGCTGAGCGATTCGTCGGCCTACTCGGCGGCGGGTACCGTTCTACCCGCGCTGGGTGACTATCACCTGGCGGCGGTGGCGAGCAACGTCGCCGTCGATCAAGGGACGGCGACCGGCGCTTCCAACCATGACTTCGACGGACAGAGTCGTCCGATCGGAGCCGGCTACGACATCGGCGCAGATGAGGTCGGAGTTGCCGGAACGGCAAAGCTGGTCCTGTATGCCGGGACAGCGACCGTACCTCCGAGCCCGGCCGTTTTCCCGGCCACGCGGGTGATCTCGAATCCCAATGGCAACAACGTGACGTTCACTCTGGACAACACGCAGGGAACCGCGTCCGCGAATGGCATCTCGGTGAGCGGACTGAACGGTTCGCTTCTGGGCGGGTTCTTCCGGAACGGTGGAACTTGCGGTACGACGCTGGCAGCAGGGACGACGTGCACGATCGTGGTGCGCTTCTCGGCTCAAGCCATCCTCACCTGGGGCGTACAGACGACAACCATGAGCGTGACGGCTGGCAGCAGCATCGTCGCCAGCTCGCCCGTGAACCTGAGCGCAACCGTCTACCAGGTGAATCTGGCGGCCAGCGCGCCGAGCTTCTCCTACACGCCGGCCAACGGCAGCAACCGGACAAAGACGGTCACCGTCCGGAACTACGGGAGTACCTCGGTGGCTCTCGGGAATCCACTGGCGGCCTTCAGCGGGGCTACTGGATCCGGGAGCTTCACCGTGACCGGGGGCACCTGTACGGCGGGCGGCATGCTGCCTGCGGCTGTGGTCCCGGGTGTTTTCCCCAGCACGTGCACGATCAGCGTCCAGTTCACGTCGGCGGGCAACGGAACCACGACCGGTACCATGAACATCACCGATGCGGATACGTCTTCGCCGCAGTCGGTGTCGCTTACGGGAACGCGGCCGTAGGAGTGGAGTAAGACGATGTCGAATCAGGGCACGCGATTTAAAGCAATGCTGCTCGCGGGTTTGCTCGCGAGCAGCATCTCTTTCTGTGCAGCAAGGGAGCGGACTCAGCAGGGCTCGGAGGTCTCGGCCCGGAACTCGGCGCCTGTAACCGCGATCGGGTCGCAGCCGGGCGCACCGCCTGCGTCACCGGTTCCAGGGAGCGCTCCGAAGCCAGCAGTTCCGCCCTCCACCGAGTCTGCTGCGGCCTGGCATGCAAGGCAGGGAAATCTCTACAAGCGGAACTGGGGCGTCGACATCGTCGGAGTAAAACTAGTTTCGTCCGGATACATGGTGCGCTTTTCATACAAAGTCCTGGATGCCGGCAAGGCCAAGGCCTTTAATGACCAGAAAGCCATCCCCTGTTTGGTGGACGATGCGACCGGGACCAGGCTGTTTATTCCGGAAATGGAGAAGGTGGGAAAGCTGCGTCAGACGGCCCCGCCACAGGACGGGAGAGTCTATTGGATGGTATTCGCGAATCCCGGGAAGTTGTTGAAAACAGGTAGTCATGTTGACGTTGTAATTGGCAAGGTGCGGGTTGACGGACTCGTGGTAGAATGACCGTCTCGGCTATCCTCCTCCCCCGAAACCTCAGAGGAGCGATCCAATCGATGTTGCGCAAAATCTTGCTGTCCTGCTTTGTTTTCTCTCTCTTTGTCCCCCTGGCCGCTAACTCACAGACGGCGGCTCCCAAACTGACTGCCACGCAGGTCGTGGAAAAAAACGTAGCCGCCCGTGGCGGGCTGCAGGCTTGGAAATCGGTCCAGACCATGTCGTGGAAAGGCAAGATGGACGCTGGAAGCGGCGACTCGGCGGCGAGAAGCCGCTCGATTGCGCTCGGCAAGAAGGCGCCCGGCAGCAGAATGGAACACGCAGATCTCGCCTCGAGCGACAGCGAGTCTGCTAAGCAGGTTCAGTTGCCGTTCCTGATGGAAGCCAAGCGCGGTCACAAGTCGCGAGTTGAGATCGAGTTTGCCGGAAAAACCGCCGTGCAGGTGTATGACGGCTCCAGCGGATGGATGTACCGCCCCTATCTGAATCGAGAAGACGTGGAACCGTTCACGCCCGAACAGATGAAGGCAGAGTCGGAAAAGTCGGACCTCGATGGATATCTCCTCGACTATGCTGCCCAGGGTTCCAAGGTGGAGTCGGAGGGCGTCGAGAAGGTCGAAGATCACGACGCGTACAAGCTCAAAGTCACCCAGAAAAACGGCCAGGTGGTCTATGTGTGGGTCGATGCCCAGTCCTTCCTGGACGTGAAAGTCTCTGGAAGTCCGCGCCGCATGGACGGCAAGATGCGCAATACGTTCATTTATCAACGCGACTTCAAGACGGTTCAAGGCGTGACGGTTCCCTACGTCCTTGAGACGGCGGTCGACGGCTACCGGGATACGCACAAGATGCTGATTGAGACTGTGTCGATAAATCCCAAGCTGGACGACGCGTTGTTCACCAAGGCAAAAATAAAGTAGGAGATTGAAGCCGGGGAGGTGCCCACGTCGGCACCTCCCTGGTTGCATTCTGAACAGGCGTGGGAACCTTCGCCGCATCCCGTGCTGGTCCCGCTCCCCCGGAGCACGCAACGCATAATCAAATGATTCCCCTCATTCGGTTGCGCGGTTCGGTGCAGGGTTAAGTATCCAGGACGCGAAATACACTTCCAAACGGTGATTTCCGCACGGGAGTCTCGCAGTTGTTGTGTGGGGTACAGATCATGAACAAGCCGGCTGCCGTCGGTTCCTTACTCGTCATCGCCCTGGCCGCCTTCGTCACGGGTCGCTATAGCGGCAAATCCGCCCAACCCAACCAGCCCACCGCGAAGCGAATCCTCTATTACGTCGACCCGATGCATCCGGCCTACAAGTCCGACAAGCCGGGAATTGCGCCGGATTGTGGAATGGCGCTCGAACCGGTCTACGAAGGCGAGGACCTGGCCTCGAAACTGCAACTGCCGGCAGGAGCGGTCTCCATCACCCCGGAGAAGCAGCAACTCATTGGCGTGCGGGTGGAAGCCGCGGCGAAAAATTCCGGATCGCGCCTGGTGCGCACCACCGGACGGGTGACTGCCAACGAGAATCTGGTCTACAAGCTGATGGCGGGCACCGACGGTTGGATTCAATCGCTGCAGGACAATCCCGCCGGGACCGTGGTCAAAAAGGACCAGCTGCTGGCGACGTTCTACAGCCGTGAGTTCCGAAACGCCGAGCAGGCCTATCTGGGTTCGCTCGCCAGTATCGATCGGCTGAAAAGCGTCCGTGAAGCCGAAGACCCGAATCGTATCAGCGACTCGAGCATTCGCATCAACGAGGAGCAGCTCCGCACCCTGGGCATGAGCGAAACCCAGATTCGGGATTTGGGGAAAACGCGGAAGGTCACCGGTGACATCACGGTCGTCGCGCCGGTCGATGGCATCGTGCTCGTGCGCAATATTTCCCCGGCTCAGCGATTCGAGAAGGGGGCCGAACTCTATCGGGTCGCCGATCTGCAGAGCGTCTGGATCCTTGCCGACCTGTATGCCGACCAGGCGCAGCTGCTTCGTCCTGGCATGAGGGCCCTGGTGCACGTCCGCGAATTGTCAAAAACAGTATCCGCAAAAGTGAGCGACGTTCCCCCGCTCTTTGATTCCGGCTCGCGCACGCTGAAATTGCGCCTGGAAGCAGACAATCCGGGCATGGTGCTCCGGCCCGACATGTTCGTGGATGTTGAATTTCGCACGCCCGCACCGGCGGGCATCTCCGTTCCGACGGCGGCGGTTCTCGATACCGGCATGCAAAAGCTGGTGTATGTCGAGACCAGCGACAGCGTGTTCGAACCTCGGCCGATCGAACTCGGTGCGGCGTTCGGCGACCGGGTGAGTGTGAAGCGCGGACTGGCGGAAGGCGATCGCGTGGTCACCTCCGGTAATTTCCTGATCGATTCAGAGAGCCGGATGAAGCCGGGCAGTTTGCAGAGTGTGAACCAGAAGCACGACACTCCGGTCGAACGCGACAAGGCCGCGGCACAGCATGCCAGCATGAGCCAGGATCCAGCAACCATGCACGATCCGGTTTGTGGAATGGCCCTGGACCGGAGCAAAGCGGTCGCCAGCGGCCACAGCGAGACCTATCGCGGAGAGACCCTGGTTTTCTGTTCGGATAAGTGCCATGACAAGTTCCGGGCAGATCCGGCGAAGTATCTGGAGGACAGGCTAAGGAGTGACGCGAATGCGGGATCGAGGCGTCACGATGATTAACCGGGTCATCGCGTTCTCGGTCCGAAACAAGTTCCTGATCTTTGCTTTCGTCGCAGCCGCCTGCCTCTGGGGGGCCTGGTCGATGATGCAGCTGCCGCTCGACGCTACCCCCGACTTGAGCGAGACCCAGGTCATCATTCTTTCCCGCTGGGATCGCAGTCCGGACATCATGGAAGACCAAGTCACCTATCCGATCATCTCTGCGATGACCGGAGCCCCCAAGGTGCACACCGTTCGGGGCATCTCGGATTTCGGTTTTTCCTACGTCTACGTCGTCTTCGAGGAAGGCACCGATATTTACTGGGCGCGCTCCCGAACCCTTGAATACCTGTCGGGCGTTACGGCGCGGCTGCCGCAGGGGGTCAAGACCGAAATTGGTCCCGACGCCACCGGCCTCGGCTGGGTATTTCAATATGTGCTGAAAGACGAGTCTGGAAAGCACAGCCTGGCCGAGCTTCGTTCCTACCAGGACTGGTACCTCAAGTACTATCTCAAAGCGATTCCCGGCGTGGCCGAGGTTGCTTCGCTCGGGGGATTCACCCAGCAGTACCAGATCAACGTCGATCCCAACCGCCTGCGTTCTTACGGGATTCCGATTTCGCGGGTCGCCGATGCGGTCCGCGGAGGCAACAGCGAGACCGGGGCGAGGCTACTGGAATTCGGCGGCGCCGAGTACATGATACGCGGCCGCGGGTACGTGAAGTCGCTCGCGGACATCGAAGACATCGTTCTTTCGAACGAGCGCGGAACCCCGATTCGCATCAAGGACGTTGGTGAAGTGGTGCTCGGTCCCGATATCCGGCGGGGTGCCGCGGATCTGGACGGCACCGGAGAAGTCGTCTCCGGCATCGTGATCATGCGCCAGGGCAGCAACGCGCTCGAAGTCATCGATCGGGTGAAGGCCCGATTGAAGGAAATCGAGCCTGGCATGCCGGCTGGCGTGCAGGTGGTCCCGGTGTATGATCGCTCGCAACTGATCCGGCGCTCGATTTCTAACGCGCGCTCGACGCTCATCGAAGTCATCCTTACGGTTGTCATCATTATTCTGATCTTCCTCTGGCATTTCCCGAGCGCCGTCATCCCGGTGGTGACGATTCCGGTCGCCATCCTGCTCACCTTTATTCCGCTGCAATACGCGGGCGTCAGCATCAACATCATGTCGCTGGCGGGGCTCGCCATCGCCTGCGGGGAATTGGTCGACGCAGCCATCGTAGTGGTCGAGCAAACCCACAAGAAGCTGGAGATCTACGAACGCTCGGGGCAGCCGTTCAAGTACGACGAAGTCATTCTTGAGGCGGTGAAGGAAGTGGCCGGACCGACGTTTTTCGCCCTGCTGGTGATCGCGGTAGCCTTCCTGCCGGTTCTCGTTCTGGAAGGTCAGGAAGGAAAGCTGTTCCGGCCGCTTGCCTATACCAAGAACTTCGCCATGCTGGTTGCGGCCGTGCTCGCGCTGACGCTCGATCCGGCGTTGCGCTTGCTCCTGGTGCGCAAGCCGCGCGCTTTTTCGCCCGAGAGAGGCCGCATCCGGGGATGGATTGCGGCGCTCGTTGGCGGCAAGATCCGTCCGGAAGAAAAGCATCCCATCACCGGTCGACTGATGCGACTGTATGATCCGGTGGTTCGTTGGACCCTGCGGTGGAAGGCGCAAGTGATCGCCGGGGCCCTGGCCCTGGTGGTTTTGACGATTCCTTTGTTCTGGCGGCTGGGTTCCGAGTTCATGCCACCGCTCGACGAAGGGTCTCTCCTGTATATGCCCACCACCATGCCCGGCATCTCCATCGGAGAGAGTCAAAGGCTGCTCCAGGTGACCGACGGCATTCTGAAAAGTTTTCCGGAAGTGGATCACGTCCTGGGAAAAACCGGGCGCACCGACAGTGCGACCGATCCGGCGCCGCTGTCGATGCTCGAAACCGTAATCGTGCTAAAGCCGCAGTCGGAATGGCGCCAGACCCAGGTCTGGTATTCAGCGTGGGCGCCGAAGTTCCTGCTCCCGGTGCTGCGTCACGTTACCTCGGATCACATTTCCCAGCAGGAACTGATCGCGGAAATGAATCAGGCCCTCAAGATTCCCGGGCTCTCAAATTACTGGACCATGCCGATTCGCGGCCGCATCGAGATGTTAACCACCGGGATCCGCACGCCGGTGGGACTCAAGATTCAGGGCGGGGACGTCAATCAGATCCAGGAAGTTGGACGGCGGGTGGAGAACGTGCTGCGGGGGGTGCGGGGAACGCGCAGTGTGTTCGCCGAGCGCACCGGAGACGGTTATTTTCTGGATGTGACCTGGGACCGCAAGGCACTCGCCAGCTTCGGCCTTTCCGTCGAAGACGCCCAGAACGCGCTCTCCACGGCAGTCGGCGGGGACAACGTCAGCACGACCGTCGAGGGCCGGGAGCGCTACCCGATCAACGTCCGGTACAAGCGCGACTTTCGATCGGACCTCGAAGCCCTCGGCAGGGTTCTGGTGCCGGTGAGCGGCGACCGGCAGATTCCGATTTCCGAGCTGGCCACGATCCGCATGCTCAATGGCCCGTCCATGATCCGTAATGAAGACGGACTCCTCACCGGCTACGTGTTCGTGGATGTCGCGGGACGTGCGCCCGGAGATTACGTAACCGATGCCAGGGAAGTCCTGCAGAGAAAACTCCAGCTCCCTGCAGGATATTCGGTTCTGTGGAGCGGACAGTATGAGTCGGCCGAGCGCGTGCGCCAGCGACTGATGCTGGTGGTTCCGATCACGGTGGCAATCATCCTGTTCCTTCTGTATTCGAATACCCGATCCATGGCGAAGACAGCCATCATCACGCTCGCCGTGCCCTTCTCGGCCGTGGGAGCGCTTTGGATGGTCTACCTGCTTGGCTACAACATGAGCATCGCCGTGTGGGTGGGCATCATCGCGCTGCTCGGTATCGATGCCGAGACCGGCGTCTTCATGTTGCTCTATCTCGACCTGGCCTATGAGAAAGCCTTGCGGGAACACGCCCGGCTCACGCGCACCCAATTGTATGAAGCGATCGTCGAGGGTGCGGCCAAGCGGTTACGTCCGAAGTTCATGACGTTTGCGACCATGAGCGTCGGACTGATTCCCATCCTCTGGTCCACCGGAACCGGATCGGAAATCATGAAACGCATCGCCGCGCCGATGGTGGGCGGCATTGTTACTTCCTTCCTCCTGGAGTTGCTGGTCTATCCCGCGATCTACGCCTTCTGGCGCGAACGATCGGCGGAGCCGGAGGTGGACGGGGCACTGAAGGAAGAGAACTCGGTCTCGACCAGCACTTATCTGGAACTGGGAACGCCCAGGGTACGCGTCTGATCTCTGCCAGCACGCGATAACGCACCCTCTCCCGATAGCGTTCGCAAGCCTGGAGTTCCCTGCGGGACGGCGTTGCTTCCACGGTGCAATTCGCCCCAGCCGGTTCACAATCTGCAATACATACCGCAAAACATGGCATTGACAGCGGCTCAGTAGCACCGTAGCATCCCGAATTTAGCGGGTGCTTTCGGGGCCGGCGATCGGCTGCCGATCGGGAAGCGAGAACCTCCGTTATGAGTCTGCGTGATTTTCTGGCGAAACAGTTTATTGATGTCATCGATTGGGTCGAACCTGAGGACGGCATCCTGGCCTACCGATATCCGATGCAGGATCGCGAGATTCAGAATGGAGGCAAACTCACCGTTCGCGATTCGCAAATGGCCGTGTTCGTGAACGAAGGCCGGGTGGCCGACGTCTTCGGTCCCGGATTATACACGCTCAACACCCAGACGCTTCCGATCCTGACCTACCTCATGAATTGGGATAAGGCCTTCCAGTCTCCGTTCAAGTCGGACGTATATTTCTTTCTGACGCGGCTGCAGACCAACCAGCACTGGGGCACGCAGAATCCGATTACGATTCGTGACAAGGAATTTGGTGCGGTGCGTCTGCGGGCGTTCGGGATCTACACCTACCATCTCGCGGACCCGAAAATCTTCTACACCAAGGTGAGTGGCACGCGCGCTGCGTATCACGTCGCTGACCTTGAGGGCCAGCTGCGCAACACGATCGTGGGGCGGATCACCGATACGTTTGCCGGCAGCCAGCTGCCCTTCCTCGACCTGGCGGCCAATCAGGTCGCGCTGTCGGAGAAAATTGCGGGGCAGATGAAGCCGGCATTTACCGAACTGGGTCTCACCTTGGACAGTTTCGTGGTGGAGAACCTGTCTCTCCCGGATGAACTGCAGAAGATTCTCGACCAGCGCATTGGCATGAATATGGTCGGGGACATGGGCCGGTATACCCAGTACGAGGTGGCGCAATCGATTCCAGTGGCTGCCGCAAACCAAGGCGGCGGAGCGGCGGGAGTCGGCGCAGGGCTCGGCGCTGGAATCGCCATGGGCCAGGCCATGATGGATGCCCTCAAGAAGGGAAGCTCGGCCGGTGCGCCCGAAAGCGGTGCGCCCGTCGCGGGCGCCGCCGTGGGTACGGAAGCCAAGTTCTGCCTGAATTGCGGAAAATCCATTCCGAAAGTCAGCAAGTTTTGCCCGGACTGCGGTCAGGCTCAGCCGTAGCGAATATCCCGGAATGAATGGCATCGAGTGGATCGTCGAGGCTCACGGGTGTGCCCCGCAGTCGCTCAGCGACCCGACGATCCTGCGCGCGCTCTTCGGGCGGATCATCCACGACTTGCAACTGCGGCCGGTCGGCGAAACCAACTGGCATCAGTTTCCCGAGACCGGGGGGCTCACCGGACTCTGCCTGCTCGCCGAGTCCCATCTGGCCTGCCACACCTTCCCCGAGTTTCAATCGCTGTGCCTGAATCTTTTCTGTTGCGTCCCGCGCAAGGAGTGGGATTTTGAGGCGCAGCTCAAGGGTATGTTCGCCGCGACCTCGGTCACGGTTCGGCAGGTTCTTCGTCCCTACGTTTCTTTCGGAGAATCCTCCCAGGGCCACCCCGATGCCCTGGATGAGGACGTGTCGGCTGGGAGCCAGGCCCGATGACTCAGCCCGCCGGTACGTGCCCCAACTGCGGCGCCAGGATTGTGTTTCGCTGGTCAAGCAGCGTGCAGACGGTATGTGAATACTGCAAGTCGATCCTGGTTCGCACCGATGTCGATCTTCAAAAGGTCGGGCAAGTAGCCGACCTCCCGCCGGATAGTTCTCCCATCCAGATCGGCACCGAGGGCGCCTACAACCACAAAGGCTTCGTCGCGATTGGCCGGATCGTATACGAGCATGAGCTGGGCAGTTGGAACGAGTGGCACCTGATGTTGAACGATGGGACCAGCGGATGGCTGTCCGACGCCCAGGATGAGTACGCCGTTTCGTTTGCAGCGCCAGGTCGGAAACTGCCCGAGCCCGGTCAGTGCCATGTCGGGCAGAGCTTTGTCTGGGATAACCAGCGCTATGACGTCAGCACGCTGACCACGGCCCACTACCGCGGAGTCCAGGGAGAATTGCCGTTTCAGTACTGGGACAAGAAGGATGTGGCTTTTGTGGACCTGCGGTCTGAGACCGGCAAGTTCGCAACCATCGACTACAGCGACCAGAAGCCCGTGCTGTATCTCGGGCAGATGGTCGAATTCGAGGATCTTGCTCTCAGGAATCTGCGCGCGTTTGAGGGATGGTCATGAGTGCTAGCGGCCCGACTCCTCCCGGAAAGCCTCAAGTCAAGGCGCTCAATTGCCCGGGTTGCGGCGCCGCACTCACCCTCCGCACGTTCGGCAACGCGGTCACAATCGTCTGCGATAGTTGTCACTCCATCCTGGACGCAACGGATCCGAACCTCCAGATCCTGCAGCAATTCAAGGTTGCTACCGATGAATGCCGGCCGCTGATTCCTCTGGGCACGCGCGGCAAGATTCGAGGCACCGACTATGAGGTCATCGGTTTCGAGCGGCGCACAATTCAGGTCGACGGCATTGCCTACAGCTGGCACGAGTACGTGCTGTTCAATCCCTATAAAGGCTTCCGCTATCTCAGCGAATACAACGGCCACTGGAACGACGTCAGCGTTTTGAAGGCGCTGCCCGAGGTCCACGCATCCAGCCCGCCGACCGTCCGCTACCTGGGCGAGACCTACAGGCACTTCCAGACCGCGAAAGCGGAAACCAGTTTTGTCCTGGGCGAGTTTCCGTGGCAGGTGCGCGTCGGAGAGTCGGCGGTGGTCACCGACTATGTCTCCCCACCGCGCGTTGTCTCGAGCGAGCAGACCGGACAGGAAGTCAGCTGGTCGATGGGCGAGTACATGTCCGGGAAGGAGATCTGGAAGGCCTTTCACCTTCCCGGAGATGCCCCGGAAGCCGTCGGCGTGTATGAAAATCAGCCGTCTCCGCTGAGCGCTGATACCAAGAACATCTGGGTGGCGTTCGCCGTGTTTCTGCTGCTGCTTGTGGTCATGATGATCGGCTGCGACACCCTGGCTCGGAACGAGAAGGTTTTTACCGGGGATTACAAATTCGACTCGAACCAGCGCGCTGAATCGTCGTTTGTCACCGACGATTTTGAGCTGAAGGGACACACCTCCAATGTCGAAGTCACGACCAGCACCGACCTGAACAATCGCTGGATTTACCTGAACTATGCGCTGATCAATGAAGACACCGGTCAGGCTTTTGATTTCGGGCGTGAGGTCAGCTACTACCACGGCTATGATTCGGACGGCTCGTGGTCCGAAGGCGGACAGAACGATTCGGTGGCGGTGCCGAGCGTGCCTGCGGGCCGCTACTATTTGCGGGTGGAGCCGGAGGGCGATCCGGGATACGGAGCCACGTACTATTCAGTGACGGTAAAGCGTGACGTTCCGCAGTACAGCTTCTATGGCATTGCGCTGCTGGCGTTGTTGCTGCCGGCAATCTTGCTCACCTGGAGGTCGCTGAGTTTCGAGCACATGCGCTGGGCCGAGAGCGACCATCCGCCGGTCGGCTCGGGAGACAACGAATGATTCGATCTCTTTATGCGGTCTACGGCGTCATCGTGATGCTCGGGCTCGGTACAGCACAGTATCGCGGCTGGAGCCTGGCGACGGTCAACCAGGTGAAGAATGTGCCGCGGTCGGTGCGCGACAATCCCGGGTCCTACCGCTCGGTTTACAGCTCCTATCACCACTACACGGGAGGCAAATAAAATGAGTCCTACGCTGCTGAGCAGTGTCGTCAACGCGGTGGTATTCGCTTTTCTGGGCATTGTCGTGTTCACCGTGGCCTTCGTGGTGATGGACAAGCTCACTCCCTATCACTTGTGGAAAGAGATCGTGCAGGAGCACAACACGGCGCTCGCCATCCTGGTGGGCGCCATGTCGATCGGCATCTCGATGATTATTGCCGCGGCCGTTCACTAGACTCGTGGGAATCCTTCTGTTCATTTCGGTGCTGCTGATCGCAGCCTGCGGCCTGATCTACGAGCTCGTCGCCGGTACGCTGGCCAGCTATCTGCTGGGCGACAGCGTCCTGCAGTTTTCCACCATCATCGGCTGCTACCTCTTCGCGATGGGGATCGGGAGCGCCCTGTCGCGCTACCTCAGCCGGGGGCTCGCCTATCGCTTCGTGTGGATTGAGCTGATGCTCGGACTGATCGGCGGTTTCTCGTCGGCGCTGCTGTTCCTGGCGTTCGCATACTCCCAAGGCTTCCAGATCATCCTGTATGCCGTCGTGATGGTGATCGGGATGCTGGTGGGGCTTGAGATCCCGATCCTGATGCGCATTGTGCGCGAGCGGTATCAGTTCCGCGATGTGGTGGCGCATGTACTGACCTTTGATTATCTGGGGGCGCTGGGAGCGTCGCTGCTGTTTCCGGTTCTGCTGGTCCCCCACCTCGGGCTGGTCCGGTCGGCGATGCTGTTCGGGTTGGTCAACGTGGCCGTGGCACTCTGGAGCACGTTTCTTTTTGCAAAGCAGTTGCCTTCCGTGCGGGGTCTGCGGGTTCTATGTGCGCTGGTGATGTGTGCGCTGGCCCTGGGCCTTGCCCAGGCCAGGCGCATCACGACGGCGGCTGAGGACAACATCTATGCGGATGAAATCATCTTTGCGCGCGATACAAGGTATCAGCACATCGTATTGACCCGCTTCAAAGATGACATCCGGCTCTTCCTGAACAGTCATCTCCAGTTCAGTTCGCGGGATGAATACCGCTACCACGAGGCCCTGATTCATCCCGGGCTGGCGGCGGTTCCGGCACCCCGGCGTGTGCTGGTTTTGGGTGGCGGGGACGGCCTGGCGGTGCGCGAGATTCTGAGGTATCCGCAGGTGGAGAGCGTCACGCTGGTCGACCTCGATCCCGAGATGACGCGTCTGTTCGCGACCCATCCGATGCTGACCAGGCTCAATCAACAATCATTCCAGTCTCCCAAGGTGCGCATCATCAACGCCGATGCGTTTCCCTGGGTCGATTCGAATGCCGACAGCTTCGATTTCATTGTCATCGACTTTCCGGATCCCACGAACTACTCGCTCGGCAAGCTGTACACGACCGCGTTCTACAGGGCCGCTGCGCGCCATCTCAGCGCGCAAGGTCTGATGGTCGTACAGAGCACGTCGCCCATGTTTTCGCGGGACTCATACTGGTGCATCGTCGAGACCCTCAAACGGGCCGGGCTTAAAACCTGTCCTTATCATGTGTACGTGCCGTCTTTCGGCGAGTGGGGTTTCGTGATCGCGTCCGGGCACGAGTACGTGCCGCCCACGTCCGTGCCCGCCGGATTGCGATTCGTCGGCCTGGACGGCCTCCCGTCGATGTTTCAGTTCCCGCCCGACATGTCTCCCATGTCAATGCCCCCCAACCGGCTCAATGACCAGGTCCTGGTGCGGGCCTACGATCAGGACTGGAAGGACATCAGCCATTGAGAGTTTCGCGCCGCAAGTTTCTGCAGGCTGGCAGCGCGGCGCTGGTGGGGTTATCGGTCAAGGGCGACCGCCCCATCACCGGCAGCTTTGTGAACGACTCCTTCCAGCTGGGCCACCAGCTTCGCGATCGAAGCACGTTCCCCGAGGTTCGCAAGCTTGAGAAGCACTCCGTGGTGATCGTCGGGGGCGGCATCGCTGGTTTGAGCGCGGCCTGGCGACTTCACAAGCGCGGGTTCACCGACTTCATTGTTCTCGAGATGAATGACCAGCCCGGGGGCAATTCGCGGTGGGGGCAGAACGAGATCACGGCGTTTCCATGGGCGGCTCACTACGTACCAGTGCCCGGACCGAAAGCGGCTTATGTGCGTGAACTGTTCGAGGAATTGGGTGTTCTCAGGAGCGGGGAATGGGATGAACGATATCTGTGCTTCGCGCCCCAGGAAAGGCTGTTTCTCTACGGTCGCTGGCAACAGGGAATCGAGCCCGCAATCGGGCTGGCCGACCGTGACCGCGAACAATTCCGCCGCTTCGAAGAATTGATTCACACATTTCGTGACAGTGGCGGCTTCACGATCCCGATGGAGCGCGGCCTCTCGCCGAAGCAGGCCGATCTCGACCGTTTGCCTTTCAGCCAGTGGCTTCGGGCCCAAGGGATGGATTCGAAGATTCTCAACTGGTACCTGAATTACTGCTGTCGCGATGACTACGGCGCGCTTGCGTCGGACACATCGGCGTGGGCGGGCTTGCATTATTTTGCTTCGCGGGAACCGGAGGAGAAGGGCCCTCTCACCTGGCCGGAAGGAAACGGCTGGATTGTCAAAAGGCTTCTGGAGCGGCTCGGTCCGTTGGTCCGCAGCGGCCGGATTGTGCATCGCATAGAACCCCGTAAAAATGACCTGAGCGTATTCTGCGGAGACACCGAGCACAAAACCCGGTTCGTCATCTTTGCAGCGCCCACCTTTCTCGCTCCCTACATCGTCGAGGGAATGACTCGCCTCCAGGAATTCGAGTACTCGCCGTGGCTCACCGCGAATCTGACGCTCGACCGGATGCCCGCATCCTGCGGAGGGGACTCGACCTGGGACAACGTCGTGATGAATTCCCCGACGCTCGGGTACGTGGACGCCATGCACCAGACTCTCCAGAGCCGTGTCGAGCGCACGGTCTGGACGTTCTATTGGGCGCTTGCCGATGGCGCACCCGCCGAAAACCGGAGACGGTTGCTTGAAAAGGATTGGAGCTACTGGAAGGAAGCCATCCTGCACGATCTCGAGAGGGTGCATCCCGACATTCGCCAGTGCGTTTCGCGGATTGACCTCATGCGGCTCGGGCATGCCATGGCGAGGCCCAAGCCCGGGGCGATTTTCTCGCCCGAGCGGCGAGACCTGGCAGGTCGGAATGGCCGGTTCCTGTTCGCCAATTCTGACTTGAGCGGCTTCTCGATCTTCGAGGAGGCGCAGTATCGCGGCGTGCGGGCCGCGGAGAAGGTGCTGGCCACCCTTGGGGGCAAGTCCTAGCAATCCGGGAAATCGGATTCATCCTTTAGCGCAAAGGCCACGATGGTCTCGCCGCTACGACCGTGGGCTCGTTCAAGTTCCTTGAGCAACCCGGATTCGAGGTCTTCCGGATCGACTTCGATCTCACAGCCTGCGATTTGTTCGTCAGTAGCACCGTGAAAGCAGAGTTCGCAGACGCCGAGACCGTTTTCGGTTCGCACCGGCGGGCCGAAGACGCGGCAGGTAATGGGGCGCGATGCGTACAGGTCGCAGGTGCCGGTAGCGGGATCAAGCGCCGGGCAAGGCTCGTCGTTGGCGAAGTCTGCGAACTGGTGCTCGGCGCCTTCGTCCACCAGGCCGGTCCGGGAATCTCCCGGGAATTGTGGTGAGAGCCGCGCGACGGCGTCACGGGCGCGTGCTCGAACCCGTTCCGCGCGTTCCGGGTCGGTATGGTCCAGCTCATGAAGGCCGTTCTGCAGGCGCACAACGTCGAGTTGGCTGATGGAGAACACCCCCGTACAGCATTGCGCGCAGCCTGGCCGGCAGACCAGCCACGATCCGCTCCGGCGCGAGGCATCGGCGAGCGCAGCGTCGACAATCTGGATCAAGGTTCGGTCGCCGCGAGGCAGGGTGAGCGGTCGCATCTCCACAGGATAGCTTACCTGCACCTGTCAGAGCGACCGAACGGCTTCCACTCTCTTTTTTGCGGAGAGCGACCAACCGTGGGAGCTCGGTCTGACGACAGTCAGTCGATCAAAGATCCGATTCGTCCGTGCATACCATGGTTTCAACAACCTACCGAGTTGATGCCTCTAGCCTGTGTCCCAAGACGTGCCATGGATTTTCCTACACGCTCGTCTGCAGAGCCGATCCGTTTGCTCGATTCAGAGCGGTCCGGACCATTTCAAGTTCCGAATGTTGGTACTGCATCGCGGTTCTCACATCCTTGTGGCCCATCGTCTTCGTCACGGCCCGCAAGGTTTCCGGTGTTGCTCAGTACCCGCGTGCCGTAATCTTGCCGGCTGCAATACAGAACCAGATCTTTAGCAAGTCCGGCCTTCGCACGCGCCGTGCGAAACTGCTTTGCCAGGTCCGTCAAATGCCTTCACTTCGATCGGTTAGACGGAAACAGCCCTCCTTCGCCCTATCCTTTAGCGCGGATGCGTTGCAGTTCGTACACACGATCGCTCATTGGGATCATCCTCCTAGCATCAGCAGTCTTGCTGTCCGGCACAAGAATGATCCGTTGTTCCAGTCGAGGTTCTCCGTGCGCATGCAATAAAGTTCTCTATGATTAAGCGACGATCTACTCATCGAAGCACAGAATCGCCCGCTATCGACGGAGGCGCTCCACTTCCTGCAAGATCAGTTCGAGGTTGAACTCGTAACCCATGATCCGCGTCGGATGGCAGCACCGTTGTATTCATGCTCGACCTGCTGTTCAACCTTCTTGATTTCAACCAGGCCGTGAACGACATCAACGGTGGCAACTTTACCACCGACGCGGTCAACTACCATGCCTATCCCAACACGTTCTTGTTCTCTTTGATCGATGAACAGGGAGACTTGACCTGCTGCGTTCTCGGTTTCCACGAATACATTTTCGATCCCACGACCAACCCCGAGTCCCGCTGGATTTACGCTTTTGCCAGTTGGATCTCCCTGGGTACCTTCGGCGCCAGGTTCCAGGACGTGACTGGCTTGTCGCACGAAACATCCGAAGCGTCAAACGATCCTTTTGGAAACAATATCGTGCCCACCTGGCAATTTCCCAACTCGCCCGGGGTTTGCCTGGCTACCCTCGAGACAGGCGATCCTGTGGGCGTGCTTCCCGTCGCCACAGTCCCGATCGTCATCAAGGAAAAGAATGAAGTATTTCAATATCACCCCCAGACCGAAGCGTTGCTGCAATGGTTTGAGATAGGAAATCCTTCGAATGCCATCGGAGGCGCGTTTAGCTATCCGAACACCGCCGCCCTTCCACAAGCGGCAACACCGTGTCCGTTCTAGAGGTTCAGGCGCTGGACTTCAGCGGGTGCGACTCCCGCCTGGGAATTGGTTCGCACCACCCGGTAGCAACCGAAGCGGAGGCAACGAAGCTGTCGGAGCCTTCGGCGTACAGGGTCACTTGGCGACTCGGCGAGCGTACAGAGCGTAACGTGAGTGAACGCTGAGCAGGCCTCGAAAAAACAATTGCAGGAGCCGACCTGACTGTTACACAGGGAAGGCCGCCGTCGATGGAGAGACACGAGCGAACAAGCTCCGTCCAACCTGCCGGGGTAATGGCGATGGCATGTACGTAACGTGAATTTCTCGGCGTTTGCTCGTGGGGGCCAAGGATTCGCGACCGAGGTGCGCCACTTGCCTGAAACCAGCCTGTCAGATGCCGGCGTACCAGGCATAGCCGGCTTCTGGGGACGCGGAGCCCAGACCCTTGCCGAAGCCTTTCAGACTGTCAGTGACCGTCAGGTTGGTGATGTATTTCACGCTCTTGTAACCGAGCTGGCGAGGGAGCCGCATGCGAAGCGGCCCGCCGTTGCCCACGGGAAGTTCATCGCCATTCATCCCATAGGCGAGAAAAGTCTGCGGATGCAATGCATCGGCCATATCGATGCTTTCCCACCAGGTGGGATCGATTGAGAAGTAGACAACGTATCTGGCTTGCGGGTGGATCCCCACGACATCCAGGACTTGGGAGAGAGGCACGCCGATCCACTCGGCTATATACGACCAGCCCTCTTCACACGCCAGTTGAGTGATCTGGCTGCGAGACCGGTAACTCTTAAGCTGGGCAAGCGAAAACGCGGCGGGCCGGTCGACCATGCCGTTGACAGAGAGCTGCCAGTCAGCGAATCCTCCCGCCTGAAGGCGCTTGAACGCGTCATTCAGGGGTGGAATTTCGTTCGCGAGCGGAGGCTTCGAAATCTGGCTCGGATGGAACTCACGGGCTAACGAGTGCCTCGTCAATAGCCGCTGGGAAGCATAGGTCAACGTTTCGCCGAGGCCGTAAATTCCGCCGTGATCGGGCGGGACCAGTCCATACCTTTGCGCAATGCGCGCGGCCACGCCCAGGCCCGATATGCCCGCAGTGGCCGCGAGTCCGGTTATGATTAGTTTGCGGCGCGAGAGATCGGTCATAAGCGCTCCATATGTGTACCGGCCCGGCCCGTGATCATCGCTCGAATGCGGCTCCTGAATCCGGCAAGACAAACCATCACGACGTGGACCAGAAGGAAGAGCAGGAGAGTCAGGGAGACGAAGAAGTGAATCGTGCGCGCGGATTGCTGGCCGCCCAGCACAGTGACGGTCGCCGGAAGCGCAGAAACAAAGGCGGGGGACATCGCCAAGCCCGTCCAGATTACTAATGGGAATAGAACGAAGATCACGAACAGGTAGGTAAGCCGCTGGAGCACGTTATACGACCAGGCTTCTGCCTCACTCGGCCGCTCGAAGCGCAAATGGTTAGCGATTGCGGTCGAGAACGCCCGCAACGAAAGATCGGCCTTACCGGGAAGCAAGTTTTTCCGCAAGTGCCCTGTAAACAAGGCGGAGATTATGTACAGTAAGCCGGTCAATACCACAACCCAGGCAGCTTGAAAGTGGAGATACCGGCTCCAGCCGTTCTGGTCCGGCAGCACGTACCCGTAGCCAGTGGGCACCAATGCCCTCGAGGAAGGGATCGGCAGTTTAAACAACGGTGTGGTCAATACATTGCCTGTTTCGCCCCAATAGAAGCGAGGGTGAGAGATCACAATTTCAACTCCGCTGACGAGCAGGGCAAGAAAGCACAGGGTGGTGATCCAGTGGGTGACGCGGACGAGGGCAGAGTGCCGCGAAGTAACCGTCGTGACTGGGACGGACGAGGTAGAACTTGGGCAAGCTCCCAACGGCACCCGCACGGATTCCAATCTCGCCATTTTAGCCCCCTGCTGAGGCTCCGACTTGCTTTCCCAAGATAGACGTCATACTACCACCCTACAGGAACTGAAACGGATAAGTCCTGGATTACGGACGAATCGGAAATAATCCTTATGGTAAGAGTGCCGACCAACCGCTAGCTATGAATGCCCGCTCCGTTCCTTCAAAAACTCGGCCGCGAGAGGATCTGCCGCGACAGCTTTCATTAGGGGCATAGCGAAATCGAGCAATTCACGGGCGCTAAGAATGTAAGTCATTGCTTTTCCTACTCGGGCACCGTTGTTCCTCGTCTTGGTGAGCAAACTGTCGACGATCTTCTCGAAAAAGCGATCTGGCCAGTTCGCATGAACGCCATCGCCGGAGGTATCGAATTCCTCCATAGCACGCCATACCCGACAGCCATTCTCCATTACGGGCACCTGATAACGCGCGATCCGCTTTCCTGGAATGTCGGCGACATGTTCAACGTAGTGGAGGAAGGTCACGGCATCGTGATCGGAGCCCAGTAATACGATCTTGCCATCGAGCATCAAGAATCGTTCCAGCGGAGAATCCGAGCCGAGAGCATAATTCCACGGTTGGCTGGACATGAGGTGCTCAGTCTGCTTACCCCAGAACACGAAACGGGCAGCGTGGCGATTCACTCGAGAGTCGGGATACGTCCTCAGGAATTCGACGAGTGTCCCATTGTCGCCAGCCGATCTTGCTCTGAGAGGATCGAACACCGGTAACTTTTCACGAATCTCCCGCTCTTGCTCCATAGTCAGGTTCCCGCGTCCCACCTCGTCGTAATGACGCGGGCAACTTGCGTACATCATAAGAGTGCCTTCCGAAGTTAGCACCGATTTGAGGGCAAGATGTATGTGATCGGGACCACCGGCAACTTCTCCAACCGCTCGTACCGAAGCATGCAGCATTACTGTATCGGCAGCCCTGATGCCCAGCTTGCGAAAGTCATTCGCCAGTTCCTCTATCGAGTACATAGCAAGCTACCTTAAGGCCCAATTCTAACGGTTCGCAGCAGCTCGATCCCGAGCAACGGGCAATCCGGATCAACTGATTCACCTTTTCCAAAACCCTTCCCGGAACACCCAGTGCAACGCCTGATCTCTCCGTACGCTTCTTGTGCGCGCTCAGTTTTCCATAAAGACTTGTTTTTGGAATTTGGGCATTGCCCAGTGGGGGATAGCCTCCGAGTGGCCGACAATTTACGCCTGATCCAGCACTGTGTGTGCGGGCGCCGGGCCATGCATGCGGAGCAGAGCGTCCCGAAGCCGGGGCGCCCGGCGAGCGGCTATACGGCGCCTAGCGCCGGAGTTCTCAAACGCCAGCAATGCAGCCTAAGCAGCCGCGGACGATGAGGCTGCGCCGCCCACCGCTTGCGGCTTGGCGCCCTTGATCACCAGCCACAACATGAGTGCTATCTCCCCGAAGAAGGCAGGCTGAGAAATCGTAAATACCTTGCCCTGATATTGTGGCCACAGCACGCCGGAAAGGCTCAAGGCAAGGTAGGCGAAGCCGCCGAGCGCCAGCCAAACCCCCAGAAACCGCGGCAGGAAGCGCGATCTGTACACAAGCACGGCTAGCGGGAGGAGCCATACTCCCCAAAGGATCTCGGCGGCGGTGTTTTGATGGTCTCGCAGCTTGAGAAACAGCATGGCCAGGGCGTCCTGCTGAGGTTTGTCGAATACGGACAAGAAATCGGCACCGCGCACGACCATCAGGGCGCCAAAGTCGCTCACCACGCCAACAAAGTAGATGAGGGCTGGCATCACGCCCCCGAAGATCACCACCAGCACAGCGAGGTTCCGGTCCACTCCCGCGAACAACCGGTAAAAGGCGAGTGTGAGGAAGATCAGGGTGACCGCGCCGGCCAGGTCGCCCGCGATGCCTAGACGGAAAAGCAACTCGTGAGAGGCGATGTTGTTGACCGTTGCGGTCGCGTTCCCCGGCACGAACAGTTTGTTGGGAATGTAAATGAGGCGCAGTGGGCCAATGATGACAAGTAGCAGGTACCAGAATCCGGCGACTCTCCCTGGGTTGTGGGTTGGGCGCATGTTCCCTCCCTGGTTGTAAGAATCCTCGCCTAAGCGTCTAGCCGTAGATACGGCGAGGGCTGTCAAAATGTTTCGTCACACGACGAAAATCAGCTGTTTGCGCGGATGAACCTCTGCAACGAGGTCCGGGCCATCGATTTCGTGGATCGAGGTTTAAGCAGCGGCTTTGTCTCTTGCCTAGCCCTGCAACGCCGTCGCAATCAGCTCGCGAAGACCGAACACTCCATTCACTGCCAATTTCGTGGGCGTCCAAAGGGGATCCAAAGCGAGGTACGAACTGCTGTCCCCTAGGAGAAGACCGACGAAGGTCTCGGCGACAATCGTCCCGCCCACTGGGCCCAGCTTCCGGGTCTTGATTTTCTTGTCACCCTTGGTGGTTTTGATGGAAACGTCGCTTTCCACGGTCTCGGCCAGAACGTATGTCCATAAGGGGCAATTGTTCTTGAAGGCAGGATCGATGCTATCGATTGTCCCGATGATGTCAGCCTTGTCACCCGTGAATTTGCCGATCAGGATGTGATCATCGGTGAGAGGCTTGAATCCCATGGCACGCGCCACATCCTGGCCGTTCGGCAATCGCATTCCCCAACCGCGTTCCAGGTTCCGTTGGGCCAGAACACTAGGATCGAATGCAACCGAGCGGGGCAGATTGCCTAAAGGATTCACAAGTGAGGTGTCTATCCGATAGGCCAGTTGCGTACGGGTCGTGTCGGCGGGGTCACGGGGCTGGAGATCGATAAAAAGATTCCAGTCGATCGCCCAGGTGTTTGCTCCAGCAAGATTACCAGTACACACTGAAGGTGGGGACCTTCCACACGTCACAGCCCGTAGCTGAATTTCTCTTCGAAAAGAAAAAGGGTACTGCCAGTACTTTGCCAGTGCGGCCGCCGTCTTGCTGAGGCTGGAGGGTGTGCCTACCCGGTACGTCAGTGGCTTCCATGTGACGGAGAACAACCGCGTCGGCAATCACTACCTGGTAGGGGAGATGGACGCGCACGCCTGGGTCGAATCCTATATTCCGGGCAAAGGCTGGGTGCAGGTCGATCCAACGCCTGGTGCCGAGTACAATTCCCTTCACGCGGCCCTGAGCCAGGGTTGGCTCGCTCGCGCGCTCGAGTGGAGCAGCGCTGGGACGGCGGAATTTCTGTTGCGCTTCCGCACAGGAGGTTGGCAGGCGGAATTGCGCCGGCTCGGGGCACAACCAAGGGGACTCCTACACGGGCAACTTTTCACCTGGACCGGAGCGGTTGTGCTGGCCGCAGTGTTGCTGGGCCGGCTGGTCCGCCCCTGGCTGCGGAGGAGGCCCGTTCGGCACGATCGCACAGAATCAAGCGAGCCGCAAGAAAACCTCGAAGGCGCGCCAGCCCTGGCTCAATTGCTCCGGCGGCTGGATGCGTACTGGATCAGGTTTGATTGTGTGCGTCCTCGACATCGCGCACTCCTCGAACACCTCGAAACGGTCTCGCCGGAGAACGTCTCCCCCGAAATGCACGAAGGCATTCGCCGACTGGTCGAAACCTACTACCGTGCCAGCTTCGGTGGCGTAAGAGTACCAACCGAAGAACTCCACGGACTGGAGTACGAATTGGCCCGCCTCGAACGTGAAGGGGAACCGCCTTGTTGAACGGACCACCATACTCTAAGGCGCGATCGGTTCCATCGTTGCGGCACCTTCTTCTCCAGTTACGCAGGTCGAAAGTTCCAGAACGTTGGCAAGGCGAAAACTGTCCATAAATGCGCCTCGTGGAAGATGGCAGACCCTAAGCACTATTAAGGTGTTTGGGCCTGAGGCGTACGCACCTCCCAGAAGCCGATTTGTGGATCGCCTGACGAGGCGGATTGCGGTAACCCGCCATCCAGGGAACTCGGCTCGCGATTGCTTCCGGGTAGGCGACATCGGCCCGGAATCGTTGAACCCGCATCCGAATCCCGTGACTGACATCCGGAAAGCTTTAGACTTCAGGGATTCGTCTATACCGCAACCCGTCGATTCGCCCCTAGCCCGACTTTGACAACCGGGCCTCAATTCTTCGCTAAGCTGTTGATTTTACGTCCGAGGCTTCAAAAGGTCTTCACTACAGTTTCCCCTCCTTAGGTGACGGTTTCCGCCTCCTGCGAAACGATCCTGGGGGATGGT